>OGEZ01001584.1_pt1 | contig 10647 bp, 9 predicted proteins | sample 1570831 | NCBI WGS metagenome assembly OGEZ01 (sample SAMEA2582059, study PRJEB24529) | metagenome | biome: Human gut stool | place: China | collected 2011
CGGAGCTGCCGCCGCTGCTGCCGCAGGCAGCCAGGCCAAGAACCATAGTAGCAGCCAGGGTCAGTGCAAGAGCTTTCTTCATAATGATTCTCCTTTTCTGTGTAAATTGTACAGAGTCTTTCCTGTTGACTCCATCTCACATGTTTAATTTTATTAAAAGACAACTGGAAAAACAAGTATAAATTTCACCGAAAGAAGGGTAAAAAATTATGCCAATACAACAATGTGCCAAAACATAATGAAAAGAAATTGTGCATTTTACTCAACAGTTCGCTGCTCAAAAGCGAACAACGCTTTTTGGCTGTCCATGGTAAACAGGTTGCGTCGATCCACGATTTTGGTAGAAGTGTCCACCGTGCGCTCCAGAGAGGAGCCTTGGCCGGAGAGCAGTTTATAAGCACTTTCCACCCCTAAATAGCCCATAGCGTAGGGATTTTGAACAATCAGAGCATCAACGCTGCCCTCCTGAAGCCCGTCCACTGTGGCGACGTTGGAGTCAAAGCCCACCAGAAATACGTCCTCGGAGAGACCAAGAGACTCCACCGCATTGGCAGCACCCACGCTGGTGGGTTCGTTGAAAGCCAGCAGGACGTTGATCTGCGGATATTTTTCCAAAAGTGCGGTGGTGTCGGATTGGGCGTGGCTGGCCTCAGCCAGCGTGTTGACGATCCCGACGATCTCCGCCCGGCCGCTCTGGATGAAGGTGTCCACTGCGCCCTGTTCCCGTTCCTGGCCGTTGGCGCTGCTGATATCATAGTTGATGATGCCAACCTTGAGGGGGCCGCTGATCCGGTCCAGGGCCGATTGGGCAGCCATCTGTCCGGCGGCGTAGTTGTCCGTACCGATGTAAGTGCTTACCGCGCTGGAAGCTACGTTGCTGTCGATGGCTACGATCTGGACCCCTGCCTGGGCGGCAGCGTCAATGGCGGCGGCGTTGTTCTCGTAGTCAATGGCGGAGAAGACCAGGGCTTCCGCGCCCGCTTCCACTGCATTGGCCACCATTTGGTTTTGGGTTTCGTAGTCCTCCTCGGTTTTGGGACCGGTGATGGTGAGTTCCAAGTTATATTCTGTGGCGGCGGCCTCTGCTCCGGCAAAGACGGAGAGCCAGAACTCAGTCTGGGTGGACTTGGCGACAATGGCCACCGTGTGCTGGGAGGAGGGAGCGATGCTTGCGGTGCAGCCGCACAGCAGGGAAAGCGTCAGCGCCGCGCTCAGGGCGGCCCATTTATTTTGCTTCATAGTTTCCCTCCTGTATCTTGGGCATGCGGATCTCTACACAGGTACCCACATCCAGCTCACTGGTGATATGCAGACCGTATTGTTTGCCAAAGTAGATTTTCAGACGGTCGTTGACATTCTTGATTCCAATGCCGGTGCGGTCCTTGGGGCCGTGCCGGAGAATGGAGTCGATCTGCTCGGGACTCATGCCCACACCGTTATCCTGAACGGAGAACACAATGTCCTCTCCATCCTGCCGCACCTGGACAAGGATGACTCCTTCGTCCACCAATAGGTCCAGACCGTGGTTAATGGCATTTTCAATGATGGGCTGGAGGGTGATCTTATTGCAGTAGTAATCCAGACAATCCGGGTCCACATCAAACTGATAGGTGAACTGGTTTTTATAGCGATATTTTTGAATTTGCAGGTAGCTCTCGGCGTGTTCGATCTCTTTGGAGATGGGGATCAGCTCGTGTCCCTTGCTGATGCTGATCCGGAACAGCCGGGCCAGGGCGTGGACCATTTTTACCGCATCGGCGTTGCGTCCCTGCTCACACATCCAGGCAATGGAATCCAGCGTGTTGTATAAAAAGTGTGGGTTGATCTGGGCCTGGAGGGCTTTCAGCTCTGTTTTGCGCAGGTTGACCTCCTCCTCACGCACGGTGGACATGAGCTGCTGAATGCGCAGCACCATGTGGCCGAAGGAGTCGGACAATTCCCGCACCTCCCGGGTGCCGCCCACAGGCCGGTAGGTAAAGTGGTCGGCGTCAGCCTCAAAGCTCTCCATGGCGGAAGCCAGTCCGCGCAGGGGGCGGTCCAGCAGACGGGAGAGCAGCCAGCTGGTGAGCAGAGCGGAAACCAGCACGACCACTGCAAGCATGGCGGACAGACGGATCATATCCCGCACGTTGCGGTTGACCAACTCGTCAACATAGCTGACGCCCACAATGCGCCAATCGCTGCCCGCTACGCTGGTCAGACAGTAGATGACCGTATCATCCACATAGGTGCCATCCCTCAGGGCGGAGAGTGCCTCGGTATCTTCCGATTTCAGGCCCGCGTACAGCAGCTGCTGCTGGGGGTGATAGATGATGTTGCCGTCCCGGTCGATGAGAAAGCAGTAGCCCCGCTGACCGATGCTTACATTATTAATGTAACTGGAGATGCTGGAAAAGCTCAGGTCCAGAGAGACCCAGGCGGCTTCGCCGCCCTGGTCCAGGGGAGCAGTCATGGTGACCACCCAGGGGTAGTAACTCTCAAAAATGGTCTCTACGTGGGGAGCGGTCATGTAGGCGGTTTGAGAGTTGAGAGCCTTTTCCAGGTTGAAAGAGAGATTCTGGTAGATGTTCTCCTTTGGCTGTCGGCCGGGAGACCAGCAGTCTAGCAAGGTCCCTTGGGCGGAATAGCTGGTGACAGCCACCACGTCGGGGCGGAACTCCAGAAATGCGGCCAGCAGTTCATCCCGGTCGCTCTCATGCTCCAGCATGGACTGCTTGACCAAAGTCATGGCCTGGTCCATGTCTTGCAGATAGTTGCCCACCGTGTTGGATACCTGGGAAACTGCCTGGGCGCTGCTGGTGCGGGCGCTCTGAACCATGGCGCTGCGGTAGCGGTCTAAAAACAGAAAGATACAGCAGCACAGGATGATGGCTACCACACCCACTACCATGGAGACCAGAATGGTGGTAATTCGTACCCCGGTGCGGGGAGCGTTCTGTTTCAAGAGGGCTCACCCGCCTTTTCCAGGTCCAGGCGGCGGCGCATGGCGTTGGGGGACTCGCCGCAGTACTTTTTAAAGCAGTAGCTGAAGTAGTGCTGATCGGTGTAGCCGCACCGCTGGGCAATCTCCTGGATTTTCAGGGAGGAGGTGCTCAGCAGATCCCGGGCGGCCTCCATGCGCTTGCGGATGAGGATGTTGATAAAGGTCTCACCGGCGTACTTTTTGATGCAGGCGCTGAGATGGTTGGGGCTGACGTCCAGCATCCCGCTCAGCGATACCAGAGAGAGGTCCGCATCCATATAGTATTGGTCCAGAGTATCCAGCGCCCGCTTGCACAGCAGATTGCCCCCTTTGACGGCGGGGGCCAGGTCGCTGATAAATTGGGCGCCGGCTTCCGTCTTATCCCCTTGGCGCAGAGCTTCCATAGCTTCCCGGTAAGCGTCATGCAGTGCGGAGAGGGAGTTGGCGGGACGGCTCACGCCGATGCGGCAGCGCTTGCCCAGAACGCGGGAGGCCATTTGGGGGATCTCATCAGCCAGGATGTGCAGGTACTCCTCGAAATCAGATGGGTTGCCCAGCAGCACCGAGATGACCTTGCCGGAGGCAAAAAAGCTGGAGCCGCGGAGATATTTTTCCGAGAGGGTATGAACCGAGGACGGAAAGGAGGGGTCTGTGCAGTTGGAGCCGTCCTCGTTGAGCAGGATGGATACCATGACCGTGTAGTAGGGGTGGTCATCGGCATCCCGCAGCAGGCCGCACTGCCGGGCCAGAGCCTCGGCCTGGGCCGCGCCGTCCGGGTCTGGATAGTCGTCCAGAACCAGAGGCATAAGAAAGGCGGCCCGCAGGTCCTGTTCGTCTGCGCGGGGAACCGCCTGACGAAAGAGTGCGAACTGGGCATCGATCTTTTGGCGGATGTTGCGCAGCTCTGCGCCCAGGCCTTCCAGGGTCAGCGGCTTGAGCATATAGCTGATGATGTTATACTGGATGGCCTGCTTGGCGTACTCAAAGTCGTCGTAGCCGCTGAGAAAGGCGATGTTGGTGGCGGGGCGGATCTCACGCACCTGCCGCGCCAGTTCGATGCCCGAGATAAAGGGCATGCGGATGTCGGTCAGCAGCAGGTCGGGTTCGTGCTTTTCTACCAGTTGGAGGGCGTCCAGACCGTTGCTGGCATTTCCTACCAGGCAAAACCCGTAGTCTTCCCAGGGAATCATGGTACATACGGCTTCCCGAAGTTCATCCTCGTCATCGGCGACGATCACAGTGTAGAGTGCGGCCATTTTCATCGATCCTTTCTGTTGTGGGGAAATGGGAAGTCAGCGGCTCCGCTGTTTTAATAAAGGTGTAGAGTGCGGCCTGTTTAATTTCCGCTTTGGCTGCCAGAGTCGGTCCGGGTCAAATTGAGCCCGTGCTCTCCAATCTCAAGAGAGCCGTCTTTCAGGGAGGTAAAGGGGGAAAATTCCACCGTATCCCCCTGATAGGTAAGCTGTATGGTAGCGTCAGAGAAAATATCGCTGACGTTGCACTGAATGATAAACGGTTCACAATCGGGGTCGTGATAGAACAGGGTGCGTTCGGAGGTCTCCAGGTCATTTTTATAGAGGGAGAGCTCCATGCCGGAATAACGGGGGATCACCAAATAGTAATCGCCGGAGGAGAGGTAGTGGACCGGGATGTCTTCGCTGTCCAGATATTGCTGGACGTAGTAGTCCAGATCTTCGATCTGCTGATAACCCAGATGGGCCACGGCATAACTTTGCCCGTCGGAAAAGGGGATGGCGTCCTGCTTGCTGCTCTCGCTCTGAGAGGATTGATGAGAGGAGCTGGAGGGAGCAGAACTTGGGGTGCTGGAAGAGCCGGGATTGGCGCTTGTGCAGCCGGCCAGCAGAAGTCCGGAAAGAAGAACGGCTGTGAAGGAAAGATTCCATTTCATATGCGGTACCTCATAGTATTTGGGCGGAAAAGCCCCTTGTGGAAGGAAAAGCCGTGCAGGGATCTGCACGGCTGGCTGAGGTCAGGCGAAAGGCCTGCCGATTCCTCTTTATCATAACAAGAAATTTACCACAATACAACCGCATCTTCCCGATAAAATAACCTTAATAGAACTTAAGATGAAATTAAGAGATCCTTTCTTGGTGTGTAAGGGGCGGGTTGTTATACTGTTAAAAAACAGTCGAGGAGCATGTTATGGAATTTGCCTGCAAAACGGTCTATGACCACAAGACGCTGGCCGCTATGTCCAAGGCGCTGCGCAGGACGACGCGGAAAAAAACCTCCTGGTGTGAGTGGCTGCTCTTTCTGGGGCTGGTTGTTTTGGCTCTGGGCACAGTTATGGACGCATCCCAGAGTATATGGCGCCGGGGGATCTATTTGACGGTAGTGGTGCTGGTCCTGTTTCTGCAATGGAAGGGGGACTACCTGAACGCCTTTTTTGCCAAACGAAAGGTTCTTCCCGGAACAGATGTATGCCGGGCGCACTTTTACCCCGAGTTCTATGAAACGGAGATCGCCGGCGTTCAGACCCAGTGGCAGTATACCAAGGTCCAGGCCCTGGTGGAGACCAAGGACTATATCATCCTGATCCTGGGCAAAAACCAGGCTCAGGCCTATGATAAGAGCGGCCTGGAGGGCAGGAGCGTACGTGAGTTTTGCGGGTTTCTCAGCCGGAAAACCGGCCTGCATGTGCAGACCTTCCCGCGCTGAGCCGCAAAGCGGATAAAGCTTATAAAATTTATAAAAATAACAAGGATTCCCTGGTCCGGCCTGAAGGTCGGAACTGGGGAATTTTTTATATGCAGGGTGCGCTGGGACGAAACTGTCCAGAAGAATCCAAAGGGCCATCCTGGTGCAAAATACCGTATGTTCCAGAGCATTTTTCGGCGTTTTCCTGAGAAAGGAAGAGAGTGAAAATGTGGACAGCAATTCCAGTATTGTGATATAGTAAATAGCTGTTGTAAGGAATGAAATAGAAACAGAGGGTGATTGCAAATATGAAAAAAGACGAAAACAAGCCAAAGAATGCGCAGGTAGATGCCGACTACTCCCTGGAAGCGGTACCGGAGTCCGCCCGAAAGGGTTTTTGGAATATGTTCTTCGTCATGCTGGGGTTCACATTTTTCTCCGCCAGCATGAGCGTGGGCGCCAAGCTGGGCAACGGTCTGGACCTGTCCGGGTTTTTCTGGGCCTGCCTCATTGGCGGCGTGATTCTGTCCGCCTACTGCGGTATCCTGGCCTATATCGGCTCCGAGACCGGAATGACCATGGACCTGCTGTGCCGCCGCACCTTTGGTGAGAAGGGCTCCTACCTTTCCTCCGCCATTCTGGGCTTTACTCAGATCGGCTGGTTTGGCGTGGGTGTGGCAATGTTCTCCATTCCTGCCGCCCAGCTGATGGGGGTCAATGAGTGGGCCCTCACCATCATCGCCGGTCTGCTGATGACTGCCACCGCGGCCACCGGTATGAAGGCCCTGGAGATCGTCAGCTACATCTCCGTGCCCCTGATCGTCATTCTGGGCATGTACTCCATGATCACCGCCACCAGCGAAGGCGGAGGACTCACCGCCATCTTTGCCCAGTCTGCCGGCGGCATCACGCTGATGACCGGCATCGGTTATGTCATCGGCTCCTTTATCTCCGGCGGTACCGCCACCCCCAACTTCATCCGCTTTGCCAAAAACAGCAAGATCGCCGTGTGGACCACTGTGATTGCCTTTTTCCTGGGAAATACTCTGATGTTCTGCTTTGGCGCGGTGGGCGGCGCTTTTACCGGCAAGGACGACATTTTCTATGTGATGATTGCCCAGGGTCTGGCAATCCCCGCTCTCATCGTGCTGGGCGCCAACATCTGGACCACGAACAATAACGCCCTGTACACCGGTGGATTGGCCATCTCCAACGTCTCCGGCGTACGGATGAAGTTTACCACCTGGATCGCCGGTATCGTGGGCACCGCCCTGGCCATCTGGCTGTACTGGAACTTTGTGGGCTGGCTGAACATCCTCAACTGCGCTCTGCCTCCCATCGGCGCCATCGTGATCCTGGACTTTTTGAAAAACCGCAAAAAGTTTGCCGCAGACGGTCAGACTGCCGCAGTTAACTGGTTCAACATCGCCGGCATCGTGCTGGGTGCGGCGGTGGCCAATACTCTGCACTGGGGTATCGCTGCTCTGAACGCTATGATCGTGGCGGCCATCTGCTTCTTTGTGGGCGAACTGCTCCGGAAAGACCGGTAATATATTTTTAGAGAGGAAGGTACGGTTATGCTGCTGAAAGATCTGCACCTGGGCAATGCCCAGGAGACGGTGGACATTCGGGTCACCGACGGGAAGTTTGCACAGATTGCTCCCAACCTGGAGCCCATCCCGGGAGAGGAAACGGTCACCGACTGTGCGGGCAAGATGGTGCTGCCCCCCTTTGTAGAGTCTCACGTACACCTGGACACCTGCCTGACCGCGGGCCGTCCCCGCTGGAACCTCACCGGAACCTTGTTTGAAGGTATCCAGTGCTGGGAGGAGTACAAGCCCTTCCTCACCAAACAGGAGGTGAAAGAGCGGGTCAACAAGGCTATCCGGATGCAGGCGTCCAACGGTATCCAGTATGTGCGTACCCACGTGGATATCAACGACCCCAAGCTCACCGCCCTGGAGGCCATCCTGGAGCTGCGGGAGGAAGTCCGGGATTACATGGACATCCAGATCGTGGCTTTCCCCCAGTACGGCATCTTGAGCTACCCAAAGGGAGCAGAGCTTCTGGAGCAGGCCCTGAAGATGGGAGCGGACGCCGCAGGCGCCATTCCCCACTTTGAGTTTACCCGGGAGTACTCCGTGGAGTCCCTGAACATCTGCTTCGACCTGGCTCAGAAGTACAATAAGCTCATTGACGTCCACTGCGATGAAATTGATGACGAGGCCTCCCGGGGCCTGGAGACCCTGGCCACCCGTGCCTATGAGACGGGCATGAAGGACATGGTCACCGCCTCCCACACCACCGCCATGCACAGCTATAACAACGCTTATGTCATTCGTCTCATGCGTATCCTCAAGCTCTCCGGCATCAACTTTGTGGCCAACCCCTGTGTCAACGTCCATCTGGGCGGCCGGGCTGACACCTATCCCAAGCGCCGCAGCATGACCCGGGTGAAGGAGCTTACCGACGAGGGAATTAACGTCTCCTTCGGTTCGGACGATATTTTCGATCCCTGGAACCCCCTGGGCAACGCCAAGATGCGCGACCAGGTGTTTATGGGCCTGTATACCGGTCATATGCTGGGCTATGACGAGATCGTCAACTCCTACCGCTTCGTCACCACCAATGCCGCCCGCACCCTCCACCTGGGGGATGACTACGGCATCGCAGAGGGGAAGGACGCCAACTTTGTCATCCTGGATGCCAAGGACTGGTACGATGCTTTGAACTACGATGCGCCCATCTTGCGCAATTACCGTAAAGGAAAACTCATTGCCAGCACGGCCCCCGTGGACAAGCAGGTGTTCTTCTGATTCCCCGGGAAACCAAATGCGCCGCAGAGCAGCTGCTCTGCGGCGCATTTTCGTAAGGGGATAAAACTTGTCATCCCTTATAGCTGTAAGTCTCGATAGCGGTTGAAACAGGCGAAAAGTTCCTGGGTCCTGGGCCGGGCCAGAAAGGGCACACCGGAGCGGCCCCCACACAGGGATTCCAGACCTTTTTCATCCAGCAAAGCCTCCAGCTCCGCTGCGATCTGGCGCAGAGTGTGTCTCCCGTCCATCAGGTGCTGCTGGGCGTACACCATGGCGTAGCCCAGGGCGGCGGACTGCTCCCCGTCCCGCAGCTGCTCCACATACCGCAGGTCGATGGTCTCCCGGTTGATGGACACTCCATCCCGTCCCAGAGATTTGAGCTTGATCCGGTCGCCCCGAAATTCCGGAGAAGGGGTGGGGCAACGCTTGAAGCTGGGCAGGAGAGCAGTCAGCAGAGAAGTGGCGCTGACCGGGAACGCGGCGGCTTCCTGCTTGGCCAGCGCGGTGATGTCCTTGGGGACGTAGCGGTCCATTTGGAGGATGGAGTCCGCCACATGGAAATAGGCTCCCGAGCTTCCGGCCACCAGAATGGTGGAAATGCCGTGCACCTCATAGAGCTCCCGCACCCGGTCAATGAAGGGGGTAATCGGCTCCATGTCCCGGTGGATGACCCGCTGCATCAGTTCGTCCCGGACCATGAAGTTGGTGGCGCTGGTGTCCTCATCGATAAGCAGCAGGGAAGTCCCCGCCTCCATGGCCTCTACCACGTTGGCTGCCTGGGAGGTGCTGCCGCTGGCGTCCTCCGTGGTGAAGGCGGTAGTGTTCTTGCCGTTGGGCAGGTCGTTAATGAACATGGAGATATCCGTGCGGCGGATGCTGCGTCCATCCTCCGAGCGGATTTTCACCGCACTCTCATCGGTGATTACATATTCCCGGCCATCCCCGGCGATGTGGTTGTATACCCCCAGCTCCAGGGCTTTGAGAAGGGTGGACTTGCCGTGGTAGCCGCCGCCTACAATCAAGGTAACTCCCTGGCGGATTCCCATGCCGGTGAGTTTGCCCCGGTGGGGCAGGTCCAGGGTGACAGACAGCTCCTGGGGAGAACGGAAGGGGACAGCCTCTTTCATGGGCAGGGAGGAGACACCGGAGGCCCGGGGCAGGATGCTCCCGTCAGCCACAAAGGCGCACAGGCCCATCTGGGGCAGCGCGTCGCGAATATACTGTTGGTCCTCCGCCAGATCAGCGATGGCCTGGAGATGTGCCGGATTCAAATTACGGTAGAACAGGGTGTTCTCCACGCACCGGGGAAGCAGATCAAAGAGAATCTTCTCCAGCTCCCGGGCGTTGATGGTGCGGCCATTGGCGGGAAAACCCACCTCCAGGCGTAGAATCAGACCGCCGGTGTTGGGATTTAGCCGGCAGGCGGTGCGCTCCAGCACCTCCTGACCGCAGCGGCTGATGGAGATAAGACCGCTGTGTCCTGAGCCCTTGGCCTGGAAGGAGGCCTGATTTGCCTGCTTCCCAAACCGGCGGGTCAACTCGTCCTGGAGGGCGATACGTTGACAGGGCAGCCGGTAGAGCTCCTTGGGAAAGCCTGCCTGGCGGCCATCCACATGGATACTCACCTTGGAGGGGGAGGCAAAGGGATCTCCCTGTACGTGGTCGATAGACAGCACATATCCGGGAAATTGATAGGTTCCCCGGGTGTCCTTGTAAGCGGGGTAGCTCCTGCGGTCAATGCGGGAGAGCAGAGTTTTCAGGTCGTTGGATGTCTGCATAGAAAGGTTCCTCCTGTTGCGGTTTCACTGGATCCCCCAGCGTTTGGCGATGACAGAAAGCTCATCCGGTCCGGCCTGCCGAATTTCTTCCGTATCCAGCAGCATAGCTCCGAGACCGGAGAAAGCCCCGGCATATGCCTCATCCAACAATTTTTGGCGAAGAAGCTCTGTCTGCTCATGGTCCTCCATCGTTCCATCTCCTTTGAACGTCTCAATGTGATATGCTCATTATAATCAGGACTGAGGCGGTTTACAAGAAAAGAAGGGGGGAGGTCAGGTGATGCGGGTTGAAACCAGAGAAATTCGCGGTATAATAAGCCTATCAAACACAGGGAGAGACTGTTATGTCAAATACCACCAAGCAGGGCCTGGAAGCATCTTTAAAGCGGATGATGCTGAAGAAACCGCTGTACATGATCACCATCCGGGACAT
>OGEZ01001589.1_pt1 | contig 10617 bp, 8 predicted proteins | sample 1570831 | NCBI WGS metagenome assembly OGEZ01 (sample SAMEA2582059, study PRJEB24529) | metagenome | biome: Human gut stool | place: China | collected 2011
GCCGGTTCTATTGTTTAACTTTTAATCTTTCGGTAAAAATTTACCGAAGTATTGTTAAAGTAGATATCATTTAAATGATTTTTGCATAGAAGAAGTGTGATATAAGTCTCTTGCTCGTTGTCAGACAAACGTGGTAGTTTGTATGGTAGCTGAATGAGTTTTTCCAAATAGTCTGAAAATGGACTGGATATATCTTCTTTCTTCATTTGAATAGGATAATGCTGACTAATAGCATATTCAATAATACGTTCATCTGCACCAATGATAAATGCGGTTTTCCTTACATTTACAAACAACTTGACGGCCTCCAGGCAACCAATAATTCTTTTGGGTTCACATCTATCCAAATCATCAATATAGACAACAACAGCCTTATATCCCATATCGTCAACCAATTCTTCAAAGAGTTCTCTGAATGTTGCGATAAATTTTGATGTATTACCTTTTGCTACATCTTTAAGTAGATTGTTGTATTTATCCTTGTTTGTTATCTTATCAAGGTCTTCCTTTGTTGGCAACCATTTCTTCAGCCAATCAGGAGTGAGATTTTCATAGGCTTTCTTCAAGATAAATACGCCTGCTTTCAAAAAGTTGATTCGCTCGAGCAAATCATCTACTCGTTCAAATACATCTTTTCGCTTATTAATATCTTTGTCAAGTGCTTCTAATATACTTTCTATCATTGTCAGTTTTGTTGAGTCATAGCTTTCAAACTGCCAACTATTAAAATACACTTGAAGTATAATCTTACAATCCTTTTCATGTTGAGATTTTTCCCATTCATGCAAGGACTTTTGAAGCAATAGCATCAAACTACTTTTTCCAGAGCCCCAATTTCCAAATACCCCTATGGAAATGGGTAACATATCATCATTCAAAATTATTTTTTTGAGTAAATCTGCATGAACCTGATAGCCAAGCAAATCTTGCGTTGTTTCATTATCTGACCACATTTTATACTCTTAAATTAAATTGTTTATATCAAGTGTGTCACATTAATTTTCTTATACTTATTCCCCATACCCAGGGCAAAAGCCATCTGGTCTTTTATAATCAGCTCACCCTTTTGAAGCCCGGCTATAGCAGTCCTGATTTCCTGGAGTTCCTGGCCACTCACACCGAATAAGTCTTTGATGACCTTATCATCAATAGTCTGCTGCTTCATAATAAGTGGGTATTGTGCATTGGCATAAAAATCAAAACCCTTAGATTTGAAGCTACTCATGTTTTGAGTGGCAAGGATAATACTCAGACCTTTATTTCGGCCTACAGCAATTAGATTACGCAGAGGGCGATTGTCAAAGTCAAGCATATAGTGAGCTTCATCAATAATAGAGAAATGACGTATTTGTACAACTTCGTCATTTACTGCTTGCTTATCCAGTAGCTCATAAATGTTATTAAGTTTGGACATTAGGAAATACACAATAGCTTTGGCTATAGGTCCATCTTTGGGATATCCATCCATCTTGATGATGTAGCTGTCATCAATCAAGGAAACTTTATCTTCTGATTCAAAGATATGCGCATTAACCAATTGTTTCAGAACAGAAGAAATACTATCATCATTATTTGCATCTTTCATTCGTGATTGATAGCATTTCAGCATTAATTCAAATGAAATAGGGGCACCATTTGTTGATTTATAGGCTTCTACAATAGCTTCACTAAGACGGTTGTTCATGTTGGCACTCGCACTTACTCGGTCTATAGAACATAAAGCTGAAGACATTTCAGTAGAGTACAAGTTGATTTCATTGATAGAGCGTCCAGTGAAATCCTTAAATGGAGTAAAAGGCAATGGCTGTGCCAATGGATCCAGAATACAAGAACGGTCCACATCGAAGAGAGATAACCAATGGTTATTCTGTATATCGCTGAACTCTCCTTTGTAATCAAACAAAAGGAAATTCACGGGATATTGTGATTCTGTGGATAACATTCTGAATTGCTGAATCAAGACTGCCAGCAAATTGGTCTTTCCGGAACCTGTGGCTCCCGCAATAATAATCTGTGAGTTAGTAATGGAACGACTGTTTATATCCAAAGTTGCTTCCATTTCTTCATCACCATAATTACCAATCAGAAGATTCAGAACTGGAATATCTTTTGCCATGGCTACTTTGTTGTTCATGGCGTATAAGAAGGAATCCAAATTGTTGTCAGCCATCAGATAGTCACGTCCACGAAGCATTTCTGCTGCGATAATTCGAGAAAGGGTGGCGTTTTGAGTCCAATCAATGTTCAAGTCTGCGTATCTTAGTTTTAACAATGCTGAATATAAGGTGCTTAAATCATGCATTGTGAAAAAACTGGGAGTAATTCGTATGGATGACACAGACAATTGTATATCCTTGTAATCATCTATGGAACGCTTTGTAGGCAAACTTAGTCCCACGATGAAGCAGATACGCATTACCTTATTCTGATTCAAGTTTATACGTTTCTCCCTATCAGCCGTTCTCGAAAGATTGATTTTTGATTCAATCAGTTCCTTGATTGGATTGATTGCATCAAACAATCCTTCCATTTGGCGCGTATTTGAAAAATTTATGATGCTCATTTCTTTTACTGATTAAGAGTTAAACCAAAATAACCGTCTTCAACCGTAGTATTCTGTGCTTCTACATTGCGATGAAGTGTATAGGTTTTGGAAATAAACGGTTCCAGTTTGATGTAGTCGCTGTCTGTTCTGATTTCAGAGGTCGTACAAAGCAAAATAGTTTGTTCTGCCAATTGTGGAAAATATTCTTCCATCAAGGCATCACGACTTTCATTATCAAGAACCCCCATTACTGTATCAATCATTACAGGTGGATTATAATCTCCAAGGTTTCGCAATACTTTCAATAAAACTTGGATAAAGATTTGTTTGGATGCAGCATTAAGCTGATTCAATGAAATCTCATTTCCAGCAGTATGATAGAGTTTTATATTGAATTGTTCAATGCTGTCAGATAACTCAACTTTGGCTACATGGCCTTTATATGAAACCAGTAACTTGTTGAGTTGCTGCTGCATTTCATTTTCAATCTGGGCTTTTTTCTTCTTCAGCAAACTGTCTGCAATCTTTTCAAACAGAGGTTTAAGCTTGACCAAAGTGTCGAATTTAATATCAGGTTCTTGCTGGATTTGTACATCAAACTGATGAATCCGTTTCTCAAGACGTTGAATGTCTGCTTTCAGTGTCGCTTCCTGACCTTTCAGTTTCTCTATCTGTTTTTGAGTGGCTTCATAATTTTGAATTAGATATTCGTTACCACCGGCTTGTGTTTGTTCTAAGGTTTGTTTTTGCGAACGTAAGTTATCCAACGTGGAAAGTTGAATTTCCAGTTCCTGGCGTTGGCGGTCAAGTGCAATGAACTGATTAGAGCCAGTTCGTTTTACCAAGTTAGACAAAGCGGTTACTTCCGCTTCGTCAAGATAACCAAAAGGATCTTCTTTATTAGTGCTATTTTGGATAGCTACAATATGAGATACAACCTGTTCTTCATCCACAGATTCACTGCACAGTGACAAATCTTTTAAGTAAGTTATAATTTTGTTTGTCACATCTTTCAATGTTTCCAACGGATAGGCACCTGTATTCTCTTTCTGAAGCTGTTCTTTTATGTGTAGGATATTATTGATTTCTTGTGCCAGGTTTGAAGCTAATTTAGGCAAGAATAAATCAATTTCTATGTTGTCAACGAATGCTTTCAAATCCTCAGCATAAGTTGCTGCACGCTTTACAATATCGTCAATTTTACTGGCAAGCTCCTGTATCTTTTTGTTAAGGGCAGAAGCTTCTTGGGCACCGTCTTTTGCCCGTTTATATTCCACTTCTACCGACGCCAGATACTTATATTTTGCATCTTGTTCTGCTATACACGTATTTAGGTCTGCGGTCAGCTTGTCTTTTTGTGCGCATAGTTCATTATATTCCTGGGCTTCTTTTTCTGCTTCAAGACGTTGCTGTGCCCATTCCTGTTGTAGTTTTTCAGCGGCACGCTTTAACTGAAGGTATTTTTTGAAGCCCAATACATTCTCGAAATTATCACGAATGGTTTGGGCAAATACATTTTTCTTCAGCAATTCACTCGATTGCATTGCATCAAACAGGAAATACTGACTCAGTTCCTGAGGTAGATTGGCTTTGATGATTTTATTGATTTCCTGTTCTGCTTTTACCCGGTCTTTGGGAGCAGTCATCGTACCGTAAACATACATATTCCCGTTCATGTTCAGCGATACGCTTTCCAATGGCTTTCCTTGCGGATTTAACTGATAAACACGCTTTAATATGTACTTCTGTTGCTGACCGAGTACTTTCCCTACAAATGTTATCTGTAAGGAAATCTCAGGTTTGGCTGTGTTTAAGGCTCCCTGATTGAGCAATTCCATGAAATGCTCTTTGTTTTCAATTTTCAAACCATAAAGAGCTCCGCTTATGGCCTCGAATAAAGTAGTCTTACCGCCACCATTTGCGCCGCCAATCAAAATAATCGGGCGATCATCATCGACTGTCAAATCCAGATCAAGTGACAAGTAAGTTTTATAATTGCTTATTTTAATTCTCTGTATCAGCATAATCGTATTTATTGACGTATTTTTTGGATTGCATTACGGATGATGTCTTCCGTTTCATTATCACTCATTTCTATCACGTCAACTTTCTTGGCATGATAGGCTTTCAGAATATCTTCACTTAACCAGTCAAAATCTACACCTTCCGCTTCACAGATTGCTTCTATCATAGCTAAATCATCTTTGCGGATGCCGTAGTGAACAAATTTCGGATCTATACCTTTAGCCATAATCTTTATGCGTTTTCAGGATAAAAAGCATCCCAGTTTAACAAATCAGTTGTATTCTCAATCGGTAGCTTGGAATATAGCCAGTTACTTCCATCTTGAATGATAACTCCTCCATAAAGAGGTGTATCTTTAGTTGAATGTTCTTGTATATATTGCAACAAGGCATTATGTTTCTCCGGAGCAGTTACATCACTTCCGGCACTTTTTGTATCGAAAAGATATACATGTCCATTCTTCATACGGATAACAAAATCAACATAAAATAAAGATTTTCCGTACGCAATGGCATAATGTTGTTTCCCTTTGTCTCCATTCTTATACCACCAGTCAATCCATTGTGAATGTTCTTCCAAATATTTCACAAATTCCTTCTCTGGATTAGAAGCTTCGTTAAGTTGCACGAATGGCAGTAAAGCATGATTTTTTGCAGTCTCAATATGGTTTGTTTCACTGTCATAAACTCTTTCTTCCGGAACTTCCCAGTTGTATTGTTTTAATTCTCTGACAGCAGCAGATCTTTTCTTTGCTCGCTCTCTTTTACGGGCGTATGTTTCTAAGGCCGTGTCCAGTAAACGGTCAAATTTGGGCCTGTTATCATAATAAAGAACGACCTTCTTGGCATCAGTATCGAAGATTCCAAAATAGTCGGCGAGCATTTCAAGCAGGTAGTTAGCTATTTTATCAGCTCTACCTTTACTTTCAAATTGATGTCCTTTACCACTTATATATGCCATAAATACGCGGTCTATTTCCGATGCTTTACGGGCAAAGCGGACTTGATCTACTTTCAATATCTGTTCTTCATTCTGGAAGTGGACATCCTTCGGGATCTCCACATTGATGGTCTTGACATCCAAACGAATTGAATTCTTTACCCGTCTTCTGTTTTCATTTACTAAATCGTCATCACTTTCCGGCAACGGAGTAAATTCATCATTATCATTTCTTAAAGCAGCCAATTCAGCGATAGAAAACAATCCGGCACCTCTTTCCAGTTTCCAGAATTCATCAGCTACTTCATACAATGTTTTCTTGAAGTCGGGTCCCAGATAATTTCGTTCCACATTAGGGCGTTCTGAATAGTAGGCCGGTAAAGATACATTCTCAAGATTTTCACGTCTGCATGCCGTAATCGTATTTTTCAAGATATAGTCAGAATCAGCTGTGACAATCTGAATTTTATCTTTCGCAATATCGGTATAAACATAACCGATATTAAGCTGTTCTTTGGGATAATGTTTCTGTTCCGGCATTCTCAGAATACGTCCTACGGTTTGTATCGTAAACTGGTCGCTTTGCAATTTTCTGAAGATCAACAGAACAGCTGCACGAGGGCAGTCCCAACCTAAAGCGATCGCTTCTTTAAATAGCAATACTTGTGTCATATTATCGGGACGTTCCAGTCCGGCGAGATTCTCTTTTTCGTTGGCAAGCCATACGGCCAATAATCCATTTTCGGCTGTTATTCCACAAATGGCTTCCAAATAAGTCTTCACCTGTTCTGCTATAGCCTGATCTTCCGACGTCATGGATTCCTTCACATCGTTGGGCAGCTGGATAAGTAATAGGGGATTGATTTTAACACCCAATTCCTGATAAAGTTCTGCCAACTGATTACGTTTTGCCAATGCTGCCTTAATCAGATTTTCGTTCAGCGTACGTTCTTCGCTGAAATCTAGTTCTATATCCGGATTCAGCACGACTTCTTTCTTTATCATTTCAGCCGCAATAACATCCTGTCGGTAAACTTTTACTTTCTCATCAGGATGAAGCGTTTTGGGAGTGGCCGAAATACGCAGTTCCACAGCCGGATTAATACGTTCCAGCACTGCTGCCGATTTATCAGCAGTTTTTGACCAGAACATGTGTTCCTCATCTATGATGGCCACAATGGGCAAATCGTATTCTTCTTGTGTCCGTCGTGCAATTTCATACAAAGAAGCAAAGCTTTCGCTTTCGCGTACCATGACATTACTTTCTTTGTTTACACTCTCCCAGTTGACAAACAATATTTCTCCAGGTTGTATGCCTTCACTTTGGTCAATCTCGTCAAACATTACAGGCCGAAGTTTCCGTGTTTCGCCAAAGGCATTCTTTAAACTGGCATAACTCTGCAGGTGCAGCTTACGAGGTGCGAACCAGATATAGGCAACTTCCTGATAACGGCTGTCACCACGTTCTTTCAATTCATCGGTTATATTTGCCAAAGCCTGACAAGTCATTACCGTTTTTCCCGCACCGGTTGGCGCTTCAAACACAATTTTATGTCGTTTTCCACCGAGGTTTAACAGACGGATCGTTTTATCTGTCAGTTCATTGATAGCGTTCTGCTGGTATGGTATATTTTTCATTATTCCTTTTTTTATTTTCAGTGTTTATTATGGAATTACCTTTTCCCAGAAGCAGTTATTCGAAATTTTCGAATAACTTAAACCACATATCATGTTTCTATCTGATATATGTCTATGCTTCCTAATCGTATTCAAAGTTCAACATTCCATTAAATTGCTCTTCCTCTTTTTCTGTAGTAGCCAAAACATCTTCTTCAGGGAAAACGACAGCATCTTTTTTCTTAGGCAAGATTCTTCGGTAAGTATTGTATATTGCTTGTGGCAAAGCACACAACTCAACTTTGTCGCTGACATCATCAAACGAACCTTCCCAAGGATCTTCGCTGGGTGAGAACACATAAACCTTTATTGGTTGGGATATATCCATATCATAGATTATATCAACCAACTCATCGATGGCTTCTTCACGATAAATTATAAGCATCTGTTTTTTTCCATCATCGAAATAGCGGAAAACATTTTTATAGGTCTTTTGCCCTCCAAAGATATTTTGTTCCGTATAGAGGTTTTCCTTGATACAAAGCATATCTGTAGCAAGATTAACCAGTTTTCGCATATTCTGCATTGAGCGATTGCGTCCAACAAATCCGGTACGGTAATAGCGGAGATTATTTTTCGTTAAACCAACTACTTCTTCGCCTTTCGCGTTTGTATAACCTTGAATTACTCGCCTATTTCGTTCGTAAGTAACTTCTTCACAAATGTTGTTCTCATTATTTGTAACGAGAATACATTGGCGATGCCCTCCATCTTCCGCATTTAATTGCATGGTGGCATGGAGAGTTGTTCCGCTACCAGCAAAGAAGTCAAGAATGATAGAATATTCCAATGATGATATTTGTAATATCCTTGATATCAATCGAGACGGCTTAGGATAGCTAAATAGTAATTTATCATCTAAAAGTGATTTTAGTTCACGAGCCCCTTCTTGATTATGTCCTACTTCATCACTTGTCCACCATGTATCTGGTGTTCTACCTTGTTGAACTTCAGATAAATACCGCTTTTTTCGCGGAAAAGATGTTCCATTTTTTCCAAACCATATGCGCTTTTCCTGAATGAGTTGCATCATATTCTCCTCAGAATACACCCAATGTTTGCCTTCTGGAACATTAAAAAGTTTACCTGTTGGTCCGACAACATCATAATTCCCATTTGTTCGAGTCTCATTTGCAACTAAGTCTCCTGATTGCCAAGGTCCTCTAGGATCATTATCTGGATTCTTATAACGACTATTCATTGTTTCTGTACGTTTCAATAAATTGATATTTATAAAATTAATATCTTTAGCGTACATTAAAATAAAATCATGATTTACTGATAAATATTTAGCGTCATTCTTTATACTATGTATCTTTTGCCATAATATTGATGCAACAAAATTTTCTTGTCCAAACACTTCATCACAAAGCAATTTTAGCTGTGCTTGTTCATTATCATCGATTGACATAAAAATCATACCACGTTCAGACAACAACTTCTTTGCTATTTTCAGACGTCGGCTCATAAATGACAACCACTTAGAATGGCGATAAGAATCTTCCTTATCTACATAACTGTCGTTATAGATAAAATCTTTATTCCCTGTGTTATATGGAGGATCGATATAGATTACATCTATCTTTCCCTCATGTGTATAAGCCAAAGTAGCAAGAGCTTCCAAGTTATCTCCTTCAATCAGAATATGGTTTGGTGCATCTTTATCTTCACTGACAATGGCACGTTCCGGAACCTCTGTCAAAATGGGCAGTTCGTTGCGAAGACGTTCTTCTACGTCCTCTGGCTTATCTTCCCATACCAAACCATAAGTTTTATTTTCGCGTAACAGACCTAACAAGGCACTACGTTCCTTATCGGTCAGTCCTTCTAAAGTGTTGATACGTTTTATAAGATTGGCTCTATCATTACTGTTCATAACATTACTTGGCTTTACTGTTTTTGAATTCTGACTAACTGAACATCGTCACGTGTAGAGTTCAGTAGTTCTTTAATATCTACATCCAGAACACGTGCGATCTCCAGCAGTGTTTCCAGTCCGGGTTGTGATGTGTTGGTACACCACTTCGATACTGTGGCAGGGTCCTTGCCCAATTGTTCGGCCAACCATTTGTTGGTCCGCTTCTTCTCCACAAGCACAACCTTGATGCGGTTTATGTCTTTTTCTTTTTCCATAAGGATTTTCTTTCATTCCATGCAAAGATAAGAAAGCCTATCTATTTTTCATCATTTCAATAGGACTATTTGCAATAAGATTTGCGAATTAGTTCAATTATATAGACTAAAAAGATGCAAAGTCGCAAACTATGCTTATTTTTGTAGAAACATTAAACAGAGTTATAATATGACAACTATTTATTTTGACCAATTTGCTATTAGTGGAATGTCTGAACCCACCAATAATTTATGGTATCAAATTCGTAATATTCTATTTGATCTAAAAAGTCAGAATAAAATATGCTGTTGTACTTCTCCAGAAACAATTTTCGAAACATCGCAAAGGCATTGTATGGGTGTGATTGATAACTATGCTATCATTTCAAAGTTATTAGATAATTGTTATCTGAATGATATTAGAACCATTATTTGTCAGCAAATAGCAAAAGATATTAAAGATATTGAATCCAACCCATTCTTATATGTTAATCATAATTTTACTTCGAATGAATTTAATTCTAGCTTGAAAAAAGTTATTCAATATGAATTCGATTCTAAAGATATTCCTTCTTTTCCCATTGAAATGTCTGATAAGCAAATTACATGTTTTGTAAAAATATTGTATGATAATAGGAAAAGAATGTTTTTTAACTCGATTGAATCGTATATTGCTGGTAATCAATCAAATGATATCTACGCTGATATTTGCCGAATTTTGGTGGAGCAGTTTGATTTTACTAAATTTGATTTTCAAACCTTATTAAATAATATTCAATACGGTGACTTTCGTTGCTGTCCTACATTGAGAATTCAAAATCTGTTAGAACCATATATCTTCGTTTCAGAGAAAGAAGTAAAAAACAATATAACTTTTAAGAATGACCTTTTTGATATAAGGAGGATATCATCGGCTATACCATATTGTGATATACTACTTTGCGATAGTAAATGGAAAAACTGTCTTAGAAAATTAAATATAGATGACGAGTATAATATCAAAGTTTTTTCTGCAAAGTCGGTTGATTTGAAAGAATTTGAGAGCTATTTATCCAGTCTGTAAATAGAAAATAAGAAGTAACAATATTATTTTATACGATTGAATTTCCTTAGTCATTACAATATATTCCTAATCTTTCCTTGGAAGTTTAGTAATATCTTATATTGTTTGCGACCTTTTAAAGGTATAAGCATAGAAAAGAAAAAGGAGAGGAAAACCTCTCCTTTTTTAAAAATCTACATTATACCTCCAATTCATTCAACGGCAACCCATAATTATATTGTCTGAAAAATCCTCGGTGGATAAGTTTCAGACCAAG
>OGEZ01001590.1_pt1 | contig 10607 bp, 11 predicted proteins | sample 1570831 | NCBI WGS metagenome assembly OGEZ01 (sample SAMEA2582059, study PRJEB24529) | metagenome | biome: Human gut stool | place: China | collected 2011
ATGGCTGGGCTGCTTGGCAAACTCGGTGTAGTACTCCCGGCTCTTGGCACGGCCGTCACAGCCCGCCATGACCACAAACTTCTTGATGGCTCCGGACTGCACCGCCTCTACGATCTTGTCCGCCAAAGCCAACACCTGGGCGTGGGCAAAACCGCCCACGATCTCGCCCCGCTCGATCTCCTGGGGCGGCTCGCACTTCTTGGCGTGCTCAATAAGAGCAGAAAAATCCTTTTTCTCTCCAATGCCGCCGGGAATATGCTTACAGCCGGGGTAACCCGCCGCGCCGGTGGTGTACAGCCGGTCCTTGTAGCTGTCCTTGGGAGGCACAATGCAGTTGGTAGTCATGAGAATGGGGCCGTGGAAGGTCTCAAATTCCTCCTTCTGCTTCCACCAGGCGTTGCCGTAGTTGCCCACAAAGTTGGGGTACTTCTGGAAGGCGGGATAGTAGTGGGCGGGGAGCATCTCACTGTGGGTATATACGTCCACCCCGGTGCCCTGGGTCTGCTCCAGCAGCATCTCCAGGTCCCGCAAATCGTGACCGGAAACCAAGATGCCGGGGTTCTTGCCCACACCGATGGATACCTTGGTAATCTGGGGGTTTCCGTAGGCCTGGGTATTGGCCTTGTCCAGCAGCGCCATCCCCTGCACGCCGTACTTGCCGGTCTCCATGGTCAGGGCAACCAGATCGTCTGCGGACAGGCTGTCATCCAGAGTGGCCGCCAAGGCCCGCTGGAGAAAAGCATCCACCTCGCCGTCGTCCTGAAGCAGGGCATTGGCGTGCTTGGAGTAGGCGGACAGGCCCTTCAAACCGTAGGTGATGAGCTCCCGCAGGGAGCGGATGTCCTCATTCTCTGTGGATAGCACACCTACCTGAGCAGCCTTCGCTTCCCAGCTGCCGGTTCCGTCCCACAAAGCGGCCAGAGGCAGCTGCTCCCTGTGCTCCACCCGGGCCAGCAGCTTTTCCTTCACCGCCAGGGTGTCCCGGATGCGAGCCTCAATGGCCTCTTTATCAAAGTTGGCATTGGTGATGGTCGTGAACAGGTTCAGGGTGATGAGATGGTTGATCTCCCCCTCCACCGCCTCCCCCTGGGCACGAAGAGCCGTGGTCACGGCAGACAGGCCTTTCGTTACATAGACCAGCAGATCCTGCATCGCAGCTACATCCGGCTGCTTGCCGCACACGCCTACACGGGTACAGCCGGTGCATCCAGCAGTCTCCTGGCACTGATAACAAAACATCTTGGGCTGCATAAATAGGTCCTCCTAATTTTGTCCTGCGCGGCAGTTTCGCCGCGGAATGGGCTTGACTTTCGAAACATACTATACTAAATTGTTTCTAACAATTCCGTTGTTATACCAACAAAAGGAGGGTCTTCATGGATTTTCTTTTTCTAACGGAAACCCCTCTGTTCCGGGGAACCACCGCTCAGGATCTGGAGGCCATGCTGGCCTGTCTGGGAACGGACGTGCGCAGCTATGAGAAAGGACAAATGATTTACCGGGCCGGGGAAGTGATTTCCTCCCTTGGGGTCATACTATCCGGCAGCGCACTCATTGAAAATGATGACATCTGGGGCAACACCACGGTGCTGGACTGCGTGGGTCCAGGACAGATTTTTGCAGAGACCTACGCCTGTACACCCAATGAGCCGCTGATGGTCAACGTGGTAGCCGCCGAAGCGGCTCAAATCCTGTTTCTCAACGTGAGCCGGGTCCTGCAGGTATGCCCCAATGGCTGCGGCCACCATAACACTTTGATCCGCAACCTGCTTGCCCTCTCCGCCCAGAAAAATCTGAACCTGTCCCGAAAGATTTTCCACACCTCCCCCAAAACTATTCGCGGCCGCCTGCTCTCTTATCTGTCCTATCAGTCCATGCGCAGCGGCAGTTCTTCCTTTACCATTCCCTTTAACCGTCAGCAGTTGGCCGACTATCTGAATGTAGATCGCAGTGCCCTGTCCAATGAGCTGAGCAAGATGCAGCGGGATGGGCTCATTCAGGTCGAACGAAACCGTTTTGTCCTACTGGGGGTCTGACTGCAAAAACAGGACATCCTCTCGGATGTCCTGTTTTTCATACGTTCTATTTCCAATACCGCTCTCGGCAAAAAACAAAAAGGACATCCGAATGGATGTCCTTTTTGTGGTGCGCGAGGCGGGAGCCAGCGAGTCTACCAATTCCACCACTCGCGCGTGGTTTGGAATGCACCGTTTGCTCAGTGCATGAGATATACTACCACATCCTCCCTCCCGTGTCAACACTTTTCTTTCTTCATCGACCATTTTTTCTTTTCCTGACGCTGTGCCACCGGGAGCGGCATCGTTTTGTACGATTCCGTTTCCCTATATATTATATTCTAATTTCTACTAAATCGGCTTTTTTCACCCTTTCTTCTCCCATTTTCGCAAAGAGCAGTCAAAAAAAGTTTTCCAAAAAACTCCTGTTTGTTAAAATTCCACATTGACTTTCCGGCTGATCCCGGGTACAATACGCTCAAATATTTTAATTAAATAATTTTAACTAAAATATTTTAAATTAAATTTTTGAACAATCGAGAGGAGAATTTCCCATGTTTGAGAAAGTCCGTGACATTATTGTTGATACTCTGAGCTGCGAGATGGACGAGGTTACCATGGAGGCCAGCCTGTCTGATGATCTGGGCGCCGATTCCCTGGACGCCGTGGAGCTGAACATCGCTCTGGAGGAGCAGCTGGGTCTGTCCATCGCTGACGAGGATCGCCCCAACATGAAGACCGTGGGTGACATCGTGCGTTACCTGGAGGCCCTGGAGGGCACCAAGGACAACCGCATCTAATTCTTAAGAGGTGAACTTCCATGGAACTGGAATCCATTTACGCGCTGATGGAGCGCTTTGAGCGCTCCTCCATCTCCGGCCTGGAGCTGGAGCAAAACGGCACCCGGCTGAAGCTGGAGAAGGCCGTGGCTGTGGCTGCCGCCCCGGTTGCGGCCGCTGCTCCTGTGGCTGCTCCCGCTCCCGCGGCTGCCCCTGTGGCCGGTCAGCCTGCCCAGGCAGAAGAGGGCGAATACATCAAGGCGCCCCTGGTGGGCACCTTCTATACCGCTGCCGGCCCCGACGCCGCCCCCTTTGTTCAGGTGGGCGACAAGGTGCAGAAGGGCCAGACGGTGTGCATCCTGGAGGCCATGAAGGCCATGAGCGAGATTCCCGCTCCCATGGACTGCGTCATCGAGGAGGTCCTGCTGGACAACGGAAGTCTGGCCGCCTTTGACGCCCCCCTGTTCCGCGTGCGGAGGGTATAAGATGTTTCAGCGTGTTTTGATCGCCAACCGCGGCGAGATCGCGGTACGTATCATGCGCGCCTGCCGGGAGCTGGGCGTGGAGACGGTGTCGGTCTATTCTCAGGCCGACGCCGACGCCCTCCACGTCCAGCTGGCTTCCCAGGCGGTGTGCATCGGTCCGGCCAAAGCGTCGGACAGCTATCTGAATGTGGACGCTCTGCTGACCGTAGCGAAGGAGACCGGCTGTGATGCCGTACATCCCGGCTACGGTTTTCTCTCAGAAAACGCAGATTTTTCCGACCGCTGCACCCAGATGGGTCTTGCCTTCATCGGTCCTTCCGGTGATGTGATCCGCATGATGGGCAATAAGTCTGCGGCTCGTGAGCTGATGCAGAAGCACAACGTCCCGGTGGTCCCCGGCTCGGACGGAGCGGTGGAGACCGCCCAGCAGGCCCAGGAGATCGCCGAAAAAATTGGCTACCCTGTGCTGGTCAAGGCCAGCGCCGGCGGCGGCGGCCGGGGTATGCGCCGGGTGGACCGCCCTGAGGACCTGGAGGCCAAATTCCAGGAGGCTCGTGCGGAAGCTCTGGCCTGCTTCGGGGATGGACAGCTCTATCTGGAGAAGCTCATCCTCAACCCCAAGCACATTGAGTTTCAGATCCTGGCCGACCGCCACGGCAATGTGGTCCACCTGGGAGAGCGCGACTGCTCCATCCAGCGCAAGAATCAGAAGCTGGTGGAGGAATCCCCCTCTAAGATTCTCACCCCTGCACTTCGGGAGGCCATGGGCCAGGCCGCCGTCACCGCTGCCCGGGCTGCCGGCTATGAAAACGCCGGTACCATTGAGTTTGTGGTGGACCAGGAGGGGCACTTCTACTTTATTGAAATGAACACCCGTATTCAGGTGGAGCATCCGGTCACCGAGATGGTCACCGGCATCGACCTGGTACGGGAGCAGCTGCGCATTGCCGCTGGGCTGCCTCTGTCGGTCAAGCAGGAGGACGTTGTCCTCCGGGGCCACGCTATGGAGTGCCGCATCAACGCCGAGGACCCCACTCAGGACTTCCGCCCCGCGCCGGGCACCACCCGTTTCGTCCACTTCCCCGGCGGCCCCGGGGTGCGGGTGGACTCCATGCTGTATAACGGCTATGAGGTATCTCCCTACTATGATTCTCTGGTGGCCAAGGTCATCGTCCACGCCCCCACCCGTCTGGAGGCCATCCGGCGCATGCGCCGCTGCCTGGAGGAGATGATCATTGAGGGATACCCCACCACCGCCGATTTCTGTCACCTGATCCTGCATCACCCCGACTTTGTAAAGGGCCAGTATGATACAGGATTCTTGGCCGCCCATCAGGACGAGCTGCTGGGCTGGGATAAGGAGGACTAAATGCAACCACTGTTTCGTTCCCGCCGGGACCGGCTGGACCGACTGCGCCGTCAGCGGGAGCAGGCCGTGGAGGCCGCCGCCAAGCGCTCTGACCTTCCCTCCGGCGGCTCTCAGACCTGTCCGGGCTGCGGCCGGGAGTGCCAGAACCAGGAGCTGGTGAAGACGGAGTATGTCTGCCCCCACTGCGGGTATCACCTGCCTATCGGGGCCTATCTGCGTCTGTCTCTGCTGCTGGACCCCTTCACCTTCCAGGAGCTGTGGCCCGAGCTTACCGCACCCAACGCCTTGGAGTTTCCCGGCTATGAAGGCAAGCTCACCGCCCAGCGGGAAAAGACCGCTCTGAGCGATGCGGCGGTGGCCGCTGTTGGAAAGCTGGACGGCCGCCAGGCGGTGTTCGCCGTTCTGGACAGCCGCTTCTTCATGGGCAGCATGGGCGTGGCCGTGGGTGAGAAGATCACCCGGGCCGTGGAATACGCCCAGAAGCACAAGCTGCCTCTCATCATCTTTTCCGCCAGCGGCGGCGCCCGGATGCAGGAGGGAATCCTCTCCCTTATGCAGATGGCCAAGACCAGCGCTGCCATTGAGCGCTTCTCTCAGGCGGGCGGGCTGTACATCTCAGTGTTCACCCACCCCACCACCGGCGGCGTCACCGCCAGCTTCGCCTCTCTGGGCGATATCACCCTGGCCGAGCCCGGGGCGCTCATCGGCTTTGCCGGTCCCCGGGTCATCCAGCAGACCATCGGCCAGGAGCTGCCCGAGGGCTTCCAGCGGGCCGAGTATCTGGAGGAGCACGGCTTTGTGGACCAAATCGTCCCCCGCCGTGAGATGCGCCAGACCCTCTCCCAGCTGCTGGCCCTGCATCGAAAGGGGGTTCTCCACCGATGAGCAACTTAACTGCCGCCCAGCGGGTAAAGATCGCCCGTATGCCGGGCCGCCCCGGCACCATGGACTTCGTCCACAACCTGTTTACCGACGTCTTTGTCTGCCAGGGAGACCGGCTGTGCCGGGAAGATCCCAGCATCTTCGGAGCCATCGCCCGCTTTCACGGAAAGCCAGTCACCGTCATCGGCCACCGGAAGGGGCGCAACTTCGAGGAAAACATGAAATGCAACTTCGGTATGCCCTCTCCCGAGGGTTACCGCAAGGCCCAGCGGCTGATGCGCCAGGCCGAGAAATTCGGCCGCCCCATCATCACCTTCGTAGACACCCCGGGCGCTTACCCCGGTCTGGAGGCGGAGGAGCGGGGCCAGGGTGAGGCCATCGCCTCCTCTCTGGCTCTCATGAGCTCCCTCACCGTCCCGGTGGTCACCGTGGTCATCGGCGAGGGAGGCAGCGGCGGTGCTCTGGCGCTGGCCGTGGGCAACCGGATCGTTATGCTGGAGAACGCCATCTACTCGGTACTCTCCCCGGAGGGCTTCGCCTCCATTCTGTGGAAGGACGCCTCCCGGGCCGATGAGGCCGCAGGCGTGATGAAGCTCACCGCCGACGATCTGCTGCATCTGGGCGTGGTGGACCAGGTGATCCCCGAGCCTGAGGGAGGCGCCCATGTGGATCCCCGTCCGGTGTACACCGCCGTGGACAAGGCCATTACCCGCCACCTCAGCCAGCTGAGTCGGGAGAAAGACCTGGCCGCCCACCGCTATCAAAAGTTCCGCGCCATGGGCGCGGTCCGGGAGGAGAAAGAAACATGAACGGACTGCACATCCTTGGCACCGGCCGGGCGGTTCCGGACCAAATCATAACCAATGACGACCTGGCCCGCCGGGTAGACACCAACGACGAGTGGATCGTGGCCCGCACCGGCATCCGGGAGCGGCGTTTTGCCCGGAAGGGAGAGTCCCTCACCCAGTTTACCGTAGCCGCCGCCCGGCAGGCTCTTGAACGGGCAGGACTGAAACCGGAGGACATCGGTCTGTGCATCACCGCCACGGTGACCTCTGATCGACTCTTTCCCTCTCAGGCCTGCCTCATCCACCAGGAGTTGGGCCTTCCCGAGGACTGCCCCGCCTTTGATTTGAGCGCGGGCTGCACTGGTTTTCTCTACGCCATGGAGACGGCGGCGGCCATGCTGCCCCGTATGAACCGCCCCTACGCCCTGCTGGTAGGCGGCGAGCTGCTCTCCCGCATCGTGGACATGGACGACCGCTCCACCTGCATTCTCTTCGGTGACGGCGCGGGCGCAGCGGTGGTGGAGAGCACGGAAGCCGGATGGTACAGCGTGCTGGGCACCCGGGGCGACCGGGATGTTCTGTGGGCTTGGGGTCCCGGTCCGGACCGCCCCTACCTTCACATGGATGGTCAGGGTGTCTTCCAGTTTGCTCTGAAAACGGTCCCTCAAGTGGCCAAGCAGCTGCTTGAAAAGGCCGGGATGGACAAGGAGCAGGTGGACTGGTACGTACCCCATCAGGCCAACCACCGCATTGTAGAATCGGTGGCCAAGCGGCTGAAGATGCCGCTGAGCCGCTTTTATGAAAATATGGACCGTTACGGCAACACGTCTGCCGGCAGCATCCCCATCGCTCTGGACGAGATGGCCGAGCAGGGCCTTCTGAAAAAGGGCCAGTGGGTCATGTGTCTGGGCTTTGGTGCAGGCCTCACCTGGGGCGGCGCTCTGTTCCAGTGGTAAGCGGACGGATTGGAGGTTAATTATGAAATTAAACGAGCTTTTGGGCATTGAGTTTCCCTTTATTCAGGGCGGCATGGCCAACATCGCCACCGCCGAGTTTGCCGCTGCGGTCTCCAACGCCGGAGCCCTGGGCCTGATCGGTGCCGGCGGCATGTCCCCTGAGGTGTTCCGGGACAGCATCCGCCGCTGCCGCCAGCTCACCGATAAGCCCTTCGGCGTGAACATCATGCTCATGCACCCCCAGGTGGAGGAGCTGGCTGCCATCGCCGCCGAGGAGAAGGTGGCTGTGGTCACCACCGGCGCGGGCGACCCCTCCCGCTTTATCCCCGCTTGGAAAGAGGCGGGCATCAAGGTCTTCCCCGTAGTCCCCGCTGTGGCTCTGGCCAAGCTGGTGGCCAAGCGCGGTGCCGACGGCGTGATCGCTGAGGGTACCGAGAGCGGCGGCCACGTGGGCGAAACCACCACCATGGCCCTGGTGCCTCAGGTGGTGGATGCGGTGGATATCCCCGTTATCGCCGCCGGCGGCATTGCCAGCGGCCGCCAGCTGCTGGCTGCCTACGCCCTGGGCGCCATCGGCGCTCAGGTGGGCACCTGCCTGCTGGTCAGTGAGGAGTGCCCCATCCACGAGAACTACAAGAAGGCCGTTCTGAAGGCCTCTGACCGCTCCACTGTGGTCACCGGCCGCTCTGTGGACGCTCCCGTGCGCTGCCTGCGCAACCAGATGACCAACGAGTACATCGCCAAGGAGCGGGAGGGCGCCGACCGCATGGAGCTGGAGCACTTCACCCTGGGCGGCCTTCGTAAGGCTGTGTTCGACGGCGATGTGAAGACCGGCAGCGTGATGGCCGGCCAGGTGGCCGGTATGCTCCACGAGATCAAGCCTCTGCGCCAGATCTTTGAGGAGCTCCAGGCCGGCTGCGAGAAGCGTCTGGCCGAGCTGGAGAAGTAAGATGCGCATCGGAAAGCATGAACTGGCCCTGCCTATCCTCCAGGGAGGCATGGGTGTGGGCGTGTCCATGGGAGGACTGGCCGGGGCGGTAGCCGCCTGCGGCGGCATGGGCACCGTCAGCACCGCCGATGCGGGCTATCTGGAAGCCGATTTTGCAAAGAATCCCTTTGAGGCCAATCTCCGGGCTCTCCGGCAGGAGATCGGCAAAGCTAAGGAGATTGCCAAGGGCGCAGGAATGGTCGCGGTCAACGCTATGGTGGCCACCGTCCAGTACGCCGATGCGGTACGCACTGCCGTAGCCGCCGGGGTGGACGCGGTGGTGTCCGGAGCGGGACTCCCCCTGGACCTACCCGAGCTGGTTGGAGAAAACGGCACTGCCAAGGCGCCTATTGTCTCCTCTCCCCGGGCGGCCAAGCTCATTTTAAAGACCTGGGACCGCAAGTACCACACCACCGCCGATTTCATCGTGCTGGAGGGTAAAGACGCGGGCGGACACCTGGGCTTTGACGAGGAACAGCTGAAAGCTGGAAGCTGTCCCACGCTGGAGGAACTCCTGCCCGGCGTTCTGGCTGAGGTTCGCCCCTACGAGGAGAAGTACGGCCACCCCATCCCCGTCTTTGTGGCGGGCGGCGTGTACACCGGAGCCGACCTGGCCCGGTACACTAAGCTGGGAGCCGCGGGCGTGCAGCTTGCCACCCGCTTTATCGCCACCTACGAGTGCGATGCCTCCCAGGGCTATAAGGACGTACTTCTTGAGGCCAAAGAGAGCGATCTGGCCATTATCCACAGCCCGGTGGGCATGCCTGGCCGTGCGGTACGCACCCCTCTGGTGGAGCGGCTGGAGCATGGCCTGCGGCAGGCTCCCACCAAGTGCTCCCAGTGTATCAAGGGGTGTGCCCCTGCCAAGATTCCCTTCTGCATCACTCACGCTCTCATTGAGGCGGTCAAGGGCAACCGGGAGGAGGGCCTCTTCTTCAGCGGCTCCAATGTGGAGCGGCTGGACCGGATGGTCCATGTCCGGGATATCATGGACGAACTGATGAATGAATGGAGGGTTTCAACGTGAAACTTGCCTTTTTGTATGCCGGCCAGGGCGCCCAGCATGTGGGCATGGGCCGGGACCTGTATGAGATCTACCCCGCCTTCCGCCAGGTGCTGGACAGCGCTCCGGTAGACTTCGACCTGAAAAAGCTGTGCTTTGGCGGCCCCGAGGACCAGCTCAATGACACCCGGTACACCCAGCCCTGCATGGTGGCCTTTGCTGCCGGTGTTACCGCCCTGCTGCGCGAGGCGGGCATTACCCCTGACTACGCCGCTGGGCTGAGCCTGGGCGAGTATTCCGCCCTCCAGTGCGCTGGCGTCTTTGACGCCAAGACCGCCATCTCCCTGGTGGCCTTCCGTGGCCAGGCCATGGCCGATGCCGTTCAGGGCCGTCCCTGCGGCATGGCCGCGGTGCTGGGAATGGACCGGGACGCCCTGAAGGCCGTGTGCGCTGAGGCCTCTGACGCTGGCGTGGTGGAGTGCACCAACTTCAACTGCCCCGGACAGATCGTCATCTCCGGCGACGCTGCCGCCGTGGACAAGGCGGGCGAGCTGGCCAAGGCTGCCGGAGCCAAGCGGGTGCTGCCCCTGAAGGTGAGCGGCCCCTTCCACACCTCCCTGATGGCTCCCGCCGGGGACGCCCTCCGGGAGAAGTTCCAGAGCGTGGACTTCGGCGCCATGGAAATCCCCGTCCTCTTTAACTGCCTGGGCGACCTGAAGGGCGAGGCGGACACCATTCCCAACCTGCTGGAGCAGCAGGTCCAGTCCAGCGTCTATCTGGAGGATACCATTCGCCGCCTAGGCGAGCTGGGCGTAGACACTGTGGTGGAGATCGGCCCCGGCCGCACCCTGTCCGGCTTTGTGAAGAAGACCGTAAAAGGAATCAAATGCTATCCGGTGGAGACGGCCGAGGAGCTTCAGGCCGCTATCGCCGCCCTGAGAGGAGAGTAAGTCCATGAGCTTAACTGGAAAAATCGCTCTGGTCACCGGCGGCAGCCGTGGCATTGGCCGCGCCATCTGCCTGGAGCTGGCCCGTCAGGGCGCCAACGTGGCGGTGAACTATGCGGGCAACTCCGCTGCCGCCCAGGAGACCGTCGCCGCCTGTGAAGCCCTGGGTGTGCAGGCCATCGCCATTCAGGCCAACGTGGCCGACCCCCAGGCCTGCCAGGACATGGTAAAGACCGTTCTGGATACCTTCGGCCGCATCGACATTCTGGTCAACAACGCCGGCATCACCCGGGACGGTCTGACCCTGCAGATGAAAGAGGAAGACTTCGACGCGGTGCTGGACACCAACCTGAAGGGCGCCTTCTGCTGCTGCAAGGCGGTGTACCGTCCCATGA
>OGEZ01001595.1_pt1 | contig 10576 bp, 8 predicted proteins | sample 1570831 | NCBI WGS metagenome assembly OGEZ01 (sample SAMEA2582059, study PRJEB24529) | metagenome | biome: Human gut stool | place: China | collected 2011
TGTGTTGATAATCGTTTGCATCCGGCTCGCCGTTACCGTACCAACCGCAATTGCTGTAAATTGCCGTCGATATGCAAATCGGTTTGTAAGCGGGCAATATCGCGGCACAGAAACGCCATCTCTTTATGGGTTTCTAATTTTTTGCGCCACTTTTCGGCAACCGCATCCAGATTCTCATATATCCCTTCCAGACTCTGAAACTCGACCAGCAGCTGCGTGGCGCTTTTTGGTCCGATTCCCGCAACACCCGGTACCTTTGAACTGCTGATCCCCGCAAGTCCCCAGTAATCGGGCAACTGCTGCGGTTGAACGCCAAATTCTTTATCGATAAATGGCGCATCCAGCCAACGTTTCTGGAAGTAATCACGAATACGTAATGTCGGTGAAAGTAACTGACAGTAGCCTTTATCTGTCGAAACAATCGTTGCCTGATGCCCGGCCTGTGTCACTTTGACCGCCAGCGTGGCGGCTAAGTCATCGGCTTCGTTGCCGCTGGTTGACCAGCACGGGACGCCGCGTTGCTCAAAGGCGGCGCGTAATGCAGGCATCTCGTCGTGCAACTCTTCCGGCATTGGCGGTCGACCCGCTTTGTAATCTGGTAAACGCTGATGACGCCAGCCGCTACTGCGGTTTTCATCATCAAAAACGTCGACCGCGTGGGTTGGCTGGCTGTGCATAATGAGCTGATCGAGCGCATGCTGGCAGGTTTCGACACAGGGCGATCCCTGAACGGCATGAATGCGACGAATAAGATTCAGTGCATCGACAATAAGCAAATGAACAGCCACGATAACCCCCTTAAAGATCAGGCGATAAGGGTAACATTCGATGCCGGAACAGGCTACGGCTGGATGAGAAATCGGGAAGAGGCCTCGCAAAACGAGGCCTCTGGAGAGCGATTAATCGCAGGCAACGATCTTCATTGCCAGGCCGCCGCGAGAGGTTTCGCGGTACTTGGCGTTCATATCTTTACCTGTTTCGTACATGGTTTCGATAACTTTATCGAGGCAGACGCGCGGCTCGCTGGTACGGCGTAGCGCCATACGTGCGGCGTTCACCGCTTTTACTGCCGCAATGGCGTTACGCTCGATGCATGGCACCTGGACCTGTCCGGCGACCGGGTCACACGTCAGACCGAGGTTGTGCTCCATGGCGATTTCCGCCGCGATGCACACCTGCGCCGGGCTTGCACCTAACAGTTCTGCCAGACCAGCCGCCGCCATTGAGCACGCCACACCAACTTCACCCTGGCAGCCGACTTCAGCACCAGAAATTGACGCGTTCATCTTATAAAGAGAACCAATGGCGCTGGCTACCAGCAGGTAACGAGCCAGTGAGTTAGCGTTCACTTCGCGGATAAACTTATCGTAGTACGCCAGCACAGCCGGGATAATCCCGCACGCACCGTTAGTCGGCGCAGTCACCACGCGACCGCCAGCAGCGTTCTCTTCGTTCACTGCCAGTGCAAACATGTTGATCCAGTCAACAACCGCCATCGGGTCAGTGGTGGTTTTATCCTGGCTGACCAGCATCCGGCGTAGTGCCGCAGCACGGCGTGGAACGCGCAGTTTGCCAGGCAACACGCCTTCGGTGGAAATACCGCGCTCAATACCGCCACGCATCACTTCCCAGACGTTCGCCAGGTGCTGTTCCAGCTCTTCTTTGCTGTGCAGCGCCAGCTCATTTTTCATCATCAGGCCAGAGAGTGACAGCCCGGTTTCCTGACAATGTTTTTGCAGATCGGCTGCTGAACTGTACGGATAAGGAACTTCAACCGGTGCGCTATCCTGCTGGCCAAAATGCTCTTCATCAACGATAAAGCCACCGCCAATAGAGTAGTAAGTCTGGCTGTAAACGACTTTATCGCCCGCCAGCGCGGTAATGCGCATACCGTTTTCATGCAGAGAAAGGTTGTCTGCATGGAAGTTCATGCACTGATCAACCGGGAACTCCACTTCATGCTGACCGTTTGCCAGCATCAGGCGACCATGAGTATTCACATCCTGAATAAAACCAGGGATGGAATCGATATCCACGGTATCCGGCAGGTTACCCGCCAGGCCCATAATAATGGCGATATCAGTGTGGTGGCCTTTACCGGTCAGAGAGAGCGAGCCGTACACGTCAACCACCACGCGGGTCACGTCTTTAAGCAGATTATGGGCAATCAGATCGTCGGTAAATTGTTTACCCGCTTTCATTGGTCCAACGGTATGAGAACTGGAAGGGCCAATGCCGATTTTGAAAATATCGAATACGCTAATCATAGGAAATACATCGCGTTAAAACGGAGGAAGCGCCGCCCGAAAGGGGCGCGAAAGGACTTAGCTGAACAGAGAGTAGAAGATTGCGGAGATTGCAATCAGACCCATCACGACAACGAATACGTTGCTGATGTGACCGCTGTACTTACGCATTGCCGGTACTTTCTGAATTGCGTACATCGGCATCAGGAACAGGATCATCGCGATGATTGGGCCGCCCAGGGTTTCAATCATACCCAGGATGCTCGGGTTCAGGGTGGCAACAATCCAGGTCGTTACCAGCATGAACAGCGCAGTGATACGGTTCAGCTTGTTGATTTCGATAGACTTACCTTTACCACGCAGAGATTTAATCACCATACCGTTGAAGCCTTCACGTGCGCCCAGGTAGTGGCCGAGGAAGGATTTGGTGATAGCGATAATCGCGATAATCGGAGCCATCCACGCGATAACCGGTGCGTTAAAGTGGTTAGCCAGGTAAGACAGAATCGAGATGTTCTGCTCTTTAGCCGCAGCCAGGTCTGCCGGAGTCAGGCTCAGTACGCAGCTGAAGACGAAGAACATTACGGTCAGCACCATCATGATGTGTGCGAATGCCAGGATCTTCGAGCATTTCTGTTCTGCCATATCGCCGTACTCTTCACGCTTCGCAACGGCGAAAGAAGAGATGATCGGAGAGTGGTTGAACGAGAACACCATAACCGGAATTGCCAGCCACAGGGTCATCCACAGACCGTTCCCGGTTGCAGATGCAGTGTCCAGAGACAGCGTTTCCAGTGCTGCGCCGTTCCACTGCGGGATCAGGTACAGAGCCAGCAGCATCAGTACGCCAACAAACGGGAATACCAGAATACTCATCGCTTTAACGATCATCTGCTCACCGAAGCGAACGATGGTCATCATACCCACGATCAGGATCAGCGACAGAATCGCACGCGGCGGTGGCGTCATACCCAGCTGGTGAGACATGAAGCTTTCAACTGTATTGGTGATTGCTACGCTATAAACCAGCAGGATCGGGTAGATAGCGAAGAAGTAGAGCAGGGTAATCAGTTTACCTGCGCCAATACCAAAGTGTTCTTCTACAACCTCGGTGATGTCTTCGCCCGGGTTTTTACCAGACAGTACGAAGCGAGTCAGGCCGCGGTGAGCAAAAAACGTCATCGGGAACGCAAGGATAGCCATGATGATCAGCGGGATCATACCGCCAACACCGGCGTTGATTGGCAGGAACAGCACGCCCGCGCCGATTGCCGTGCCGTAAAGGCCCAGCATCCACATGGTGTCTGTCTTGCGCCAGGCACTACGAGAGTCTTTCGACGCAATCGTGCTGGTTTGAGTCGTTTCCATCTATTTCTCCTGGAGGAATGCAAATAATTCAGCTTTTAGCCAGTTCAGCCCGGGAAGGTGCCTGACCGTAAAAATGAAATCTGTCTATCGGCGATGGCTTAATCATTTACCGCCGTAATAATTTGAGGGCGGAAAGATACACACAAGTTATGTATCTATCAGTGATCTTGATCCCAAATACAATAATCTACTTGGAAGATAGATTATCCCAACGCTTTACTCTGTAAATCAAAAGTAAAAGAGAATTTAAGGGCAATATTTGCCCATTAAACGACATCTGACTTCTTCCGGGGCGCGCAATATATGTAGGTTGAACTGAAAAAATCAATACTTTTAGTTAATCATGGCGATAATTTCTTTTTCATAGCGATAAAATACGGTTTATGAAAATAGGGAAACGTTTGCGTTGCAATATAAATTGTATGACATATTAACTGTGATGATATTTGTCGCGTGAGGGTGGTAAGAAACATTCATATAACAAATGAAATGAGTTGATGAGTAAGTGACCAAAAACGAGAAAACCCGGCAACAAACGTCACCGGGGGAGGGGAGATTACGTGCAGATTTCGTAGCAAGGGATGTAGGCTGAGCCTGGCAACTTCATACGATGCTGGGCAACAAAACCCTGTAGCAGGTCGTCCATACGACGCATAATCTCTTTATCGCCGTTGATTTTGTAAGGACCAAACTCTTCAATGGCGCGAATACCGACTTCTTTTACGTTACCCGCCACAATACCGGAGAACGCACGGCGCAGGTCGGCAGCCAGCACTTCAACAGGTTGATCCGGGTAAAGCTTCAGATTAGCCATATTCTCGTGAGACGGCTCAAACGGCATTTGCAAATCTGGCGCAATGCGCATTGACCAGTTAAAGCTGTAGGCATCGCCTGTGTCGCGGCGATTTTCTTTCACCAGCGGCATCGATTTTTTCATCTGACGAGCGACTTCAGCGGCGTCATCAATGATGATGCGGTAATGGCGGCGCGCGTTTTCACCCAGCGTATGTACGACAAACTCGTCCAGTACGCGGAAGTAGTCGGCGCTCTCTTTCGGGCCGGTGAGGATCAATGGTAAAACCTGATCTTTGTTGGCCGGGTTCATTAAAATTCCCAGCAAATACAGCAACTCTTCTGCCGTACCCACACCGCCAGGGAAGATAATGATGCCGTGAGCGATACGGACAAACGCTTCCAGACGTTTTTCGATATCTGGCATGATGATCAATTCGTTGACCAGCGGGTTAGGCGGTTCAGCGGCGATAATCGACGGCTCTGTCATACCAATAAAACGACTGTCTTTGTAACGCTGCTGCGCGTGTCCGACCGCAGCACCTTTCATCGGCGCTTCCATCGCTCCCGGACCACAGCCGGTGCAGATATTCAGCTCACGCAGGCCCAGCTGGTTTCCGACGCGACGGGCATACAAATACTCATTTTCGTTAATTGAGTGACCGCCCCAGCAGACCACCATATTTGGCGCTTCACCCACATGCAGCGCGCGAGCGTTACGCAAGATGGAAAAGACCAGGTTAGTGATGTGGACGGAGTTGTCGAGATTCAGGTTGGGAAAACGAACGGTGTTATGGATTTGCCCGTAAACGAAGAGAATGTCACGCAGGACCGCGAACAAGTTGGCCTGCAAAGCGCGAATAATTCGCCCATCGACAAAAGCCTCTTCCGGGGGATTAATCAGTTCCAGCTTTACGCCGCGTTCACGGCGCAAGACGTTAATATCGAAATTTTCAAAACGAGACAGCAATTCTTTGCTGTTATCGGTCAAACTACCGGAGTTCAGTACGGCAAGTGAACAGTTGCGAAACAGTTGATAGAGGTCGCTGCTGGCGGTGCGTTTAAGCATATCCACTTCCAGCTGCGACAACATATCCATGGAGCCAAGCGGGCTAATATGTGTAATCAAGAAAAACTCCTTATGGGACGAATATCGTCATTCCCTTTGATTACAATAGCCCTGCCTGATGACCTTTCACAACCTTCTGCGTGAATCCAGCACGCAAAATTGAGAAAAAATTTATTGCCGAACCAGTCTTGTGGTCGATGGGACAAAATCGCTATTACTGCGCCACGGGTTAATGTCCAGACCGCCACGACGGGTATAACGTGCGTAAACGCTCAATTTTTCTGGCTGGCAGAAGCGTAACAGGTCATTAAAGATGCGTTCCACGCACTGTTCGTGGAACTCGTTGTGATGACGGAATGAGACCAGGTAACGCAGCAGTTTTTCTCTGTCAATTTGGCGTCCACGATACTGAATTTGGATCGAACCCCAATCTGGTTGATGGGTGATCAGGCAGTTTGATTTCAGCAGGTGGCTGACAAGCGTCTCTTCCACTACTTTTTCACCACAGGTGGCATTCTCCAGATAGTCAGTAGTGAATTCATAGTTATCGATAGTGATATCCTGGTCATCAATGCAAGTGCCATTAAAATGACCTATCGGCTGGCCTTCCAGTTCATCAAGACGATATAACGCCACGCTAATCTTACCCTGAGCGCAAGTGCTTAAGTCGCGCTCCAGCGTCTGGCGCACCTCATCCCAGTTATTAAAACGCGTCTGGTTAAAACTGTTGAGATAGAGCTTAAAACTCTTCGACTCAATCAGATTTACGCTGGTGTAATCAAGTTCAACATGACCGACAGCGACCTGCGGCAAACCTTTCGCATTCAGCCAGGAAAGTTCATACAGCGTCCAGATATCCGTACCGTGAAAAGGCAGGTTATCCGCTTTCAGACCCAGCGGGTCGCGATTCAGGCTGCGTGGAACGCCTTGCAGTAGGCTGGCGTCATAGGTATCCCGGTAATCGGTTGATTTTCCAAGAGTCAGGCCCGCAAGTGCCTGATGGTTTGCATAAGAAGACATGTTTCACCGTCATAAACCAGATAAACTAAACGACAAGTGTATCTGGTTTAAGTGAAGAGAGAAATTAGTGGACGATTTGACCGCACAAGCCCTGAAAGATTTTACTGCACGCTACTGCGATGCGTGGCATGAAGAGCATAAAAGCTGGCCGTTAAGTGAGGAACTGTACGGTGTTCCTTCACCGTGCATTATTTCAACTACCGAAGATGCCGTATACTGGCAACCCCAGCCGTTTACCGGGGAACAAAATGTAAACGCGGTTGAACGCGCTTTTGATATTGTGATACAACCCACAATTCATACCTTTTATACGACTCAGTTTGCCGGGGATATGCACGCGCAGTTTGGCGATATCAAACTGACATTGCTGCAAACCTGGAGTGAAGACGACTTCCGTCGGGTGCAGGAAAATCTGATTGGTCATCTGGTGACTCAGAAAAGGCTAAAACTGCCGCCCACGCTATTTATCGCGACGCTGGAAGAAGAGTTAGAGGTCATCTCGGTGTGTAATCTCTCCGGTGAAGTGTGCAAAGAGACGCTGGGAACACGTAAACGGACGCATTTAGCCTCAAATCTTGCGGAATTCCTTAATCAACTTAAGCCTCTTCTGTAATCCAAATACCCCATCTGGTTGTGAGAGATCTCTTACAGACTCTGTAGGAGATCGCCAGGAAATAAGCGAATACTTAAAAAGATAAGAATCGTTATTTTCATTTAAAAACAACATGTTACTTGTTAATTCTTAACTTTCATATGAAATTTTCCTTAAGGCATTGTCTGTAAGCGCCTTGTAAGACTTCGCGAAAAAGACGATTCTATCTTCGTCGACAGGGAGTCAGACAACGAAGTGAACATCAGGATGATGACACTTCTGCAGGACACACCAGGATGGTGTTTCAGGGAAAGGCTTCTGGATGAAGCGAAGAGGATGACGCAGGACGCGTTAAAGGACACCTCCAGGATGGAGAATGAGAACCGGTCAGGATGATTCGGTGGGTCAGGAAGGCCAGGGACACTTCAGGATGAAGTATCACATCGGGGTGGTGTGAGCAGGAAGCAATAGTTCAGGATGAACGATTGGCCGCAAGGCCAGAGGAAAAGTTGTCAAGGATGAGCAGGGAGCAACAAAAGTAGCTGGAATGCTGCGAAACGAACCGGGAGCTCTGTCAATACTGTTCTCGCTTTTCTTATTCCTGCTATCCTTCGCGGCAGTTTTTCTTATTGAGGTTGCTTTATGACCACTCATGACCGCGTTCGTCTCCAGTTGCAGACGCTTGAAGCGTTACTGCGTGAACATCAGCACTGGCGAAACGATGAACCCCAGCCGCATCAATTTAATAGTACCCAACCGTTCTTTATGGACACCATGGAACCACTGGAGTGGTTGCAGTGGGTGCTGATCCCGCGAATGCACGATTTGTTAAATAACAACCAGCCGTTACCGGGCGCTTTTGCTGTTGCACCCTATTATGAAATGGCGCTGGCGACGGACCATCCGCAACGCGCGCTTATTCTGGCTGAGCTGGAAAAACTGGATGCTCTTTTTGCGGATGATGCGAGCTAATGCTGGAAATACTCTATCAGGATGAATGGCTGGTTGCGGTAAATAAACCCTCCGGCTGGCTGGTTCACCGCAGCTGGCTGGATCGCGACGAGAAAGTAGTGGTCATGCAAACCGTGCGTGACCAGATAGGCCAGCATGTTTTTACTGCTCATCGTCTGGACCGACCCACTTCTGGTGTGTTGTTGATGGGATTATCCAGCGAGGCCGGACGGCTGCTGGCACAACAGTTTGAACAGCACCAAATCCAGAAACGTTACCATGCGATTGTGCGCGGCTGGTTGATGGAAGAAGCGGTGCTGGATTATCCACTGGTGGAAGAACTGGACAAAATCGCTGATAAATTTGCCCGCGAAGATAAAGGCCCGCAGCCAGCAGTGACGCATTATCGCGGTCTGGCGACCGTAGAAATGCCGGTAGCGACCGGACGTTACCCGACCACGCGCTACGGCCTGGTGGAACTGGAGCCGAAAACCGGACGCAAACATCAGCTTCGCCGACATCTTGCCCATTTGCGTCATCCGATTATTGGCGATAGCAAACATGGCGATTTACGCCAGAATCGCAGCGGTGCTGAGCATTTTGGCCTCCAGCGGTTAATGCTACATGCCAGTCAGTTGTCATTGACGCATCCTTTTACTGGCGAGCCGCTGACTATTCACGCGGGCCTGGACGACACCTGGATGCAGGCGTTATCACAATTTGGCTGGCGCGGTCTGCTTCCTGAAAATGAAAGGGTTGAGTTCAGTGCGCCATCGGGTCAGGATGGAGAGATAAGTTCCTAATCCAGGGAGAAAACGGTATGGCGGAAATTGGTATTTTTGTCGGCACCATGTACGGGAATTCACTGTTAGTGGCCGAAGAAGCGGAAGCGATTCTGACCGCGCAGGGCCACAAAGCAACGGTATTTGAAGATCCTGAATTAAGCGACTGGCTGCCCTATCAGGATAAGTATGTTCTGGTGGTTACGTCCACGACCGGGCAGGGCGACCTTCCTGATAGCATTGTGCCACTCTTTCAGGGAATCAAAGATAGTCTGGGCTTCCAGCCGAATCTGCGTTATGGCGTGATTGCGCTCGGCGACAGTAGTTATGTGAATTTCTGCAATGGCGGCAAACAGTTCGATGCCTTGTTGCAGGAACAGAGCGCTCAGCGGGTTGGCGAAATGCTGTTGATTGACGCCAGTGAGAACCCGGAACCGGAAACGGAATCAAATCCGTGGGTCGAACAGTGGGGCACGCTGTTGTCCTGATATGTTCAGCGAGCGGTAAATGCCGTTTTAGCAGTGCTGAATCGAATCTTTTCAGGCAAATGCCAGTAAAAACTGCTTCATAGTGCGGATTTTTACTGGCGTTTGCCTGGAGTCAAGCGATCCATTTCATACTCTTCTTTATTTCTTCGTTTTAACCCTTCCTTTCTTGTTCTTGTTTTCATTTCCGTGAAGTGGATTCCACCGTCCAGGGCTAATGCCAAAATCGGGCCTCATTGAACGCATTAATGTTGTGTTGTTGCACGGTGAGCCGCTATGGCGCGCTTTTTATACTGCTATTGCCAGATATAAACACGCGCCGTATTCGGCGAACGACCTATAAAAACGGCAAAAAACACCCTACGTCACCTCTGATTTCCTGGCGATGTCGCAGTCCAGAGTGAGCGTGGCTAACGCGAATTTTCAGGAGTGCAACAATGAGTTCTTTAAGTCAGGCTGCGAGCAGTGTGGAAAAACGCACAAATGCTCGTTACTGGATAGTGGTGATGTTGTTTATCGTCACATCCTTCAACTACGGCGACCGCGCTACGCTCTCTATCGCCGGTTCGGAAATGGCCAAAGATATCGGCCTTGATCCTGTGGGAATGGGCTATGTGTTCTCTGCTTTCTCATGGGCTTATGTTATCGGGCAGATCCCTGGTGGTTGGTTGCTGGATCGTTTTGGTTCAAAACGCGTCTACTTCTGGTCGATCTTTATCTGGTCGATGTTTACCTTGCTGCAAGGCTTCGTCGATATCTTTAGTGGATTCGGCATTACTCAGCAAAAGTTCGATTTATTCAACAAAGCCCGGCAACAGTCGCATTGTTGCGGCCTGGTTTCCGGCGCAGGAAAGGGGAACGGCGGTGTCGATTTTTAACTCCGCCCAATACTTCGCAACGGTTATCTTCGCGCCGATTATGGGCTGGCTGACGCATGAAGTGGGCTGGTCACACGTCTTCTTCTTTATGGGCGGTCTGGGCATTGTCATCAGCTTTATCTGGTTGAAAGTCATCCACGAGCCAAATCAACATCCGGGCGTAAATCAGAAAGAGCTGGAGTACATCGCCGCGGGTGGCGCGCTGATCAATATGGATCAGCAAAACACCAAAGTTAAAGTGCCGTTCAGCGTGAAGTGGGGGCAGATCAAACAGCTGCTCGGGTCACGGATGATGATCGGCGTTTATATCGGTCAGTACTGTATCAACGCCCTGACTTACTTCTTTATTACCTGGTTCCCGGTTTATCTGGTGCAGGCACGCGGGATGTCGAT
>OGEZ01001596.1_pt1 | contig 10543 bp, 10 predicted proteins | sample 1570831 | NCBI WGS metagenome assembly OGEZ01 (sample SAMEA2582059, study PRJEB24529) | metagenome | biome: Human gut stool | place: China | collected 2011
TTGGAGCGGGAGACGAGTCTCGAACTCGCGACCTCAACCTTGGCAAGGTTGCGCTCTACCAACTGAGCTACTCCCGCGTTCTCTCGAAGAGAATGCGCATTTTACAGGTGTAAACGCTCCTGTCAAGCGGTTTTTGAAAAAAATTTGAGAACCGGAAAAAAAGTCCAAGAAAATCAGTGTGGGAATTTGTATTTTTGATTTCTATCAAGAGCGAAGGCAGATTTAACAAAACGACAGTGGCTCTGTGCATTAGATTGACTAAGCAGTTTTGCGTAGGGCGTGAATGTTAAGAGTTCGATGCGAAACTGAACAAATTTCATATGTCCGCTGTCTTCGATAAGTTTTTATTGGTGTCTGCGGGCGTGTGAATACTTACCAAAACATTTTTTTGAGAGAGAGAAACAGAAATGCGCTTGGTTAAGAAGTCTCTGCTTGCTGCTGCTATCGCTACCGCTTGCGGTGCCGCTATGGCCGCCTCTTTGCCGCAGATTGAAGTGCTCGCCACAGGTGGCACGATTGCCGGTTCCGGCAATTCGGCAACGGGTTCGGCTTACACCGCCGGTAAGGTAAGCGTCAACCATCTGGTTGCCGCTGTACCGCAGCTCGCTGACATTGCTCAGGTTACTCCCAAGAAGGTTGTTCAGATCGGTTCCCAGGATATGACCGACGACGTGTGGCTCAAGCTCGCCAAGACCATCAATGCTGATTGCAGTAAGGTCGACGGCTTTGTGATCACGCACGGCACGGACACGATGGAAGAAACCGCTTACTTCCTCAACCTGACCGTCAAGTGCAAGAAGCCTGTGGTGCTCGTTGGCGCCATGCTCCCCTCCACCGGTCTCGGTGCTGACGGCCCGCGTAACCTTTACAACGCTGTTCTGACGGCCGCTACAAAGGAAACGGCTAAGCAGGGCGTTGTGGTTGCCATGAACAACATCGTTGTCGGCGCCCGCGACTTGATGAAGTCCAACACGGTTCAGCCGGAAACCTTCGTTGCCGCTAACTTCGGCAAGGTTGGCACGATCTTCAACAACAAGGTGACGTACGAATCCACTTCGTTGCGTCCGCACACTTATCAGACCCCGTTTGACGTTTCCAAGATCGAAAAGCTTCCGAAGGTTGGCATCGTCTACAACCACGGCGGTGTGGAAGGCATCCAGGCTCAGGCTCTGGTTGACGCCGGTTACGCTGGTATCGTGAACGCCGGTGTTGGTAACGGCAACATCCATAAGAGCATCTTCCCGATCCTTGAAAAGGCTGCCAAGAGCGGCATCGCTGTGGTTCGCAGCTCTCGTGTTCCGACGGGCGCCACCACCAAGGACGCTGAAGTTGACGACGCCAAGTACGGCTTCCTGTCCTCCGGCACGCTCAACCCGCAGAAGGCTCGCGTCCTGCTGCAGTTGGGTCTGACGAAGACCAAGGACGTCAAGAAGCTTCAGGAATACTTCGACAAGTACTAATCTGCTTGTGATCGGACCTCGGAAGAGGTTCTGCTGAAGTGACGAAAAAGGCGCAAAGGCGAAAATGCCGATGCGCCTTTTCCATGTCTACAAAAGGAATTCACGGTTGTTTCTGCGCGGACTTATGCAGCCGCATGTTCATGGCGATGAGCCACAGAGAGATTGTCAGAAGCCCGAAACCTGCAATTGCCAGATCGTAAAGTGCGCCGTTACCGAAGAGCAAAGGCACCAGCAATGCGGAACACAGCGCAAAGAAAATCGTCTGCACGAAGCTTTGCATGGATGCGGCCAGACCTCGGGATTGCGGCAAGAAGTCCATGGCAATCAGGGCCATGCCCGGACGAACGATACCAATGCCGATGGTGTAGATCATCAAGGGCAGAACAGCCCAGACGATGCCTTCGGGCAACAAGCCCGACATGGTGCACAAGGCAAAGACGCCAGCGGCAAACATCACGCAAAAGCCCACTCGGATTGTTCCTTGTGTGCTGAGACGGCCGGCAATGCGAGCCGAAATCCAGCTGCCGATGACGGTGCCGGAGACCATCGGCAAAAAGAGTTTCCAAAATTCATCCGGCGACAAATGCATGACTTCCACGCACCAGTCCGCCGCTCCGGCAATGAAAACGCCCTGTCCCAGAAAGGCTACGGCAAGCGCAGTGTTTGCTGTCATAAAGGCGCCATGTCGCGCCGCCGAGGCGTAGTTGGAAAGTAGTGTTACCAGGCGGGGCGACATGCGTTTTTCCTTGGGCAGCGTCTCGGGCAGAAAAAAGAGACAAAGAGCTGCAAGAACTGCGCTGATGAAGGTCAGAATATAGAAGTGACTTTCCCAGGAAAGGTGGGTGGCGACGATGCCGCCGATTACCGGAGCCAGCGCCGGGCCAAAACCGAAGACCATGGATACGTAGGCCATCAGCATCTGTGCTTTCGGCCCGCCGAAAAGGTCACGAATGACGGCCATTCCGATCACCATGCCGCAGCCGGCAAAAATGCCCTGACACAAACGCCAGAGAACAAGCATCGAGAGAGAATCGGAAGTGGCAGCGCCGAGACTTGAGGCCGAAAAACACAAGAAGCCCGTGACCATCGTGAGCTTACGGCCGAACATGTCCGAAATGGTTCCATAAAAAAGCGTCATGACGGCAAAACCCGCGAGGTAGGAGGAAAGCGTCATCTGGATACCCGCCAGATCGGAGCCGAAGGCTTGAGCCATTTGGTGGAAACTCGGCAGGTACATGTCGGTGGCAAACGGGCCGATCATGGAACAGGCCGCCAGAAGCCAGGAGAGCAGGTGTGTGTTGACTTTGTCGGGATTGTCGACCGGTTGGAAGGAGATGCGCATTTTCTTTTTGTTCTTCAGTAGGTTGCGCCGCATTGTATCGCAGTGCATTGGAGAAGAAGTTCGCAAGACTAGTGAAGGAAATTTCCATGCGGCAAAGCTCTGAAAGCCGCATAATCGGGAAGCTGAGCGTTTTTCAGGTCAAGAAAAGCACGGTGAGATAAAATCCGAAGACTAAGTTGCGAGTCGTGGGCTTTTTTCAAGCGGCTCGCCCGACAATTCGAAAAAAAACGGAGATGGATACGGTGTCGTTTTCGAGTGAATTGTTCACCGACAACACCGCTTCTGCTATGACCCAGACTGCAAACGAGAAAACACCGACTTTTGAAGAGGCGATGGCTGAACTCGAAGCTCTTGTCCGCAAGATGGAAGAGGGCAAGCTTGCCCTCGAAGAGAGCGTGGAAGCCTATACGCGCGGAACCGAACTGGTGAATCTGTGCCGGGCTAAGCTCGAAGATGCCGAGACTCGCGTTCGCAAACTGGAAGCTCAAAACAACGGCTCGGGCGATACGACGGCTTTGCAATAGGGAGGTGTTGCTGTGATGGAAGCTGACAAGGCCGAATATGAGGTTTGGTCTCGGGAACAACGCGGGCATTTCGAAGGTGTCGCCGAAGCGGCGCTGGATGCGCGCGATGGCAGTCTCGGAACGCTCACCGAAGCGATGCGCTACGCTGTTTTGGACGGCGGCAAAAGAATGCGCGCCATGCTTGTGTACGCAGCCGGTCGGCTGACGCAAGCGCGGGAAAGCGATCTGGACGAACTAGCGCTCGCGGTGGAATACGTTCACGGATACTCTCTGGTGCACGATGATATGCCCGCCATGGACAACGATGTCCTGCGGCGCGGCAAACCCACGGCTCACGTGAAATACGGCGAAGCGGTGGCAATGCTAGCGGGCGACGCACTGCAGCCCGAAGCTTTCCTGCGCATTGCCCGAACGCAGGTGGCTCCCGCCGTTAAGGTCAGGCTCATGCAGGAGCTTGCCTATTCGAGCGGGCGCGACGGCATGTGCGGCGGGCAGGCAATTGACCTTCTGAGCGTAGGAAAGAGCCTCAACGAGGCTTCGTTGCGCCATATGCACAGTCTCAAGACGGGCGCCCTGATTCTGGCTAGTGTTCGAATGGGCGCGCTTGCCGGCAAGCCGGAACTCTTTGCTGCCGCTGAATTCGAACTCAATCGTTACGCCAAGGCTCTGGGACTGGCTTTTCAGGTGATCGACGACATTTTGGACGTCACGGCCGACACGGCGACGCTCGGTAAAACTTCCGGCAAGGATGACGCCCACGACAAACCCACGTTCGTCTCGCTGATGGGGCTTGACGCGGCTCGCAAACTCGCCCGCGAAATGGAACACGAAGCCGGAGCGGCTCTGCAGACACTGGCTGCCAAAGGCTGTTTTGAAGATATGGCACTTCGTCTTTTGGCCGGCGCCGCCGCTTTTGTGACCAACAGGAAATATTGATGGATCAGCGAGATACGACGCAGGTGGTGCGCATGCTCACGCCTGACGAACGAAAGGAAATGCTGGAGTCGATCAATTCTCCGGCCGATCTGCGCAAGCTCCCCGTCTCAGAGCTTCCGGTGCTCGCGCGCGCACTTCGCGATTTCATGGTCGAAAGCGTCAGCAAGACGGGCGGTCACTTGTCGAGTTCGCTCGGTGCCACGGAATTGGCAATCGCGCTTCATTACGTTTTCAACACCCCCGAAGACGCCATTGTTTGGGACGTTGGCCACCAGGCTTATGCCCACAAGATTCTCACCGGCAGACGCGATGCGATGGCCACGCTGCGCCAGACCGACGGCATTTCCGGTTTTCCGAAGCGCAGCGAAAGCCCGTACGACGCCTTCGGTACGGCGCATTCCTCGACGTCAATTTCTGCCGCACTCGGTATGGCTGTTGCTGACAGCCTCAATGGCAAGAAGGACCGCTGGCACATCGCAGTGATCGGTGACGGTGCTCTTACGGGCGGTATGGCCGTGGAAGCGCTCAATCACGCGGGTGTCTACAAGAAGGACCTCAAGCTACTTATCATTCTCAACGACAACGACCACTCGATTTCGCCTCCGGCAGGAGCGCTGTCGGGTCATCTGGCCAAGCTCGTGAGCACGGCGCCCGTCTGGAAGGCTCGTGAGATCTCGAAGTCCATCCTCAAGCCCGTGCCGCTCCTGTGGGATTTTGCCAAGCGTGTGGAAAAGCAGACCGTCAATTTTCTGTCGCCGCCCTCAACGCTCTTTTCAAGTTTTGACATCAATTACTTCGGCCCGATTGATGGTCACGACGTGACCGGGCTTGTGAGCTTTCTCAAGAACCTGAAGGCGCTTGACGGTCCGATCGTTTTGCACGTCAAGACGAAGAAGGGAAAAGGGTATAAGCCTGCCGAAGACGATCCGACGCTCTACCACGGTGTGGGCAAGTTTGATCCTGTTGTGGGCATTCAACCGTCTGCCGCACCCACGAAGAAGACCTACACGCAGCTGTTTTCAGACTGGATCTGCGACACAGCTGAGCGTGACAAGACGCTCTATGCGATTACGCCCGCGATGCGCGAAGGCTCCGGTCTGGTGGAATTCGAAAAGAGATTTCCCGAACGCTACCGCGATGTGGCCATTGCTGAGCAGCACGCGGTGACGTTTGCCGCGGGGCTGGCCTGTGCGGGCATTCACCCAGTGGTGGCGATCTATTCGACGTTCGCACAGCGCGCCTATGATCAGATTGTGCACGACGTTGCTATCCAGGATCTGCCGGTACTCTTTGCGATCGATCGCGCGGGCTTGGTGGGTGCCGACGGACGCACGCACCACGGCCTCTTTGACATCGCATTCCTGCGGTCGTTGCCGAATATGACGGTGATCACGCCGAGCGACGAAAACGAAATGCGTTTGCTGTTGAACACAGCTTGGACGCTGCAAACGCCTGTGGCTGTGCGTTACCCGCGAGGAACAGGACCTGGGGTGGAAGTCACGGCTGACACAGAGACGGTCGAAATCGGCAAGAGCAAGACAGTGCGGACGACTTCGGCACCCAAGGGCAAGCGCGTGGCGATTCTGGCCTTCGGTTCCATGGTCTGGCGCCTGACTGAAGTGGCTGAGGTGCTTGACGCAACGCTCGTCGACATGCGCTTTGTCAAGCCTCTTGACGAAGAAGCAGTGCTCAAGGCCGCTGCCGAGCATGACTTGCTGGTGACGGCCGAAGAAGGCATCAAGGCGGGCGGCGCGGGTTCCGCCGTGCTCGAATTCCTGAGCGAGGCCGGTCAAACGACGCGTACGCTCATATTCGGCATTCCCGACGTCTTTATAGATCACGGCAACACCGAAGTGCTGATGACCCGCAGTGGTCTCGATCCGGCACACATCCGTGCCAAGATCGAAGCGGCTCTGTCCTAAGCGAAACCAAGTGTTTCAGGGGCGGGCATTTGCAAAAGTGCCATCCCGCTGACCGCCTATAATCGGGCAAAAGAAGATCGATCCATAGCAGATTGAGGGAGTTTTATGCCCACCGTTGAAAAGAGCGTCAGTCTTAAGTCCTACAACACGTTTGCGGTTGATGTCAGCGCGCAATATTTCGCAGAAGTCTGCACGCCCGAGGACATTCGCTCGGTGCTTGCCGATCCGCGCTACGGACAGCTTCCCCGTTTTGTGCTCGGAGGCGGCTCGAATACGCTCTTTACCAAGGACTTCGAAGGTCTTGTGCTGCACATGAAGGGCGGCACGATCGAGGTGACGGACGAAAACGACAGATTCTATTTCGTCAAGGTGTCGGCCGGCATCGTATGGGATGATTTCGTGCGGCATGCAATTGAAAGCGGTTGGTACGGCATTGAAAATCTGGCGGCAATTCCTGGCACGGTCGGCGGTGCGGCGGTGCAGAATATCGGCGCCTACGGCGTTGAAGTGGCCGAGCATATCGTTGAAGTCGAATGCTTCGATCCCGATCGCCGTGCCATGCGCGTGTTGTCAGCCGAAGACTGCGACTACGGTTATCGCGCAAGTCGCTTTAAGACGATCGAAAAGAATCTGATCGTCACTTCCGTTCTTTTTGCGCTCTCAAAGACGTTTAGCCCTGTCTACGGATACAAGGAGCTCGAAGCCATTTTTGGCGATCGCCGTCCCGAATCCGCCAAGGAACTTGAAGAGGCCGTGCGTGCGGTGCGTGCACGCAAGCTTCCCGATCCCAAGGTGCTTCCCAATGCCGGCAGTTTCTTTAAAAACCCGGTGGTTACGCGCACCAAGATGCTGCATCTGCTCGAAGAGACGCCGTCTCTTGTGAGCTACCCTTTGGGCGGAGCACGCGCCAAAATAGCCGCAGGCTGGCTCATTGAGGCATGCGGCCTTAAGGGAAAGCGTATGGGGCAGGCGGGTGTTTATGAACGTCAGGCGCTCATCCTCGTCAACTATGGCGGCGCGACCGGTGCCGAAATCAAGGCTCTTGCCGAAGAAGTGGCACGCAATGTCAAGTACCACTTTGGTGTGGAACTCGAACCCGAACCCGTCATCCTTTGATCGGTCGGACATCATCCGAACGGATGAAATGCTTTGTTACCAACTGACGTTTTGACGTGTGCGTCGGTTGTCATTTATCGCTTCTAAGATTCGTTGAAGGCGTGAGATCGAGATCTCGGTCGGTTTCGCCCTGTGATTCAATACAACGAACAAGAAGAATTCCGATCATGTCAATCAAGGCGATGTTGACGCGGCCCGCCGGGGTCGCGCAGTACACCGTGGGCGAAGAAATCGCCAACGCGGTAACGCACGGCGTGGCGGCTCTGCTTTCGATTGCGGGGCTTGCCGTCCTGGTGGCTTTTGCCGTGTTGTATTCGGGCTCTCCCAAGGTTGTGGCTGCGGTGAGCATCTTCGGCGCGAGCATGGTGTTTCTCTACACCGCCTCGACCTTGTATCACTCCATTCCCAATCCCCGAGCCAAAAAGGTTCTGCAGTATCTGGATCACTCCATGATTTATGTACTGATTGCGGGCTCCTACACGCCGTTTTGCCTGATCACACTTCAGGGTTACACCGGCATCGCGCTGCTGTGCGCGGTGTGGCTTATTGCAATTGCGGGTATTTCGCTGCAGGCTGTACTGCTGCACAAGGCCGACTGGATCAACTGTCTGCTCTATCTCTCCATGGGGTGGCTAGCAGTCTTTGTCATCGACCCGCTCGTCTCAACGCTTGATTCGACCGGTTTGGCGCTGCTGGTGGCCGGAGGTCTTGCCTATACGGTCGGTGTAGTTTTCTACATTTTGAACGAATTCCCTTTTCTCACGCGATCTGGCACACTTTTGTCTTTGCCGGCACGACGCTGCAGTTTTTCAGCGTCCTCTTTTACGTGATTCCCGGGGTGAATGTTTGAGCGCAGTGATTTCCGCTTGGCAGGATCAGGACTTTGAAGGCGTTGCCAAGCTTTTTGACGAACTGTGGGGCTGGGAGCTCGAAGGCTCCGAACAGGAAAAAAGGGATATTTCCGACTTGTACATTGCGGGCTCGGCTCTGGCCTGCAATCGGTTGCGCGTGATTCGCGAAAACGGCGACATTGCCGCCTATCTGGGGTCGGTGTTCTATCAAAATGCTCCGCAGGAGCAGGGGCTTCAAGATCCGAGCGCTTTTCGTCAGGCTGCCGCCGTCATGGAATCGCGCCTGCGTAGCACGCCTTTCGGTCTGGAGTCCGTGGAGTTTAATGATCTCATCAACGAAGCCAACCGTAAGCTCAAGACAGACATGATTGCCAAAGGCTTTAAATGGCAGGGCGAGCTTAAGCTTTTGATGACGTCGCCTTTGTACCAGGGTCGGGGTATGGCTCGCCTTCTGATTGACGACACGTTTGACGAAATGCGTCGCTGCGGCATCCGGGACGTGATCCTCTTCACCGATTCGCACTGCAACTGGCAGTATTACGAAAAGACGGGCTGGACGCTTGCAGCCGAGCATAAGTGGAGCTTCAGGGAGGAGCCCATTCGGGCGCTTGCCTACTGGAAAACGATTTGACGAATCGAAAAACCCGAGACCTGAAAATCTCGGGTTTGCGGTATCGGAAGGTCAGATTGCACTAGCGAGCTTGTCGCATCTCCAGATAGAACGGGCCGAGGATCTGCGCATAACTTTCCACGGTAAACGACAGTTTTTCGGGGTTGTCGATGTACTGCAGGGGATCGGTTGCAAGACTGCCGTCGTAGGCAAGCTTCAGGAATTCAGCTTCGCGCGTAGCCTTCTTGCCGTCCTTCCAGACGTAGTCGTTGTATTGTCCGCCGAGATCAAATCCCGAGCCGTCGCTTTTGACCACAAACTGCGCGCGGTACTTGATGTCATCAAACTCGAAGAGCTCACGCATACGCTTGATTGTGCGGGAATTTTCCAGAATGGTATTGTTGAGATCCAGTAAATCCTGAGCGGAACATTCGAACTGCACCACCACGGGCTTGCCGTCTTCTTTGATTTCAGTCCATTTCTGAGTTCCCTTTTTGCAGGCGGCCCAGACGTCGAGCACATCGCCCATATTGGCGGCAGGGCTGTATTCTGGAAGCACCGTATCGTGAACGAGTTTGGTGTTGACGGAGCTGCAGGCCGCAAGCGTGAGAACGGCTGCCGCAACGGGTACAAATTTCAGCAGTTGCATGGCTTTTTAAACTTAAGCAGAAGGTTCGGAATCGTCGTCTTTGGCGGGAAGTGCAAAGGGCATGCACTTAGGCCAGGCGGTAAGTTCGTTGTCGTCTTCTACGGTCTCAAGCGCGGCGGGACCGTCGTAAGCCGTGTTGACGGCGTAGTTGAGCTTGGCATAGGCAAGCGTTACTTCGTGCTCGAGAACGCCCTGGGCCTTGCGGGGATCTTCGCGAAGAAGACGAACTGCCTCTTCGAGGGTTTCAAGTGCGTCTTCAAGTGTGGCGGCAAACCATTCGGACTGAATGCGGTCTGACATGGGAAGGTTCCTGTTTGAAAAAAACTGTCAGCTCCGCAGTGTACCCGTGCAACCCAAAGCAAGCCTTAAGGCAACGGTTTCCGATTTGCTCTGCAACTTGCACGTATCGGGCACGCTTTTCGGATTATTCCAAAGACCTCGAACAAGTTCCGTACCTAGACTTCTCTCATCTGGATTCTTTTCAGGAGCGAGAGATGCAATACAAAAAACTCGGTCGCACAGGCTTGTACGTGAGCCGCTTATGCTTGGGCACGATGAATTTCGGAGACTGTACGGACAAGAAATCCGCCTTTGAAATCATGGATCGAGCTGCCGATTTGGGCATCAATTTCATCGATACGGCTGACGTCTACGGTGGTCCGCAGCGGCCGGACATTCCGCTCGGATACGGCATCTCGGAAGAGATCGTGGGCGAGTGGCTCGCTCAAAGCGGCAAGCGCAATGAAGTGGTGCTGGCAACGAAGCTCTATCAGCCCATGATTCCGGGCCCGAACGGCCGCCGCTTGTCGGCCTACCATATTCGCCAGGCCTGCGAGGACAGTTTGCGACGTCTGAAGACCGACCATATTGATCTTTATCAGTTCCATCACATTGATCGCGATACGCCTTGGGAGGAAATCTGGCAGGCCGTTGACGTACTCATCGAGCAAGGCAAGGTTCTGTATCTAGGAAGTTGCAACTTTCCGGGTTGGGGATTAGCTGCGGCGCAAGGCGAGGCAAAATGGCGCCGACACATGATGGGACTGGTAAGCGAACAAAGCCGCTACAACCTGGCGTGCCGTTCAATTGAGCTCGAAGTGATTCCGGCCTGCCAGGTTGTAGCGGCTTTGTTC
>OGEZ01001602.1_pt1 | contig 10498 bp, 7 predicted proteins | sample 1570831 | NCBI WGS metagenome assembly OGEZ01 (sample SAMEA2582059, study PRJEB24529) | metagenome | biome: Human gut stool | place: China | collected 2011
AGATCGTCGATCTGGCCCTCCACCGGGCGCACATCGATCTTGGGGTCCAGCAGGCCGGTGGGGCGGATGACCTGCTCCACCACCTGGTCCGCCCGCTCCCGCTCATAGGGGCCGGGAGTGGCGGAGACGAACACGGCCTGTCCGATGCGCTCTTCAAATTCCTCGAATTTCAGGGGGCGGTTATCGTAGGCGCAGGGCAGCCGGAAGCCGTACTTCACCAGAGAGTCCTTCCGGGCCCGGTCGCCGTTGTACATGGCCCGCACCTGGGGCAGCGTCACGTGGCTCTCGTCCACGAAGAGCAAAAAGTCGTCCGGGAAGAAGTCCAGCAGCGTCATAGGGGCGGAGCCTGCCGGACGGTCGGAGATGATGCGGGAGTAGTTCTCGATGCCGGAGCAATACCCCAGCTCCGCCATCATCTCCATGTCGTACTCTGTCCGCTGGCGGATGCGCTGGGCCTCCACCAGCTGGTTGTTGTCGGTGAACACCTTTACCTGCTGCTCCAGCTCCTCGCGGATCTGGCCGATGGCCTTGTCCATCTTCTCCTTGGTGGTGACATAGTGGCTGGCCGGGTAGATGGCGATGTGGTTGAGGTGGCGGTTCACCGTACCGGTGACGGGGTTGAAGTCGCTGATGCGGTCAATCTCGTCCCCGAAGAACTCCACCCGGATGGCGTGGTCCTTATAGTAGGCCGGGTACAGCTCCACCGTGTCTCCCCGGACCCGGAACATATTGCGCTGGAACGCCACGTCGTTGCGCTCGTAGCGGATCTCCACCAGGCGGCGCAGCAGCTCGTCCCGGTCCCACTGGGCGCCTACCCGCAGCGACACCACCATCTGGGCAAAGTCGTCCGGCTCGCCCAGACCGTAGATACAGGAGACGGAGGACACCACGATCACATCCCGCCGCTCCAGCAGCGCGCAGGTGGCGGAGAGGCGCAGGCGGTCGATCTCCTCATTGGTGGCCGCGTCCTTGGCGATATAGGTATCTGTATGGGGGATATAGGCCTCCGGCTGATAATAATCGTAATAGGAGACAAAATACTCCACAGCGTTGTTGGGGAAAAACTCCTTGAACTCCGCGCACAGCTGGGCTGCCAGGGTCTTGTTGTGGGCCAGCACCAGCGTGGGCCGCTGGACGGCCTCGATGACCTTGGCCATGGTAAAGGTCTTGCCGGAACCGGTGACGCCCAGCAGCACCTGCTCCTTGAGTCCATTCTCGATGCCCTCTGCCAGAGCGGCGATGGCCTTGGGCTGATCGCCGGAGGGCTGGTATTCGGAAACCACTTCAAAGTTCGGCATAGCGTTCCTTTCCGCTGCATGGTGCCGGGGCACCGATCAGGCAAAGCAGCTGCTTACAGAATAGCAAAAAAAGCTGAAAATTACAACAAATGTTCGATATAGTTTTGGGCGGCTATGCCAGATAGCCGCTGTCCGCCATGGAGACGAAGTCCCCGTCGGCGGCGATGATATGGTCGGCCAGCTGAACGCCGATGCTCTCCAAGGCGGCCTTGGCCCGCTCCGTGGCGATGAAGTCATCCTGAGAGGGCAATGCCACGCCGCTGGGGTGATTGTGGGAGAGGATGACGGCACTGGCGGAGGTCAGCAATGCCGCCTCCAGAAGGCGCCGGATGTCCAGCCCCGCGGAAGCCATGTCGCCCTCCCCCAGCCGCTTGCAGGCAATGAGTTTGCCCTTGCGGTCCAGGCACAGAGCGTAGACCACCTCATGTTTTTCTCCGGCGAAGCGCTCCACCAGGTACGCGCCCGCCTTTTCCGAGGAGTTGAGGATCTGCTCCTGCTGGGCCTCTGCCAGCCGGGCCCGCAGGTAAAGCCGGGGCACCAGCGACAGCAAAATGGCCGCGCTCTCCCCGATGCCCTCCACCTTCTGCAGGTCCTCCACCGGGGCGGTCAGCACCGCCGCCAAAGAGCCATACCGCTCCATGAGGGCGTGGGCCAGCGGGTTGGTATCCCGCCGGGGGATGGCGTAATACAGCAGGAGTTCCAGGGCCTCATGGTCCGCAAAGGCGTCCAGTCCGCCCCGGAGGAACCGCTGGCGCATCTTGTCCCTGTGTCCGTCGTGGATCCCCAAAACAGCGCGCCTCCCCTCATTGGAACATGGTTTTCTGAATGTTTCATTATAGCATGCCGGGCGGTACTTCACAAGGGGATTTGCCTTTGTAAAATTCTATGTGCCGCCGGGGCGCCTGCCTTGACAGGCCGCACCTTTTGTCTTAAGATAAAGAAAGAAAGTCATCATACAAAATCCGGTAGGTAAGGCTACCGCAGGGATATGGATCGCTGCCGCGAAGTGATGGAAACATCATAAGAGGGTCGAACAGGTGCTATCGAACAGGAAGGTATCATCTAACGCGATTTCACCGCCTTGTGGAGCTAAAGCTTGAACGGTTGCGGGAGGCGCTGCCCCCGCCTTTGGGTTCCTCTGTTCGTACCGGTTTGGGCGGACAGAGGGCTTATTTTTCATTTGCAGTCAGCACACGGAAGGGAGGACGCACAGCGTGTTTGAGCTGGAAGAAGACCGGGACGCACTGGTGGAAAAAATCGAGGATCTGCTGTCCCGAAAACAATACGCTCCCCTGCGCGACCTCCTGCTGCCGCTGGAGGCAGCGGACATCGCCGCGCTGTGCGGTGAGCTGGGAGAAAAGGTACCGCCGAGGTATTCGTGGAGCTGGACAGCGATCAGCAGGAGCTGCTGATCCAGAGCTTTTCCAACACGGAGCTGAAAGAAGTGCTGGACGAGCTGTATCTGGACGATACGGTGGACATCGTGGAGGAGATGCCGGCCAATGTGGTCAAGCGTATTTTGCGCCACTCGGACCCGGAAATGCGCAAAAGCATCAACGAGATCCTCAAATATCCCGACGACTCCACCGGCAGCATCATGACCACGGAGTTCGTGGACCTGAAAGAGACCATGACCGTGGAGGACGCTCTCAAGCGCATCCGCCGCACCGGCCCGGACAAGGAGACCATCAACATCTGCTATGTCATCGATGAGCAGCGCCACCTGATCGGCGTGCTGTCCATCCGGACGCTGCTGCTGGCGGAGGAAGACGATGTCATCGGCGACATCATGGAGCGCAACTTCATCTGCGTGCAGACCCTGGACGACCAGGAGTCCACCGCCCGGGCTCTCAGCAAATACGACTTCCTGGCGCTGCCGGTGGTGGACACGGAGACCCGTCTCGTGGGCATCGTCACCGTGGACGACGCCATGGATGTTTTGCAGGAGGAAGTCACGGAGGATATCGAGAAGATGGCCGCCATCCTCCCCTCCGACAAGCCCTACCTGAAAACCGGCGTGTGGGAGACCTGGAAGGCCCGCACCCCCTGGCTGCTGGTGCTGATGCTCTCCGCCACCTTCACCGGCATCATCCTCACCCACTTTGAAAGCGCCCTCATGTCCTGCGCCATTCTGACCTCCTTCGTGCCCATGCTCTCCGGTACCGGCGGCAACAGCGGCACCCAGGCCTCCACGGCGGTGATCCGCGCCCTCTCTCTGGGGGAGGTGCATTTTTCCGACGTGCTGCGGGTCCTCTGGAAGGAGTTCCGGGTGGCGCTCAGCTGCGGCGTGTGCCTGGCGGCGGCCAACTTTGTGAAGATGCTGCTGGTGGACCGCTGGCTGCTGCAAAACCCCGCCGTGACGCCCATGGTGGCGCTGGTGGTGTGCATCACGCTGGTGGGCACAGTGCTGTGCGCCAAGCTGGTGGGCTGCTCGCTGCCGCTGCTGGCGGAAAAAATCGGGTTTGACCCGGCCGTCATGGCCTCCCCCTTTATCTCCACCATTGTGGACTCCATTTCCCTGCTGATTTATTTCCAGGTCGCCTCCCTCATCCTGGGAGTCTGAGCGGCCAAGCATCCAACGGAGACAGCTTCATGAAGATTTTCGCTTACGAAGTACGCAAAGACGAGATCGCCGCCTTTTCCGCGGCGGCTGCAAAATACCACGTAGACATTACCACCAGCACCCTGGTGCCCACACCGGAAAACGCCGGGCTTGCCGCAGGCTGCGACGGCGTGACCATTCTGGGACAGGGCCATATCGACCGGCATCTGCTGGAGCGCTACCATGCGCTGGGGATCCGCTGCCTCTCCACCCGGACCATCGGCAGCAACCACATCGACCTGCAGGCAGCCCATGAGCTGGGCATCCAGGTGTGCAGCGCGGATTATCCCCCCAACGGCGTGGCAGATTTCACCGTTATGATGATCCTCATGTGCCTGCGGCACTACAAGCAGGCCATGTGGCGGGGGCAGGTAAACGACTTTTCTCTGGAGGGTCTCCAGGGCCGGGACATGAAGAGTCTCACCATCGGCATTCTGGGCACGGGCCGCATCGGCGTACAGGTGCTGCGGGAGCTTTCTGGCTTTGGCTGCCGTCTGCTGGCCTGGTCCCGGCACGAAAACCCGGAGGCACTGCCCTACGCCCAGTACACCGATCTGGACACGCTCCTGCGTACCTGTGACGTCATCAGTCTGCACATGCCTCTCACAGAGGCCACCCACCATATAATCGACCGGGAGGCCATTGCAAAAATGAAAACCGGCGTCATTCTCATCAACTGCGCCCGGGGCGGTCTCACCGATATTGACGCACTGATTGAGGGGATCGAAACGGAGAAGATCGGCGCTCTCGGTATGGACACGGTGGAGGGAGAAGAAGGGATCGTCCACGGTGACCACCGGACGGACATCCTCAGCAACCGCAACTGGTTTTACCTGCACCAGTTCCGCAACGTAGTCATGACCCAGCACATGGCATTTTACACGCAGGAGGCCGTGGAGAGTATGGTGCGCTGCGGCGTGGAGGGTATCGTGGAGATGGACCGTACCGGCAGCTATCCCACCAAACTGTGACCTGATCTTTCTGCTATAAAAGGCACCCCGGCGGACTTGGTTGTCCGCCGGGGTCCTTTTTTCTTTGATATGGGACGGCGTAGCGGATCCCTCACGGCGTCGGACAGCAAAAACAAGACCCCGTACCTTGCGGTACGGGGTCTTGCCTATCTCAACACAGATGTGTTTTTGATATTGGGAAAGGCGATTAGGCCTTCTCCAGGATGATCATATCCACATCATCATCGTCGTTCATGGTGAAGTAGATGTTGGCATAGGGGTTCTTGCTGTCGTTGTTATCCTCGCGGATATCGGACACATCACCCTCGGTGATGGTGTCATCGTCAACGAAGAACACCTTCACGTCGTCAGCGTAAGCATAGGTGGAGCCACCCAGAGTCACAACCTCGTTGGAGGTCTTGTCGCTGGTGGTAACGGCAGTGTAAGCAGAGCCGCCGGCCACGGTGACATCGTCAACAACGTCGTCAGAGTTGTACTTGACAGAGCTGAAGATGAACACGCCGTCCTTCAGAGCGGGCAGGTTCTTGGCGCTGTCAGAGATCTTCAGGGTGGTGAGCTTGCCGTCCACAACAGCCTGGAACTCGTAGTAGGTGTTGTTGTCGCCGTCGTCAACCAGATCCATCTTAGCCTGAGCAGCCACGAAGGTCAGCTTGGAGGAATCGCTGGTCAGGTTGTCCTTATCAACAGCGACCATCACCAGAGTAGCAGCCTTGCCGTCCTTGGCGAAGTAGGAGATCTGAGCCTTGGTCTCGAAGCTGGGAGCAGCCTTGTAACCAGTGTAGACCTTGTAATCGGTCTCATCACCGTCGGTGATCATGTACACGAACACGGTCTTGGAGTCGACCTTGGCAGTGCCCATGGAGGTCTTGCCCTTCTCGTAAGAAGTGACGTTCTCCTTGTTGGTGGTCTCGTCCTTGGTGCTCAGCTTGTACTCGCCGTTGTCCTCAACCTTGAAGGAGACGACGCAGTGATAGATGGAAGCCTTATCGCCCTCGTCGTAGCTCTTGGTGGTGTCAACGGTCTTGGCAGAGCCGTCAGCGAAGATCAGGCGAGCCCAGCCGGTGCCGCGGGAAGTGCCGCAATCCTCAACGTAAGCCAGGTTGTCAACAGAGACCTCACCGTCAGCAGTGTCGATCTTCAGGATGTAGCCATAGGAATCCAGGTAGAAGTCAACATCGTCCTTCACGGAGACGTCGTCCTGGCCCTCGCAGTTGGCAGACAGCTCATAGACAGTGCCGTCGATGGTGTACTTGTCGCCAACCTTCTTGGTCAGCTCGCCGGTCAGCTTTTCGGCGGGAGCCATGGTCTGGATCTTCTCAGAGTTCTTCTTGGCGCTGTCGTTCATGGTGTACAGAACCATGTCGTCCTCTTCGAACTCCTCAGTCACGAAGTCCTTGGAGCCGATGGAGACGATGCGCTGATCGTCGTCGTTGGTGTCAACATCGTCGATCTCATCGATGTAGGTGTTGACGATCACGATGCGGTTCTCGGTCTTGTCGTTGTCCTTGTCATAGTAGACATCAACCAGAACGCCGTTGCCGCTCTTAGCCAGGTCGGTGTCCTTGTCCACAACAGTCATGACATCGCCCTTCACGCCGTCCACGTACACGGTGAACTCGGTGTCGTCCTTCAGGTTGACATCGTCATAGATGTCTTCCAGAGCGACGGTCTTGGTGTAGGAAGCGGTAGCCTTGTCGGCGACAACGCAGATCTCCTCGTCGTCATAGACCCACTGAGTAGCGGGACGGCCGAACTTGTCTTCCTTACCATCGGTCAGCTTCTCCAGATCCTTGAAGTAACGCTCGCCGAACTGAACAGTCCAAACACCGCCGTCCTTGCTGTCAACCTCGTTCTTGATGGTAGCAGACTTGGAAGTGGTGGTGACGGGCTCAGCCTTGGAGGGGTTGGTGATGATCTCAACGCCGCCCACGGTGATGGAAGAGCCGCGATCGCTGTACTCAACCATGTCAGCCTGCAGGGTGTTGAAAGCGTACAGGCAAGCCTCCTCACGGGTGACAGCCTTGGAGCCGTTGAAGCCGTCGGTCAGGCCCTTGTCCAGGCCGATGCCCATGGCCAGCTTAGCCACGTTCACGGACCAGTTGGCACCGGTGAAGCCCTCGATGGAGCCGTCATAACCCAGAGCGCCCAGCAGCATCTTCATGAAGGCATAGCCGTTCAGAGTGCCGGAGGGACGGAAAGTGCCGTCAGCATAGCCGTTGATGATCTTCTGCTGAGAGCAGTAAGCGATGTAGCCAGCGAAGGTGCTGCCAGCGGGGACATCCTTGAAGGGAGCCACGGAGGTGGGCAGAGCGCCAGCGGTGGTGGGGCCAAGGATCATGTTGCAGATGATCTTGGCAGCAGCGCCACGGGTCAGGGTGTTGGTGGGACGGAAGTCGCCCTCGGCATAGCCGTCGACGACCTTGATGGTGGACATCACGTCAACAGCATCAGAATAGGTGATCTTGCTGTTGTCGCTGAAGTCCTTGGCGCCGGCGCTGATGGTGACCAGAGACATGGTCATAACCAGAGCCAGAGCCAGAGAAAGGAACTTCTTCATGGGGTTTTCCTCCTTTTGAATTTACCTTCGGTTTTTCCATCCGCCGACCGATCCGCCGTCCGCCGCATGCTGACCGCTTCGGACGTCTTTTCAGCCGCTTTCCGGAAACCTCCGGCATTGAAGTTGAACATTCAAGGGAATACCCCGTCTTCACGGCACACATACCGTGGCTAGCCGGTCCTGTATCTGCGCCGGGCTGCCGGGACAATCTCTCGTTTGTTCATGATGCATGATAGCAAATCCAAATTTGAATTGCAAGGGGTCGGGCGGTTTTGTAACACAGCCGTAACAAAACCCTCCCCGGCATTATGGTAACCCCCTCTAATTCCCCTTACACTGGAAAAAAGGCCGCTTTCCACCAGGAAAACGGCCTTTTTGCGCGCTTAAGCGGTACGTGCAGTTACGCCGGACAGGCAGAACCAGCCCCGCTCGTCCCGGCAGGCGCCGGTGAGCGTATCCCGCAGGGCCCAGCCTGTATGGCGGGTATAGAGGGGCGCCAGGGCGGCGTCGTCCAGCAGCAGCACCTCCGCGTCGTGGAGGCAGCCCATGCGGGCCGTCCCGTCATCCGCCTTGGCGATGATGGAAAGCAGCGTATCATAGGCGCTGTTGGCATAGCCCACCACGTTGCTGCCCTGGTCGGAGGTCCACTGCTTCAAAAAGCACTCGGCATCGTTGCCCACGGCCTTGAGATTGAGCCCTGCCAGGGTATAGTCCCCGCTGCGCAAAGCAGCGCGCAGCTCCGTGCCGCTGACCGCCACAGGCGTCACGTTCACCCGCAGCGCCTCGCTCCACTGCCGGGCCAGCTCCTGGGCCACGGCGGTGTTTTCCGGTGTGTCCACATAGAGATACTCCAGCTGCCCCAGGTAGCTGCCGCTGTCATAGCCGGCCTGCTCCAACACCTGGCGGGCCTGGGTGCAGCGCTCGGCATAGGCCTCAGGATCGTTGTCCAGCAGCACTGCGTCCGTGCGGAAGTCCTCCCCATCCTCGCCGGGGACGCCGGGCGGGACCAGGCCCTCCGCCGGCCGGGCGGTGATGCCCGCCGCCTCCGCCGCGCCGTTGCGGTCAATGGCCATCACCATGGCCTGACGCACCTGCTGGTCGGCAAACACAGCCTGGTTGCAGTTGAAGAGCACCGTATAGGTGCCAAGCTCCGTCAAAGGTGTCACCTCAGCCTGCCGTTCGATCTCCTCGTCCGTCAGCGGCCACACCAGATCCACGGTCTCATTCCGATAGAGTTCCGACGCTTCCTCTGCCGTATCGGCAAAATAGAAATTCAGCTCTCCGGGGCCGGTGATGCTGCCGTAATACCGGGTATTCTCCGTCAGCGTGAAGCTCTCCCCCTGCGTATAGGTCCCCGGCACATAGGCGCCGTTGGTCACCAGCGCCGCCGGGTCAGACCACCAGCGCTCCGTGCCCTCCTGGCCTGTCTCTTCCGCCGCAGCCCGGTTGCGCTCCACCGCCGCGTCCCGCAGGGTGGTCACCACGTCCTGGCGCAGGGGCAGCGTGGCGGGGGAGGTGCAGACCTCTGTCAAAAACCAGTCGTAATTTCCGTTGAGCACCACTTCCAGCGTGCTGTCATTTTTGGCGCTGACCTGCAGCAGCGACGTGTCGCCCGTCTCAACCACCTGCTCATAGCCTGCCACCACCGACAAAATGGAGGCATAGGGGGAGCCGCTGGCCGGGTCCGCCAGCCGCCGCCAGGCATACACGAAGTCATTGGCCGTCACAGCCTGCCCGTCCGACCACTTGGCACTGCGCAGCCGGAACGTCCAGGTCACCGTGCCGTCCGCATTGCGCTCCTGGGTATAGCTCTTGGCCATGCCGCCGGTGACGGTAGTGCCGCCGGAGGTGTCCAGCGTCACCCGCATGAGGTTTTCATACAGGTGCACCAGAATGGTCTGGTCCCCCTCCGCAGTGGCGTAGATGGGGTCCAGCGTCTCCACGTCCGCCCCTACGCAAACCGAAAGGCCGGGACGCGCCTCCTCCTGGGAACAGCCGGACAGCAGTCCCATACACAGCGTCAGCGCCAGCAGTGCGGCGCTCCATCGCTTCCAACATCTCATGGATTTTCTCCTTATAATATAAATGTGTATCATATGAAAGAACCAGGTGCCGCAGCAGCGGCCCCAGGTTTACGTAACGGAATGATTATAAAGATTTTTTCCCCGCTTGTAAAGCTTCCCAGCGGAAAAAGTAACAAAAAATTACAAAATTAAGGGTTTATTCACAAACTGCTCCATGATATAATAGCCGCAAAATGGCTATTATACCTTGATTTCAGCCGTTTTTCTCGCCCCTTACGGGGCAACCGAAAAACGCGGCGTTATACCACGCCGGCTCCGCCGTCTTGGTATAAGGAACTATTCACCCGAATACAGCCGGGAACACTATCCTTTTTGACCGGGAGGGTCACCATGTCCAACGGATTTTTCAGCGGCTCCAATCCCCTCTTCCGCCTGACGGGGCGGGTTTTGGATCTTGTGGTCCTCAGCTTCTTTTTTCTGCTGGCCTCACTGCCGGTGGTGACGCTGGGTCCCGCGGCCGCCGCCCTTTACTATAGCTCCGTCAAGTGCCTGCGCCGCGGCGAGGGCAGTCCCTACCGCAGCTTCTGGGCGTCTTTCCGCGAGAACCTGCGGCCGGGTATCGGCGCCACGGTGATCCTGCTGATCATAGCGGTAGCCCTGGATGCGCTGTTCGTCTTTCTGACCATGGCCGCCGCCACCGGCTCCAACGTGGCCCGGTGGGCCTTTCTGGTGTTTTTGCTGCTGCCTGCAGCCATGTACACGCTGACCTTCCCCCTGCTCTCCCGTTTTACCTGCACTGCCGGGGGCCTTCTGGCCAACGCCCTGCGCCTGACGGTGCGCCATCTCCCCGCAGCGGTGGGCGCGGGCATCCTCAACGCCGCGCTGGTAGTGCTGACGCTCAAAACCTGGTTTTACGGCTCTGTACTGCTGACGCCCGCTCTGAGCGCCCTGGCGGTATCCTTTTTATTAGAGCCGGTGCTGCGCCGCTATACGCCCCAGGCCGCCGAGGGAGAGGACACGCCCTGGTACCTGCGCTAATAAAAAGG
>OGEZ01001604.1_pt1 | contig 10480 bp, 14 predicted proteins | sample 1570831 | NCBI WGS metagenome assembly OGEZ01 (sample SAMEA2582059, study PRJEB24529) | metagenome | biome: Human gut stool | place: China | collected 2011
TCTAGGGGCAGAGCAAACCACCGGCTAAGCCGGTGGTCCTGATTATGCAGAAAAGTTGGGACGCAGCGGGACTTTTTTTCCGTTATGCTCCTTTTGTCCGGGAAAGGAGGGGAGGATATGGAACTGGAAATTGGGCTGGCGCTGTCGGTGCTGGGCGGTCTTTTGGGTGTTCTCAGCTTTGTTCAGAGCCGGGATAAATCCGTAGAGAAAGACGCCGCATGGAGAGGCGGTGTGGACGCAAAACTGGATATGATTCTTGGTATGCAGAAAGATTTGGAAGGCATTAAAGCGTCTTTGAAAGACCATGAGGGCCGTTTATCCGCCGTGGAAAGCAGCGCAAAATCTGCCCATCACCGTTTGGACGAGTACGCATAGTATGAAAGGGGGGAATACAAATGAATCTGGAATGGAAGAAACGACTGACAAACCCTTGGTTTTGGGTGGGGCTGGTTGGCGTTGTGCTGACAGCGACAGGAGCAAATCCCGAAATGTTTACCAGCTGGCAGGTATTGTGTGATGAGGTAAAAGCGCTTTTTGCCAATCCCTATCTGCTGGCAACAGCCTTTCTGGCAGTGCTGGGGGTACTGACAGACCCGACTACCAAAGGGATTTCTGATGAAAAGAAAAATCAATAGAAAGGAGCGGATGAGATGTTTTGTGTGGCAGTAGATGATGGTCATGGTATGAAAACGGCTGGTAAGCGCACCCCATTGTTTGCTGATGGCAGTTATATGCCGGAAAATGCTTACAATCGGGCAGTAGCGTCTTATTTGATGGATGCGCTGAAAAGATGCGGCTTTCGTGTCCTTGCAGTGGCGCCGGGGGATGAGGACACATCTTTGCAGACCCGCGTCAAACGGGCAAATGACGCAAAAGCAGATGCGTATATCAGCATCCATGCCAATGCCTTTGGCAGTGATTGGAATGACGCAAACGGCGTAGAAAGCTGGATTTATGAAAAGGCAGATGCTAAGACTGTGGACTTTGGGGGAAAGGTTCATGAAGCATTGGTAAAAGCCTGTGGCAGAAAAAACAGAGGCGTGAAGAAAAGTGCGGATCTTTATGTGCTGCGGGCAACGAAAATGCCGGCAGTCCTCATTGAAGGGGGATTTATGACCAATCGGGAGGAAGCAAAACTGCTTCTTTCGGAAGACTATCGAAAGCAATGTGCGGAAGGCATTTGCAAAGGCGTATGCAATTATTTTGGCGTGACTTACAAGGCGGAAACGGAAGGGGATGAGGAAGTGAAACGATATCAGAAAATCGATGATTTGCCCTATGGTAAGGAGATTATCAAAAAACTGGTGGATGAAGGCGTTCTCAGCGGAGATGAAAAATTAAATCTGAATCTGTCAGAGGATATGGTTCGTATCTTTATGATTCTGGATCGTAAAGAAATGCTGTAAATAAAAAACAGCCAGTATTTTCTATGAGAAATACTGGCTGTTTCTATTTGCGTTTGTTTAAAGCCCATTTGATTTTCTGCATTCTGGGCAGATACCGCTGAATTCCAAGGTATGTCCGGTGATGCGGAAGCCTGTTTTTGCTTCCAGATCTTCTTCCAGCTCTTTCAGAGGGCAGGAGTCAACAGGAATGACTTTGCGGCAGACGGTGCAGACCAAACGATGATGGTGATCGTGTTTTTCCAGAGAAAAATAGGATTTGCCGTCTTTGCGCAGGCTTTTGCTCAGGACTCCTTTTTCTGTCAATGTATTCAAGGTACGATATACCGTAGAAGCATTCATGGGCAGAATGGGCGTAGCTTTTTCCAATAGTTCTTCAGCTGTCATGGCGCGGTCTTCTGTCTGGAGAATCGAAAGCAGCAGACAGCGCTTTTTTGTGGATTTCAAATCTGCGTTTTTTAATATGCTCTGTGACATTTCCATACACCAATCCTTTCCTCTGTCCATCATAGTATAGGAAAAAATCTTTGTCAACGCAGAGTTGGAAAAACTTTCTGTTACAGCTGGTCAATTTCTTCCATGGCTTTCAAAACAGCGGGCATGTCTTTTTCTTCGGGAACACGCAGACGAACGGAGTTTTGTCCGATGTTTTCGAAATCGTTGCCGGAGATGACCAGAATTCCCCGTTTAGCAAATTCTGCAGCCAAATCGATTTCAGGGTTCTGATGAGTGATCATGCTGATGGAAACGGTATCGCAGGTGTGAGCAATGGAAAGGTTTTTCCAAGGACGGTACATCTGTTTTTTCATTTCTGCTGTTTTGCTCTGGAGGATTTCCAGGAAGGATTCATCCAGAATGGTTTTTGCTGCAACGCTTCTGGCGAATTCTGTCATGCAGTAAGGGTTTGTGATGTTGGCGATGTAAGGTGCCAGACATTCGGGAATCAGCAGATAACCGGCACGCAGACCAGCCAGACCGAAGCCTTTGGAGAATGTTCTTGCAACAATGAGATTTTCGTATTTATCCAACAGAGAAACGGCGGAGTTTTTCTTGGGAATATATTCGCCGTAAGCTTCATCGATGATGACAGCAGTACCGTTTTTATTGGCTGCTGCCAGAATGGTTTCGATGTCGGAAAGGGGAATTGCCTGTCCAGTAGGGTTGTTGGGGTTATCGATATAGATCAGTTTGTGGTCAGGTGTCAATGCTGCCAGCAGATCTTCTACAGAGAAACGGTAGTTGTTTTCTTTTTTCAGAGGTACACCGGTAACATTGGTGCCGTACATTCTCACATCTGTCACATATTCAGAGAACTGAGGAGCAATGCCCAGTACAGAATCGCCTCTTTCCAGGAACAGACGATTGAGCAGGTATAATCCGCCTACAGAACCGTCGCAAAGAACGATTCGTTTGTAATTCAGAGGGCAGTAGTCCTTCCAGTACTGGATGATGCTGTCTTTGACGTCTACGGAATGAGGGTAAGGACGCATCATTTCGAAATCCAGTTCTTTGAATGCCTGTTTTGCAGCAGGGGGCACCATAACGGTGTTGATGCCTTCGCCACAGTCAATGTCGTAAGGTAAGGGACCAGCAGATTCAATGGCGTAGCTGACTTTTGTCTGCTCTGCAATGCTGCGATTGATTCTCAAATTCATATGTAAAACCTCCTAAATATGGTCAAATATCCGAAATAATCAAACTTTATGAAAAACACGACATCCGGAAGAATGTCGTGTTTTGGAAGCAAAATCAGTCCTTTTTGGGTACTTTGCCGTTCTTGATGACTTTGTACAGGCCAACTGTCACCAGAGGCAGCAGATAGAACAGGATGAAGCCGTAAGCAAGAGCAGAATAACCCATGCTGATCAGATTGATGATACCGATTTTAGAGAACAGCATCGCTACAATCAGAATTGCTGCTGTGATGATACCACGTTTCTTAGGAGAAAGTGGCTCCTGATTTTTTTCTTCCAGACTATGATCCAGACGTTCCAGTAAAGCATGAATCATGCCGGTAGCTGTTTCGATCAATGTCCAGCCGGCAACAACACCGAATACCAAAACGGGGATATTGCTGTCGGAAACAGATTGGAGCATTACCAACCAAGGAACGGATGCGCCGATGATGGTGTCATCGGGATAGTAACCCATAACTGCGAAGTATGTCAGGAACCAAGGGATTGTCATAAGCAATGCACCGATGATACCGGAAATGATGGATTCGCTCCGTTTTGTCTGGGCACGCAGTGTGAACAGACCGGCAGGGACTGCAGAAAGGTTATAAGATGCATAAATGATCCCTGTCAGCATTGCCATAGGCAGTGTTGCGTTTTCCACATAGCTGGTGTCCTGTGTTGCCATTACTGTGACGATGTTATCTTTGTTTGCTGTGATAACCATAATGGTGAAAATGATGTATGCCGCATAAAGGGCGATGGTGCCGTATGTTTCAAATTTTGCGATGAAAGCACTGCCGAAGAAGTTCAGGAATGCTACGATCAAAATCAGGATAACAACGCCCACCATATAGTTTAAACCAATGGTTTGCTGTAAAATTTCCCCGGTGGCGGAAGCCATGATGGAGATGATCAAAAACAGCAGGATAACGTATAAAATATCATAAATTGGCCATGCCTTGCCAATGATCTGTTTCAAGATGGATTTATAATCATAAATACGATAGATGCGCGCCAGTTCAAAAGTCAGAACAGCGATAACCGCAAAGGTAAAAAATGTAAACCCACCAGATGCCCAGCCATAAGCGCCGAACTTGCCGCCGTATTCAATGATTTCACGCCCTGTAGCGTATCCGCCGCCCATGAGGACAGACTGCAAAACAATGCCGGGAAGCAATATTTTCAGTGCCCCAGAGGTGCGGAATTCTTTGTTGCTTGTTGCCATAATACCACCTCTTTAATGAATAAAAATAAATGAAAAATTAATATGAATGAATCTCATTATACTGAGAAAATATGCAAAGTCAATGCAAATTCGGAAAATGCACGATGCTTTATTTGTGTATACGGTATGCATAAATGATGTTTTCATGAACTGCAAATCTATGGTATAATAAAATTCAACATCTTTTTTACAGATAAAATGAAGCAAAAAGACAGAAACCATGAAAATAAAAGACTTTGGGAAATATTTCTCGGGAAATCCTGCTTGTTTGTGGGAAATATTTCTTTTTCGGGAAGGAGCAAAAGATTATGACAAAAAAAGAAAAGGTTACTATTATATTGGATTTGCTGCGGGAGCACTATGGCCCGACGAAATGTTATCTGAATCACGAAAATCCCTGGCAGCTGCTCATCGCTACCATTATGTCTGCCCAGTGCACAGATGACAGAGTGAATCTGGTTACAAAAGACCTGTTCCAGAAATATACATCCATTCAGGCTTTTGCGGAAGCAAATCAGGCAGAACTGGAACAGGATATCCATTCCATTGGCTTTTATCACAATAAGGCGAAGAATATCATTGCCTGCTGCCAGAAGCTGCTGACAGAGTTTGGCGGGGAAGTGCCTTCTGATCTGGATGCCCTGACTTCTCTGGCTGGTGTTGGCAGAAAGACAGCAAATGTGGTGCGTGGCAATTGGTATGGCATCCCCAGCATCGTGGTGGATACCCATGTGAAGCGGGTGTCTAATCTGCTGGGATTGACCAAAAATCAAGACCCTGTGAAAATCGAGTTCGAACTGATGAAGATCGTGCCGAAGGATAAATGGATTGATATTAACACTCAGATGATTGCCCATGGCAGAAAAATCTGTATCGCCCGCAGACCCAAGTGTGCGGAATGCTTCCTGTTCCCTTACTGTACAGGCGGTCAGGCATTGCAGAAGAAAAAGTCCTGATAAAAAAGACTGATCTGGCGTGGGAGAAGGGATTTTTGCAGGAAATAACGTAATACATACTGTTTCTGTATGGATTGTTTTGAAAATGATGCATAATATTTTAAGTGGCAGTGAACAATTCCTAATGTTCTTTTAAGAATTACATTTCTCTACATTCCAGAAAAAACAAGGTTTTAACAGCTTATAAATTTATGATTTTTTTATTTGCCACCGATTTGCCACCGCATTTATCACATGGGTGGCAAAATTTTTTCACACAGTTTTTCAAACGCTTCTACTGCTTCTCTTTCCATGCTATCAGTACAATGCGCATAGGTGTTTAGAGTAGTAGCTATATCTCTATGTCCAAGACGTTGTTGCACCGCTTTGATGTTGACACCAGCGGTAACCAGCATTGTGGCGTGTGTATGTCGTAATGAATGATAGTCAAATTCTGGAAGTATTGCTTCTCGGATTTTTTTGGAGATCCTACTTACATCATTCTTGCCAACCCAAACACCATTATCACGGATGCATACGAAAGATATACGGTTCTGCTCTTGTTCAGATTTTTTAACACCATGCAAATGAATTTCATTTTTCTGATTTATCGGTTCTGATTCGTAAACGGTATAGTATTCTCCGTATAGTATTTCGTTTCCGATCTGTCGGTGTTTTTCTGCCTTTAGCAAAGCACATAAGGAGTCGCTGATCTGTAACGTTCTTGTAGAGTCGTATTTTGGTGATTTCAGTACCCATCCGTTACTACCTTGGACACGTTGATACTTGATCTGGATTGTTTTTGCTTCAAGATCGACACAGTCCCAACTTAGAGCCAAACACTCACCAATACGCAATCCGCAGTTCCAACCAAGCATAAGCAGTATATGTTCATAAGACCCAAAAGGAAACAGATTGATTATCTCTGCATATGACTCCTTTGGGACGATAACACGTGTTCGTTTCTTGACTGCAAATTTCCCGATTTTTGCCGTTTTACAGGGATTTATTTGTATATAGTGTAATGGCTCCACAGCATAACCAAACGCGCCAGACAGGATGCATTTGATGGACGACACAGTCGATTTTGAATATCCTTTCTCTTTCATAGAATTGAGCAGTTTCTGTATCGTTGCCGTTTGAATTGTAGACAAGCGATAAGCACCAATAACTGGAATGACGTGTGTCCGAATAAGCTGTGTGTAGTTATCAAGTGTATTTGTTGTCAGATTTGGTTTAACATACTGCTCTAGCCATTCATCCAGATAATCGCCAACGCTGATATTTGATGGCTCAAAGACTGTTCCGGCTCTATTGTATTCTGATAGGGCTTTTGCAAGAGCGGCTTCGGCTTCTTTCTTGGTACGAAATCCTCCTTTCTCAATTTTTTTCCGCTTGCCGCCGACTGCAGCCGCATCAAAATAATATGACCATGTTTTACCACGTTTTCTTGTTCCGCCTTTCATAGGCATACCTCCTTTTATATTTTTGGGTATGGCAAATAAAGCGGTCTTGTGGTATAATTTGCTTGTCTAGGGCTGTTATACCACGGTATGACCGCTTATATGAAATCCTCTTTCCTGTTGGCGCAGGAAGGGGGATTTTAGTTTTATTGACAAATGATATAAAATAATATACAAAGTTGATAAATAATATATCCAATGATACAATTAAGATGAACCACTGAAAGTGCGAATGCGCCGTAGGTGGTGTTTTTTATTTTGAATCACCACAATTTCTATTTTAGAAATATGTGATTCTAATGTGTTCGTTAAAATGAGAACCATAATACCACTTTAATCATTGTATCGCTACATTGATCTGCAGTGAATTGAAATACATACTCAGATATGGTAAACTGTTGATATTACGAGGTGATGTTATGGATTTTAATATGGATAGCATTTTGTTTTTATTCTTGTTTGTTTTTCCGGGAGCATTATCAAAACTGATGAAAGAAAGATTTATTCCGAAAAAACAGTACCGAATAGGTGATTCAAACGGTTGGGTTGAACTATCCGAAATGGTTGTATTCAGTATCGTGGTGTTGTTTTCCGGATTGATTGCAAGGGCGTGTTTCCTTACACATGATCTGAATATCAACAACTATTTTGAAAGTTTCACAAATACCAAATTTTTGATTGTATATATTGTCTTTGCTTCTATCGTATCAATTGCATACACATTTTTATTTCATAAATTGAATAAAGCTGTCGTGCCGTTTGTCATCAATCGGTACAATCAGTGGAAGGGCAGACCAGTGGAAGGGTTATACCAAACAATATGGGAAGAAGTCTTTGAAACCGATAAATATTCCACACAAAAAGGTGTGGTAGTATCCATAGAAAAAGATGGTCATGTTCTTTCCAGAGGTTTCTTAGAAGCATATCCACCGCCGCAATCTCCAAACAGCGAAATATTATTAAAATACTGCTGTGAAGTGGAAGCGTATTTTGAAAATGACAAACGTTTACCGGAAGAAGGTAAAATATTTGGCAAAACAAATCTGGAGTATTGCGATTTGCAAAATGGTTTCGTTATTAAATTTTACGATATGGCAAAGTATCAAGATTATATAGATCGTATGCAGGTATCCGGTTGATTAGGGCTGCTGTGGTTTTGGCGGCTGAGGTGGTGGTGTCGTTGGTGCAAGACCAGTTCTGGTGCCGCCGCCGTTTCTGACAAAAACAATATGATTCGTACTTTGAGAATTTTTTTTCATAAGGGAATTCCTTTCTCTCCTCATGCTTTTTAGAAGTGTGGGGAGTTTTTTGTTTTTCATTAAAATCTTTCAGCTTGTTTCAGAGTCTTATTCCTATCAAAATCATTTCTTTCAATATGTGTCAATTCATGTATGATGGCTGCTTTTTGTTCGTAAGCAGATATTTTGGCATTGATGTAAATACTATAAAAGCCATCGGCATCTTCAACGGTGAGACCTTTTGTTCTGCTTGGCATATCAATGTAACGAATGCAATATTCATCCACATCAATCATCCCCTTTTAATGTTTCAATGATTTTAACTGTTTTCAGAATATCTTCTTTACTGGCTTTTCTTGAAACTTGGAATAAAGTTTTCATTTCTGGTCTGTTTTTCAAATCTTCTAATAATTCCAATGCGTCATCATCCAGAACGATGGGGTTGTTTTCTTTATCAACTGCATTCGGTTCCTCTGACTCTCTTCCCATCATGTAATCGACAGAAACATCAAAAAAATCTGCAAGCTTTTGCATTGTATCTGTTTTTGGCGTACATCTACCTCTCTTCCAGTCGCTTAGTGTAGACTGTGTAACTCCCGTAGCTTTTGCGACTTTATATGCTGTCAGGTTGTGTTTTTGTAACAATCTTTCAAAAATTTCATACATAAATTGTCCACCTTTCACAAACCGCTGATAATACTAAGGAAATTCGATAATTGTTGTTGACACAATCGAAAAACAATAGTAATATGTGAATACAAAGGAATTGCGTAGCAATGCCGATGTATAGATGCGGATATGTTTTATACTTCGTTTGGTAAACATAGAATATCACATTTCCGTAGTAATGTAAATACAAAATGAAACGGAAAGGCGGTGTAATAGTGTACGAAAAATTTTCTGTATTATTGGGAAAGTACAACAAAACGGCATATCAGGTGGCGAAAGATACGGGAATTGCACAATCTGTTTTATCGGATTGGAAAACAGGCAGAAGCAAGCCAAAGGCAGACAAATTAAAGATCCTTGCGGATTACTTTGGAGTAAGTATTGAGTATTTTTTAGAGTAAAGCAGGACGAAGGATAAGAAAGGTGAAATCATGAAAAATCATAAAAAAATGAGTGCAATCGAAAAAACGAAAACACTCATCAACAAAAAATTATCAGGGGAAAAAGAAATAACTGTTCATCATCAGCTACCGCAAGTAATTTTTTCGGCAAGAAAAATACAACAACTAAAAAGAGAAGGAATCCGCGTTGATATTGTTCAACGTATGGCAGAAAACTTGATGAAGAAAATGGAAGAAGATGATTTGTCATATAAAGAACGTCAATTTGTGATTAAAATACTGGACTACACCTTAAAGAAGGAGAAATTATGAAGACTGTTACAGTTAAAGAAATGATGACTATGCCAAAAGAAACAATTGTTTCTATTTACAAAGATCTTAATCAGTGGAAATGGTCAGATCTATTGGGTGATGCACCAGAAGGGTGGGATGAAATGCCAAAGTATAAGAAGCCGCATATGAGCGAAGATGTTATAACGAAAGCGGATATCATTCGCCCATATGCATCAGCCATTAAGCAGAAATATCAGGAGATAAGATTTCTGATTGATTAAGATCTGAGGTTTATTTTTGCTTTTAGAACTTCAAGGGTGAGAGAGGAAGCCAATTCGGCAACAACTTTAAGAGAGGAAAAACAACCTTTGCTAAAAAGAGTTGAAATCCGTTTCCAAACATCAGGCTCTTGTATAGAAGCGAGAAATTCGTGACCTTGGAATGTCAAATCTCCAATACAGTTAATTGGAGGTACTTCATGAGGGAAAAAATTAGGAAGATCAACAAAATAGACATTCAAAAAATTTCCTTCGTGTAGCCTGCGACAACAATACAAAATTTCTTTTGGATTGTATTCGGGAAGTAGCTTGCAAAACTCATCAGGGGGAAGATACATAGGCTTAGTGTAATCGTTGATAGCAGAGAGTATATCCCTCACACAATTTAGATCAAGTTTCAAATGATAGCCCACCTTTCTGAAATACTTGGCTGCTGCAACAGCCTGTACTTTCAGAATAGGAGTGGAAAGAAAAATTGTCAAGAAAAGAAAGGGGTGAATTTATAATGGAAAAATTTTTATACACCGTACCGGAAGTGGCAAAGCTGCTGCGATGCAATCCCAAACGGGTGTATGACCTGAACAAAGCGGGAGTATTGCCGTTGCTGAAGCTTGGTCAGCTGAAATGCCGCAGAGAAGCTTTAATTGCTTTTCTGGAAAAATATGAGGGATATGATGTGTCTGATCCATACCATATTACACCTTTGCAAACAGACACATCTGATGATGGCGTATGAGAGAAGGTCATAGATATGTAGTTTGCGGCGACTGCGGTCGAATCTGGAACATTGCGAAAGAGCAGGACACCAGATACGGCTATCTTTGCCCGCAATGTGCATGCAAGCGTCGCATGGAGAGGAGGAAAAAAGATGGACAAGCTCATCATTACGCTGTTGGTAGTAATCGGAGTGCTGGTTTTG
>OGEZ01001605.1_pt1 | contig 10468 bp, 9 predicted proteins | sample 1570831 | NCBI WGS metagenome assembly OGEZ01 (sample SAMEA2582059, study PRJEB24529) | metagenome | biome: Human gut stool | place: China | collected 2011
ACTGCGCCAGCAGTTCGCTGCTCCTCTTCAGATAGCCAGTCTGTCTCTCGGTGTGGTACCCCAGTGTGTAGAGGTCGCTCTGCAGATCCTCCCATTCTGCTTTCGTAGGATGCACTTCGGGAGGCAGTGTCAGCTCCTGCGCCGGAGGCTGCAGCGTGGTCTGTACCATCTGCGCGGGACGGTTCTTTTTCAACAGCTCGTCCATAGATAATTTCTTCTCTGATCCTGAATTCATATTCCATATTCTCCTTCAGATATTTCTCCCCGAACAGCAGGCGGTCACGGCACTGCCAGCCGCTGGGTGTGGTGTAGGTGATGTTCCGCCGGGAGGTTTCCCAGCGTACCTTGTAGCCCTCGCTCTCCATCAGCGCAATAAACTCCTCACGGTTAGAGGCGTGGCGCATACAGTCGTTGATGATATTCATGAGCTGCAGTTTTTTGCTCTGGCCACGGACGGCGGTGTGATACTCGCCGATGGACATGGTCTTGGTCTTCTCTTTCCTGTTCGTGGGCTTGAACACAGGGAGCGAAAACTCCATGCAGACTTGATCATTGCGCTGCCGCAGCTCCTGGAGCTGCTCCTTTGCGATGTGCAGCTTCTTTCCCGTATCGAAGTTGACGGAGTTGATGAGAAAGTGGGAATGGATGTGTTCCCGGTCTGTATGGGTGCAGACCAGGACTTCATATCCCTCATAGTACTCAGCCAGCTTCAATGCCGCCGCATGGGCGGCGACCGGGTCGACTGCTTCGCCTTTCGGGAAGCTCTGCACCATGTGATAGAACAGCACGCCGCCGGTTTTGTGATGCAGCCGCTTGGTGGTCATGAAGTCCGCGTAGACAGATTCCGGCTGGCAGTTGATGCCTGTGACCAACCGCTGCCCATCGAACTCGGTTTTCTTGTCCTGCATGGTGTACCGCATCACGGCTCCCATGCATCCGGCGGTCTGGCCCCGCTTGTAGTTAGTGAAGCTGATGATCGCCATTTTTCACCACCGCTTTCGTTCAAGGATCAGCCGGACAGCAGCGCAGAGTTCAGAGAACGCCTGGCGTACACCGTCCAGGTTGATCACCGTGATACGCCCCATGTGCGCCAGGGTGACGAGTTGATTCAGATTTCTGCCGATGGACTTCAGCTCCTTGAGCACTTCTTTCAGTCCATCGACGACCACAACCTGCTTTCCCAGACAGCAGGCTGTCACATAATCGCTCATGGACATCCCGGAGCGTTTCGCCAATTCCTTGATGGCCTCCCGGTCTTTGGATGCCATCCGGGTGCTGAACTTGATATCTTTTTTCATGTCGTTTCCTCCAAATCACAGATAAAGTGGGTCCGGGCTTCTGCCCGGAAATTATGCGGAAGGCGGGCGGCGGCTTTGCCGGTGACCAGACAAACGCGATGCTGGCCCTCGTCGGAAGCGACTGCGCATCTGTCGCTTCCGACCGAGGTCGAAAGTTTCCTCGCTCCGTGCTTCCTCCTCTCCCCAGCGAAACCGCTCCGCTGGGTTTCGCCGGGGACCCCTTTTGAGGTGATTCTCCCGCGCCGAACACCCGCGCTCCTCCTTCGGCCACAAGCGGCCCAACACGGCGTTTCTTTTGCTTTGCGGGAGTTTACTCGCCGCACCTGGAAACCGCCCGCAAATCACCGCACAGCGCCTCGACAGGGTCGATAGGGACGATTTCTCCGGCACCCTCCAAATCGGCACTATCGGCACGGCGCAGCTCAATCACTCGTTTTCCGTTGCTGCGGCGTACCATTGCCTGAATTCCGTTTTTTCTTAGGGCCTCAACGCTTTGCAGGATCAGCCTTGAAATCTTTTTGGGCGTTACCCCTTCGATTCTGTCAGGGTCGATCTTTTCGGAGAGTTCCGTGGGAGTGCCGATAAATATTGTTCTGGTGCTCATAAATGCAGAGAGGAGAACGACGATCCGATCCTCACGCAGCACGGGTTCTTCTCTGCTGTCCGAAACCAACTCCCACACATTTTCCTCGCTGCGTCGAAGCTCCAGCTCCCGGTATTCGATGTCCCGGCCCACGCAGGTCAGTCTGGCTCTGCCGCTGCCCCGCTTTTCTTCCACCAGGGTGAAGCTGGAATCCACCGCGCCGCTGATGGCGGTGGTGCCGGATATCCGGTTCATATCGTGCTCGATGAGCAGGATGGCAATGCCGTGCTTGTCCGCCAGCCGCTTGAGCACAGACAGATCCCGGTAGTCGTTAGCGTAAGTGGCATCGTGGATCGGACGAACCATCTGCAGGGTATCGATGATGACCAGCACGGTGTCGGGGTGTGCGGCGATAAATGCGTCCACCTGTTCCTCCAGCCCCTGACCGATGAGGGCACACTCCGTGCAGAAGTGGACGCTGTCTGGTGCGTCCTCGGTGATCTCAAAGAGTCGATTCTGGATGCGGAGGACGGAATCCTCCAGACAGAGATAGAGAGTGGTGCCCTGCCTGGTGCTCATGTTCCAGACCGGTTCTCCCTTGGCAACTGTCACCGCCAGCCACAGTGCAAGCCAGGACTTGCCCACCTTTGGTGAGCCAGCCAGGATGTGCAGACCCTGAGAGATCAGGGTATCCACCACAAAATTGAGCGGCTCCAATGGGCGGTCCATCAGGGTTCTGCCGTCCACTGTGATCAGGGGATGGTTCATTTTGTTGCTCATGTTTGGTACCTCCATTTCAAGAATTTGAATACAAAAAGCTCCCACCTCAAAAGAAGTGGGAGTAGTATTCATTTTGACTTTGAAATGGTTTATGGTAGAATGGAGCAAACGGAGGTGAGCCAATGGCGACCTATCAGATCTACGAACTCTCTGCCCGGGCAGTGATGAGCTATGCCGCGGAGAAAGACGGCGTTTACATCTTTGCTCTGAACCGCAGTGCCACCGAGCACTGCAAGGTACCGGGTGCCAAGCACGAGCAGGACAGCTGCGCTATGTTCCATCAGATGATGTACCAACTCCACGGGGAGGGCTGGCGGGAGCGTAGCGATGAGAAAGTCACAGCGCTTTCCGATGTGCTGTTCTATATGGACTTCGCCGGGATCTTTGACCGGCGTGGAACCGGAAGGACGCAGCAGGCCCGCCGGGAGAAGGCCAGAGACATGTTCCGTCCCGAGGGGATCACTCTGGACTTCGGCAGCGGCCCACACCGCTATGTGGCTTTCGAGCGCTCCGCCAGCATGAGCCGTCAATCTCGTCTCTCCTTTATCCGAGCAGATCTGTATGAGTCCATGCGCCATCGGATCATGCTGAATATGGAACTGAGACGCTGCCAGCTCAGTAAACTCTACGCATACAACGGTCTTATGTTCTCCAGTGGAACCCGGGTGGACGGCATCCGCATTGACAAAAAACACCGGGTCATCGTCATAGACAATCCAACCAAGAGAGTGGAGCGAGCCCCTGTCATTACCCTGCGGGAAGGCAGAGAGCCAGGAACCTTTTACCGGGCAGATACACTGGAAGATCTGGACATCACCTGCTTTGACGGCGTGGGCCTCATCTCCAAAGAGTACGCCGAGGTAGTGGACAAGGCCTGCTGCGGCAGCCACACCCACACCTCCTTCCAGATTCGGATGCCCTACATCAAGGGGATGCTCCATCAGGTGGATTTCAAGGACTTTTTGAAGCGCAGCGGCACCCAGACCATTGTGGACATCTGGGGCAAGGCGCACCCTGTCCGCAGTGTGGACATCATCCTCACCCGCAGTCAGTTCAAGGCCTACGGCTGGCTGCGGGAGAACGGTATGACCTGGGAGGACTACTGGGACGCCTTCCGGGAGTACAATCACGCCCTATACATCACCAACCTGAGCAAGACGGAGCCAGAGAAACTGGTAGAACTCAACTATCAATTCCTCTCCACCCTCTCCATCCAGCCGGAGGAGTTCCGCCCCGCCGACCTGCCGGAGGGCTGGGACCACAGTCCGGAGGATGATCCTCGTCAGTGGCTGACCAAGGCCACCGAGATCGCTTACTTCAACTTCCGGGCCAATGAAGCATACCAGCAGGAATACTTTCGCCGGGGCCTGAGCCAGCCAAAAGGAAGCCGGGCGAACATCATGGCCCGGGTGCTGGAGAAGAACCCGAGGTTTATCCACGAGCCTATCTACACGGAGCAATTGGATGGGCAGGCCCGGAAGATCCTAAAGGGATATGCTGTTGGGCGTCTGCTGGTGCCAGGGGACAACCGTTTTCTCTCAGGTGATCTGCTGGAGCTGCTGCGGCAGTTAATTGCGCCCCGTGTGTTCCAGTTGCCCGGTGAGCGGGACTTCTGCAACCAAGTGCTGGGAGACCTCTTCGCGGAGGACTGTTTCTTTGCTCCTGGTGCAGCCTATGACCATGAGGACAGCTGTACTCTGCTCCGTAATCCCCACATTGCCCGGAACGAGGAATTGCAGCTGTCGGTGTATCCAGAGGGCGACGAACTGCGCCAGCACTACCTGGGCCACCTCACCGATGTGGTCATGGTGACCGCTGACAGTTTGGCAGCGGAGCGGCTGGGCGGCGCTGACTACGACGGCGACCTCATCAAGACCATTGCCGATCCCATCCTGAACCGCTGTGTGAAGCGGAACTATGATTACGATGTCCATCAGCAGCTCTCCAACAATGCCAACCTGCCCCTGCTGAAAATTCCATCCTTATCCGCAGCCAAGTCCGACGCCAACGACTGGCAGGCTCGGTTTCAGACGGTGGAAAACACCTTTGCCGCCCGCATTGGGCAGATATGCAACGCTGCCCTGGACCGCAGCGTCATTGCCTACAACGACCACGCCGACCCGGAGGAGCGCAAGCGGTGCCGCCGGGACTTGGAATCCCTGGCCATCTATAGTGGGCTGGAGATCGACGCAGCCAAGACCGGTGTGCGGCCCAACCTGGATGAATTTCTGGGCGGACGGAAGGTAAAGCGCACTCCTTTCCTCCAGTACAAATATCTGTTGGAGCGTGCGGAGGAGCGCCGCCGTGCATGGTATGAGCCCACCCACCGAGAGCGTCTGGAGGCCTTCTTTGCCGGGATTGACTGGGACACGGTGGACTCCCCGGTGGAGCGATTGCCCTGGCTGGCCCGCCAGCTGGAGCGCAACACGCCCAAGATTCAGGAGAAACCAGCGAAGGATAGCGAACTATTTACCTTCGCCCAGGAACGAAGTTGGAAGAGGTTGCTGGATGAGAAAACGCTTTCTTCTGTTTCTGCCTTGCTGTGGGACTACGAGCACTGCCTCTCCCGCATCCGAGCTTGCCGTGCCCCCGCCAAGGGACAGCAGCGGAAAACAGACATTGACCGCATCCTCTACGCCAGAGGACAAGAGGAACTCTACGACAGCGACGAGCTGTACGCCTTCTTCCAGCAGCTCTCTCCGGAGCGTCTCTCCGTTCTGCGAAAGGCCATCGTAGAACAGCAGTGGCACCTCATGACAGAAGAACAGAGAGAAACATTTCTGCGGGAGTATCTGCCGGAGGCGGCAGACTACTACGATCTCCTGACCGACTTCCGTCACGGCGGATTCCGCATGCTGGGAGATCTGGTCTGTGATGTGGACGATCTGGCGACAGCCCGGGAACGGAAGCAGCTCCGCCGCCCGGCGGACTCCCCGGCCTTCCAGAAGATGATGGAGGCCTATCTGTCCGCTCCCTTCAGCGGCAATGAGCGGGCCGTGGTGTCCAAGGTCTGCCGCAAACTGCTGAACAAGATCGTCCGGCCCAGCCTGGCAGTACCCTATGTGGTGGCTCTGGACAAGCGGAACCTTCTGTGGGACCTGCTGCCGGACCACATTGAGGAACATGTGCTGGAGGTGGACCATGCTGAATGAGTGGAAGGAATTTCAGGACTACACCGGTGCGGTAAACTACACCGCCCGGAACAAGCAGGACACCACCTATCTGGGTCGCTTCACCTTCGACACCATCCTGGACTTTGAGGGACTCAACCGGGTATTGACCATCCTGGCGAGAGGGTTTCTGTTTCATAACGAGAATGGCAGCTCTGCCGAAGCACCTCGGGAACGCATCGACTATGCTAAGCGGGGCCTGTGCGCCTGGTGCAGTGTGCCGGACAGCAAAAAAGCCACGCCCCGGGAGGCGTGGCAGTTCGGCAGCGATTTTGGAAAACTCCATAGGGAGTTTCCCGGCCTTGTGGAGGAAAACGGCAGCGGATGGTTTCATAGGCATGTACATCGGGTGGCAGCCTTTGTGCGGGAAAACCCGGAGAAGGTGTCCAGCAGTGCCCAGAAGAAGTGTGCCGCCATTGAGAAGGGCTTTGACCGAGCCTGGCGGGACAAGGTGATTCAAATGCAGGTCTCTCTGTTTGCTCCCACCACCAAGGGACAGTGGGGATTGCGGTTTGACAGCTTTCTGGCCCAGGCTCTGGAACTTGGGCCGCTCCGGACAGAGGAACCGATACTTCCACCCGCATTGGTGGTGCAACTTCGCAGCCTCACGCCTAAGGGCGTTCCCGTGGAGATGGTGGAGACGCTGGCGGCCTACTACCTTGCCAATAAGCCGGAGGACTCCGACTGGGTGGTGCTGCCGGTGGCCAACTTTGACGCATATTTCGGCACCACCAGCTTTGGGCGGAAGTATCTGAAACAAATCCCGGAGACCGTTTTAGAGCGATCTGAAACAGGCTTTGGACTGTGCCGGTATCGGCTGGGCGGCACCCTTGTCATTAAGTAGGGATAGAATCAGGCATCCATCTCCGCTTCTTCCTCTGGAGATGGATGCCTGTTCGTTTCAAAATGATTCAGTTCGTTTGCCATTTCCCACGCCAGACGGAATCCGCAGATAAAGCTGTCCACGGAGCGTTGCTCTATCATCAGGTTCTGGGCGTCGATGATCCGCAGCACCAGTTTACGCTCCGGCTTGTCCAGCCGCTCAATAAGCTGCCGGTGGCAGGTTTCCACTTCCTGTTCGGATCCTACCATGGGCAGAGGTGTATAGAATCTGTCGTACAGCAATTTCAGAGTTTCGTTCATGTGCCCCGCCTCCTTGTAGCAAGACACAATAGCACAGATCAGAGAAAATAGCCACTACAAAATTTGTAACAATCAAAACCGGCTGTACCGCATACCAGGCCTAAGGACATTACCTTGCAGTGAAGGCCATATCACTTTGAAAAGATTCTTTCTTCATTCACAACTTGAAGATCATCTTACCCTAAATAACAGCCAGAGGAAGATAAAATCTCTTACCAGAAAAAGTGGAGGAATGATAATCGAAAGAGTGCCGCAGAACCATTCATTGGAGATGGTCTGCGGAACTTCCGCATAGACGGTTCGGGTAAGAAGTCCGCTGCTCTCCATCTCGCGCAGCTGAGCGGTTAAGACTTTTTGAGATACATGGCCTATGGATTTTTTTAATTCACCGAAGCGTTTCGTGCCGGGGAGTAAATCCCGCAAGATCAACACTTTCCATTTGTCACTAATCAATGTCAGCGTGGTTTCCACCGGACACGCTGGCAATTCTTTTGTGGCAGTTCCCATACTGATGCCTCCTGTTCTATTAGTTTCCGTTTTACCTGTATGTCTATATATTACTCTTGGTTTCCAAATTGCGTCAAGAATTTTTTATAAAAATTTTTGTGAATTGGAAAGGCCAAGAAGCCTTGAATTTATCAAAAAGTTACCTTTTGGTAACCGCATAATTGTTACCGCAAGGTGACCATAGCACAATATTGTGCGTACTTTTCAACCCTCTTTTCCTGCGCTATGATGAATTTGCAAGGACGGGGAACACCCCGATCCCAAGAAGAATCAGGAGGTATTCCCCATGAGCATCTTTGAAAAGTTGTTCCACACGAACAAGGAAAACACAAGCGACAAGGAGGACAAAAACATGAAAATCGCTGTTATTTGTGCCAATGGCAAAGCCGGTAAACTGATCGTGAAGGAGGCCCTGGACCGCAAGCTGGATGTGACTGCTGTGGTTCGCGGCGAGAACAAGACGGAGGCCAGCCAGGTCATCACCAAAGACCTGTTTGATCTAACCGCCGCTGACCTGAATGGCTTTGATGTGGTCATCGACGCCTTCGGTGCCTGGACCGAGGACACACTTCCCCTGCACAGCACTTCCCTCAAGCACCTGTGTGACATCCTCAGCGGTACGGACACCCGCCTGCTGGTGGTGGGCGGCGCCGGGAGTCTGTATACCAACAAGGAGCACACCGCCGTGGTGTCCGACGGCCCCGACTTCCCGCCTCAGTTCCTGCCCCTGGCCAAGGCTCAGGGCAAGGCGCTGGAGGAGCTGCGGGGGCGCAGCGATGTGAAGTGGACTTTCATCAGCCCCGCCGGCGATTTCCAGGCCGAGGGGGAGCGCACCGGCAAATACATCCTGGCCGGGGAGGAGCTGACCCTGAACAGCCGGGGCGAGAGCATCATCAGCTACGCCGACTACGCCAGCGCCATGGTGGACGAGATCACCGGCGGCGATCATATCCGGCAGCGCATCTCCGTGGTGCGGGCCTGAGTGCCAGCATGGTTTCCTTGCGGTAACTATGCCACAATATTGTGCGTACTTTACGCAACTAAAGAACGCTGTTACAATCAAATCAGAAACAGAAAGCAAACACTTTCTCAATAACAACAGCAACAGTTTGGAGGTTATCTATTATGAACGAAGTTGTGAAATTTCTGAACGAAAACCCTGTGCAGTACCTCGCCACCGTGGGCCGGGACGGGAAGGCCAAGTGCCGCCCCTTCATGTTCGCCGGTGAGAAAGACGGCAAGCTGTGGTTCTGCACCAACAACCAGAAAGATGTCTACAAGGATATGCAGGCTAACCCTAACATCGAGGTTTCTGTTTCCAGCCCGGCGTATGCCTGGATTCGTCTGAACGGCAAGGCGGTCTTTGAGAACAATATGCCGGTCAAGGAGATGTGCATCCAGAACCCCATCGTCAAGGGCCAGTACCAGACCGCCGACAACCCGATCTTTGAGGTGTTCTACCTGGCCGACGCCCACGCCGTGATTGCCGACTTCTCCGGCAATCCTCCCAAGGAGTACGATCTGTAATCCTAAAAATCCATACCGATCTTCGGGGCGGGGTGAAAGTCCCCACCGGCGGTAGAGTCCGCGAGCTGAACAGCATGAGCTGGTGTAATTCCGGCACCGACAGTTACAGTCTGGATGATAGAAGATAGGCCAAGGCCGCCCCGCAATCATGTGGGGCGGCCTTAATCTAAAGCCCATCTCATAAGGAGAGTTATGAACAATCAGTCTATTTCCGTAGCTGCTGTTACAAACAGGCAAGCCGCCTCCCTTCGCAGCACTCGTACCATGACAATGATTTCACTGTTGGCGGCAGTATCCTTTGTTTTATCTTTTCTTGAGTTCCCTGTGCCGCTTTCCCCTTCGTTTGCCAGAATGGACCTTTCGGACTTTCCGGCGCTGGTCGGCGCAATGACGATGGGGCCTTGGGCTGGCGTATTGGTGGAGCTGGTAAAGAACCTGCTGGGATTGCTCAGCACCAGTACCGGCGGTGTGGGCGAACTGGCTAATTTCCTGATGGGCGGCGCAATGGTCTATCTTGCAGGCATGATCTATTATAAAAATCATCGTCCGGCTTGGCTGGCTTGTCTGACGGGGGCCATCGGCATGGCGATTATGGCGGCTGTGACAAACTATTTTATTCTGCTGCCGCTGTTTGAAACCTTTATGCCGCTGGATGCGTTGATTGCATCTTTCGCTGAATTTATCCCCTTCATACATACCAAGTTGGATGTAGTCTTATGGAATGCGATTCCATTCAATCTGCTCAAAGGGCTTGGGATCGCTCTGGTAACACTGGTGGTATATCCGAAACTGACGCCGGTTCTCCGTGGAACGAACAAGGGGAGGTAAACTATGACAACGCAAGAGATTTTGAATATTCTCCAGTCAGACATCCATTCCGTGGTGTTTGCCACTTTGGACGAACACGGCCTGCCCCAGACCTGTGTGATCGACCTGATGCTGGCGGATGATGACGGCCTTTATTTCCTGACCGCAAAGGGCAAAGCATTTTACCGCCGTTTGATGGCAAAGCCCTTTGTCTCTATTTCGGGGATGAAGGGCGGAGATACCCTGTCCACCACGGCAATCTCGGTGAGAGGGGCAGTACGCAGCATTGGGACAAAGCGGTTAGCTGAAATCTTTGAAAAGAACCCCTATATGGCGAAAATCTATCCCACCGAAAAAAGGCGGGAGGCTCTGGAAGTGTTTCAGCTCTACAAAGGTCAGGGCGAATATTTCGACCTTGCCCAGCTTCCGCCCTATCGCCAGAGTTTTTCCTTCGGCGGTGAGCGTGTTCAGGAAAACGGCTATCGCATTATTCCTGAAAAATGTATCGGCTGCCAGGGCTGCCGGAGCGTTTGCCCGGTGAATTGTATCAGCGGTACGATCCCACGAAACATTGACACCGCCCACTGCCTGCATTGCGGAAACTGCCTTTCCATCTGTCCGGTAGGCGCTGTGGAACGGATCGGGGCAGCAAG
>OGEZ01001607.1_pt1 | contig 10457 bp, 7 predicted proteins | sample 1570831 | NCBI WGS metagenome assembly OGEZ01 (sample SAMEA2582059, study PRJEB24529) | metagenome | biome: Human gut stool | place: China | collected 2011
TTGCTAAAATATGATAGCAAAACAGGAGCTGTCCGGTTATGTGATAGAGATGGAATGGATAATGAAATTTATGCAATTAAGAGTATGAAAGAGTTGAGAAAGTGGGATGAGTAAGATTAAAAAAATTGGTTTGGCAGGAGTGGTACTTGCAATTGTTTTTGTAGTGGCTTTTAACTGCTTTAATAGAAAAGAGCAAAATAAAATAGAAGAAAAGGAAACAAAGAAAAATGAATGTGCAGAAATGCAGTTGTTTGAGTATCCAACACAAATTCCGGATATCAATGCACAATCAGAGGGTTTAAAGATGATTTGTGCAGATAGAACGGCAAAGTATTGGCAGATTAGCGAAGGAAAATGTTATACGATGCAGTCCGATGGTGATAGAAATTATATAGTTCTTTGCAATGGAAATACAATTGGCGGTTTTTCTTTGTCTGATGGTTATATAGCAGGACTTGTAAGATACAAAAAAGAGTTTTATGCACTGCGAATATGTGCCAGTGAATATACGGATAAAGACACCAAATTTGAAGAGGCCGTTTATAAATGGAGTATTGGAAAAATAGATTTTAAGAACAATGCATTTGTAGAAATCTTTAATGCTAGTGAAAGCAGGTCGGACTCCCAGATACCGGATGTTTATGATGTGTGTGTTTATAAGGATAAAGTTATTCTTTATTACCAAGAGGAAATACATATTTGGAACATGACAGGAAAGAAAAACAAAGCCGTTATAAATGCGCCACATCTACCGCAAGGGGGTTCGGATTATACGATATATGATAATAAGATATTTTATGGTATCCACGATGAAAATAAGATAAATTTGTACTATTTTGATATGCAGAATAATATGGAAAAGAAATTTTATTCATATGTTAGCAAAAATGCAGTTAAAAATTGTTCTGTCAGTATTAAATTTGATAATGAAAATTTGTATGTGTCAAATTGCATGGTAAATAGACAGGACGGAACAAAAAAACAAATTTTTAACAACGCTGTCAAAGATGGCGAAGATGTATTGTTTTCATGCACAAATAAAAATATATATTATTTGGACAAAGAACGTCAGGTGCATAAAATAAACAAGGTGAGTTTAGCGGATACAATTGTATATAAGAAAAAGGCGTCCGATGTACAGACATCAAAAGATTGTTTGTTTATTAAGAAATATGACGAAGAACTGGAACCTGATTATGAGACTGATTATGGTGAAATACAAAATTGGGATGTGCCGGACAAATGTAGAGTTGTTCAGATGTCAGAGCGTGGGGGAAAAGCAGTGCAGGTGGGAAAAATCAATGAAAATATGGCGGACTGTCCGGATGTGAATGCGAATAATTATTTCCAAAGTGTTTGTGATGCTTCGCAGTATTCACAGGTAGTAAATGGGAACTACTATTACCTCCGTATGGACAAAACGAAAAATAAGTATTTTGTGTATAAAAATAGGAAAAAGATTTTGACGTTTACATTGGGAAATCAAGAAAGACTAATTGCCTTTGTAAGATATAAGAATGCATTTTATTTTGTGAAACAGCGCGACGATGATTGGGAGGACTTATTTAACATATATTCTGCAACTATATGCAGGATTTCTGAAAAAAGCCAAAGACCGGAAGTTTGCTTTGAATGGAAAACGAGAATTGGATTTTTAGTCACGTTGGAGGAACAATCATCATTTTTTAATAAATGTTTTCTTAGTGGTGGAAAATTTTGTTTTGTAAGACGAAATTTCTTCTACGGATTTCGTTTGACAGATGGGAAACTGGTTGATTTTAATAGCGTATCGAAAGGCACGAAAAAGAAACTTGGTATCTCTTATAAAACTAAAGTGCAGTATAGTTCATTGCTTTGTGTAAAAAAACGTATGTTAAAAAGTGCATATATTCAAACAAGAACTTTATATGATTTTAGCGATAAATATTTGTTTTACATAGATAAAAAGTTTAATTTGTGCAGATATGATATGAGTAATCAAAGTGAAACGGTAATTGCAAAAAAATGTGTTGGAGTGGCCTGTATAAAAGGAAATATATGTGTACGAAAATACAAGCCTAATATGGCATATTTGAAATGTGATGAAGATGATGAGGCAGAGAGCATATATGACAGTGATTGTCCAATTTATCAAATAACGATGGATGGAAAGGGCATTTGTACACTGTATTAAGCAAAGAAATATTGGTAAAAAGATAAATGGAAACGCTTTGTTGAGTAGATAAAAATTTATTTTATGTAATTATATAAAATATAAGTGAGAGGTGAAAAAATGGAACACGCTTTAATATTGGTTGCTTCAACTTGTATAGATGTGGCAATCCGAATTTGGATGAAAGACAAGGAAACATATATTACAAATAGTGTTTTGGATATAACGAAATTGGTAAAAAAAATAGGGTGTGATGTTTTTGAGGAACGTCATTTGCAGAGCAATATAGATAACTATATAAGTCATTTTGCAGAACAATTATATTCATCAAAAATAGTAGAGGGAGTGGGTAAAGAACGTGGAGTACAAATAATCCAGCAATTACTAGAAGATATAATGGCGTTAAATTTATCTAGTTTTAGTTTGTCCGAAAAAGTACTAAACGATGAAAATTTATGTGGATTGATAGCAGAAAATTCTAATGCTGAGCGTAATATTTGGAGTGAAAAAGAACAGGGAGTATATAATAATTTAGTGAGATTTTCTTCTGATGCAATTACAAATTTTGTAATTGAACTTCCTACATATTCAGCGGATGCAATTAAGGTTTTGTATCAGAATAATAGTGAAGCATTTGAAAATATTTTAGGGCAGCTAGATAAAATCATAAAAATACTGGACTCTGCCAGTGGTGCATCAAATGATTATAGAGAGTTTGAAACAGATTATATGCGTGATATTTTTAAAAAGAATAAAAAAATAGAGATATTTGGTTCTGGATTAACGAGAGAAACAAAAAGATATGATATTTCAACTTCGTATATTGAACTATCATGTTTAGAAAAAGATTATGAAGAATCTTATACAGAATTATCAAATATTCTTCAAAAGCATACGATTTTTTGGATTTCAGGAGAAGCGGGGAGTGGAAAAACCACTTTTGTACAGTGGTTAACAACACAGGGAATATCCGATGAAAGCAATTGTTTACAAGGATTAATTCCGGTATTTGTCAAACTTCGTAATTGCTCATTTCCATTTGATTTAGAAGAATACATTCAAAAGGACTGGAAATTAACATGTCCGGGTGGGTGGATTAAGTACTTAATAAAATACGATAAGATATTGTTATTGCTTGATGGATTGGATGAAATATCTCGATATGATAGGGAGTATATATATAGTTATGTTGAAGATTTAATAGAAGAAATCCAAACACGAAAAAATGAAAAACAAATAAAAAGTAAAATAGTGCTTACGACGCGACCATATGTAGAGGATCCATTGAACATTAATCACGGAAATTACAAGATATTGAGAATGAATAATAGAAATATTGAGAAATTTGTTTATTATTGGCATAGAACTATAATAGGAGAAAATAAGGATGGAGATGATATAGCAAAAAATCTGATTGAGAACATAAAAAAATCTTCTTCATTAAAAACTATTGCAGGGACTCCATTGTTATGTGCTATGATTTGTGCGCTAAATTATGTGAGCAATGAGACAATTCCAACAAATAGAAACGAGTTATATGAAAAGTGTTGTCAGATGCTTATAGAAGATAGGGATAAAGAGCGGCGAATTGAATCAAATAATGAAGATTTAAAAAAATTAGATTATACGAAAAAAACAATTTTGTTAGCAGAAATATCATTATATATGCTAAAACATGAAAGAGTAGAAATGGAAAAGTCAGACATTGTTTCATATATTCGCCAATATATTGCAAATAATACTATAATTTGCTCAAGCTCTATAAAAGAAAACCCAGCAATGTTACTGAATTATTTAGTCCAACGCACAGGGATTATAAGAGAACCGGCAAAAGAGAGAATTGATTATATTCATAAAACATTTATGGAATATTTGGGAGCAAAAGCTATTATTCGTAATATGGCATGGAACATTATAAATGAAAATTTAATAAATCCTTTTTGGAAAGAAACAATAATAATGTGTTTTAATCAGATGAATCAGAATATTGCAACAAAGACATTAAAATCATTATTAGAAACGCATGCTAAAAGTGGTAATGAGGAATTGTTGTTTATGGCTTCTTTGTGTGCCCAAAATGCGTCAGAGATTAAGGTGGAAATTAGTAATGTAATTGATGAAGAAATAAAAAAACTTATTCCTCCTTCAAGAAGCGATGTGGACAGATTAGTTTCTGCTGGAACCTATATAATTCCATTTTTAGTCAATAAAAAGGAGTATAGTGAGGAAGAGAGGTTTAATTGTTTATTGTTATTAGATCTCATACTTCAGGGAAATTCAGAGATTGAGGCTATTAGAATATTAGAGTCGTATCTATTATATGAAGGGAGTGCAGATATCACAAATTATGTGGCTCATTTACTACTACAATATTCGGAGAAAATAATTAAAGAATATGATATTGGATATCGGATTTATAAAAATGTATATAATATGGCAATAACTAAAAAGAATTTAGTAGTATGTTGGGATGTCCTTTATTTGTTTGGGATTCAAAAGGGAATATCTTCAATAGAAGAAGTAACTAGTCTAACAATTCAAAATAAGTATGGTTGCGAAGATGAATTTATAGAAGAAATGAGTCCAAAAGTAGGTACATATTTTTGGAATGTCTCTGAAATTAGAATTGAGGATATAAATAATTTAGATATGATAGACTGTATTCGTACAATGCCAAATATTAATAAAATATCATTGCAAATAATCAATGAAAGGGATGAGGTAATATTGGAATACTTAGGAAAAATTGCCAAGGATATGCAAGTTAGGGAATTGGAATACGATTCAAAATATTTAAATTATATTTGCAATAATGATTTTGTACATTTTAGAAAATTAAAAAGACTTAAATTAATAATTACAAGCCCGCTTATCGAATTCGAAATATATGATTGGAATTGCTTACCTGAATTGGAACAAGTAGAAATAGAAGTTAATGATATTGTTTATTGGGAACTTATAGAACAATTTAAAGACTGGGAAACAAGGTATCCTAATATCGAATTTGTTACGGATTCTTTGGATTGCCAAAGCGTTATATTAACAGATGTGGATTAATAAGGAGAGGGTGTATTATGAAACATCTAATCTTGAGTAAGTCGTTTGCAGTGAGAAACCATACACAGTACCACAATAAAGCGGCAGCCTGCACATATGACATGCTTTGGTGTATTAGTTTAAGTGAGGTGAGGATGTTATGAGAAAAAAATGTCATGGCTTAATTATTTTAGCGGTTATTATATGTGTTGTTGTAAATTATCAAGTGGCATATTCAGCAGACGTGTTATCTAGTGTATGTACAAGCTACGGTGGTCAGGATGCTTTAGTTGCTGGAAAGGTTGTAAATATTGATTCAGAGAAAGAGGTTATGAATGTTGAAGTTTTTCGATTGCTTTCGGGAAATCTCAAATATAAAGATAACACAATCACCATTCAATATAAGAAGTTGAAAAAAATAGGTATTGGAGATAAAGTTTTATTATCTTTAGAGGAAGTAAACGCAGAGGATTCTTTGTATAAAATAGCATATGAATGTGGGTGTTATTCAATCGAATATAGGGATGACAAAAAAATAAAATTGCTAAATAATATTTATACTAATACAATAAGTGATGATGACTATTTTGATATTAGTTTACAATGGTTTTGTAATACTGGTGAAATATTATATGAAGAAGATTTAATAGATAACACTAAATATTACAGACAGGATGGAGAAAACACAGAGTTAGTTTATGACCAGAACAAGCACAAATGGTATCAAGACTCTTTTTCATCTTCTTTTGAAGTTCCAGATGTAATGAAAGAGAAAAAAGAGTTTACTTTTAAGGTGATAATTATTGTTTTTGCAGTATGTGTTGGCAGTGTTTTGTTATGTTATTTCTTGAGGAGAAAATATATTTCAAAAAAGGACACTTTATGTGATAAAATGATTGAATAAAGTGTATTGCAACATTTTTGAAGGCTAAATTGTTGTATTAAGGAAAGAGTTGATTTACACGCAAGGGGGGAGTCGGATGAAGAAAACAATTTTAAAAGTTATTATCTTAGCATTTTTTATATTATTGCATAAGAATACTGTGTATGCAGGGGAGACAACATTTTTTATGGAGGTTAATGAACCACCTCAAGATGCATTGATTATTGGCAGGGTAAGTGAGGTACATAACAATCAAAATTATATAAGTATTGATGTTGTACGAATTGTTGTGGGGAAGATTTGCGAAGACCATGTGAATTTGCAAGGGGTGGATACTGCAAAGTATAAGAAGGGAGATTGTATTCTCTTTTCGGCAAAATTCATAGACAATAAAGATGGTATTACGCAATGCCGTGCTGTATATTACTATTACAAAGTTGCTCTTAAAGCAGATAATAAGGTTTGTATTTTGCCAAGTAAGGGCGATGCAAGGGCACTTGCAGCGGAATTAGAATGGTTTGTAAATACAGGCGAGCAAACACTGTGCAAAAAAATATATGATTTAGATAAGGACAAGTGGTTAAAAAATTCATTTGATAAACGTTATACTGCCCCAGATGTAAAGAAAGAATTGCAGAAAAAAAGAATACGATTTTGTGTGGTGGGTGGCATCTTAATTGTTTTAGTTGGTGCTTTTTGCATAACAAAAAGGATGCACAAAAAAAGATTGAAGAAGCGGGAATAGATAATTCAGCAATTATACTGAAAAAGAATAACAGTCTGTGTCTGTATTGGTGTGAAGGAGAGTAGAAATTATATATGAAAAAAAGCATGTGTGCTAAGAGGTTTGAAATAAAATTATGGAAGAAACTAATAATTCTTTTCCCTATAACTTTTATAATTATTTTTGTTACTCTTTTTGAGTCAACACCTGTTAATTTGAATGCTTCTAATATTTCAGAAATATATATTGGCATGCATAGTATGATGACGGATGACATTATTACTGGAAAAGCGTCGATTAAAGGGAGAGAAGATGTTAAAAATGTTGTTTGTAGTTTAAATCGAATAAAAGCAATTCGTGGAAAATATTCTGCTGAAGAATTAAGTGGTGAACCACCACAGGCAATGATTACTTGTTATGATGAAAATGGTAACGAGATTTATGCAGTTAAATTTTATGATGGTTTTATGATGGTAGACAGTGAATTATATAGGATTACTGGTAAAGTATATAAGGAATTAGCCGAGTTGTGTGACAAGTATGGAGAGTGCCAAATTAATTGAGTAAGTCAGGGGAATTGTGAAATATTAGGAAAAGCAAATTGACAAAATCTGTGTTTATTAATATAATAGACACAGATTTTTGTTGTCAAAGCGTTATATTAAAAGTTATGGATTAATAAGGAGGGGATGAAGCTATGGTAGGCGTCAAGTAAGTTTTACTGAAACATTTATTTGTTCGTAGTAAATTATTTAAGGGAGGATTGTTTTATGATTTTAAAATTAATTAAGTACAGTTTAACGATGTTAGTATGTTGTATAACTCTTATTTCATGTGGACAGGAGAACATTTCTACAAATAAACCGGATATTAGCAAGAAGGAGAATTATTCTACCGGAACGCCGGATATAATAGAAAATTCTTCGTTACCAACTCAGACTCCGAAAAAATCAAAAGGCAGAAATAAATCAAAGAGAGGGGAATTACAGGCAATATATGGGAAATGGAAAATATTAGATATGGTTGGATACGGGTATATTTATGGAGAATTTTCAATGAAAGATTATGTAGGAGGGACTGTCACTATACGTGAAAATTATATTGAGAGTAATCTGCCATTGGGTAGGTGGAAATTAAAAAATCCAATTTATAAATTGGAAAAACAAAATGAAGAGGATTTTTGGGAGTATAGTCATGCTAATATTCATAGTGGATTTGGTTTTAAAAGCGAGAAAATTAAAGCAGTAACAGTCTTTGATGATAAGGATGAATGGGATGAATTCGGAAATATATTTTGGATTAGAGATAAAGATCATCTGATTTTTTTGGGACCTGTTTATTTTTTGGCAAAAAGAATAGAATGAGTACATACTTAGAAATTTTACAGAGGATTCATACGAGGGGAGTATGGATGAAGATGGTTTTAATTTATTAGAAGGAAGCATGGAAAAAAACACAGAGGAGTATTTTGGAATGAAAAAAGTAAAATACATTATATTAGTCGCAGTGGCAGGAATATTGATTTTTTGCTGTTGTCAGATTATATTTGCACCACATTCTTACCGGGATGTTGTTTCTCGGGAAATAGATAATATACAGCCAAGTATTAATACGAGTTCTTTTGAAAGTTTAAGTGTACAGAAGTTTAATGATACAAAATATTATTTAGATGAGAATAATGCACTGTGGTTTAAGAGTCCAAAGGAAGAGAAAATTTGCGTTAGACAGGTTGCATATTTTCTGGTGTGGCAAAACCGTTTGATATATACAACTACCAACAATATAAAAGCGATATATGAAATGCCTCTCTTGGGGGACAATAAAAAGTCTGAAAAGAGGGTATCGGAAGAAGCAAAGATTATATTTTGTGATAATCAATTTCTTTATATTTATACGGCTCAAAAAATGTTGCTTAAATATGATTATTCATGGAAGGAAATTGAAGCAATTGATATGAAGAAAAAAGGTGTGGAAGTTAATTTTGAAAGAGCATGCGTTGTGAAAAATAAAATTGTATTTTGTACAGAAAGTGATGGTGCGGATGGTTTTGATATGTATTTGTTTGATTTAAAAACAAAGTACATACAAAAAATTCCTTTTTCTTCAAAAGAAACAAATGAGTATGCAATAAGGAATGATGTTGTTCGTTGGAAAGGAGAAATCTACTACATGAGATGTAGTTATAATGATGGAGATATGAATAATTCACTTACACGTGCAGAATCAATTGACGATGGAATATATAGATTAGATTTGGCAAAAGGAAAATTAGAAAAGATATCGGAAGATGTAGGGGAATTCTTAATAGTGATTGATAATAATCTATGTGTTGTTAGGGATTCGTTTATGTTTGGTATGACGTACAAAAAGGTCCGATAAACTGCAACATTTCTAAGTGCTAAATCGTTGTATTATAAAAAAAGGAAAGAGTTGACAGAACAAAAAGACTGCTAAAAGAAAGGGAGGAACAAAAGGGATGGCGCTCCGGTACAATAAAAAGTTAGTTATAATAATGATTATGTTAATATTGTTTAGTTGTACAAGCTGCGGTGTGAAGCAAAATACGGATAAACAAGAGGTAAAGAAAAAGATAACGTGGGAGGGGGATTATCCCTATGCAAATTCTACGGATATATTTTGTGTGGAGAAAAATAATTTATTTTCATATGACATAAACGGAGAAAATAAGAGAAAGCTAAAGGCAACAATGGGGGAAGGGTGCTTGATTCGAGTAACGGATGAATGGTTGTATTTTAAGAAGGAGATTAGAAAAAACACCCTATATGAGATAGAAATTGAAGCAGTATGCCGCATTCCTTTAAAGAAGGGGAGAGGTGGGAGAAGTGTATTAGCAGGAAAAGAGCAAAAAGTTGTAGATCATTTGGATGGAGTAACTGAAGCAATAGTCGTAGATAAGTATCTTGTTTATTTACGCTCTGCATCATGTGTAAACTATAATAATTCTTTAGTGGGGAGTTATATTATACAACAAGAAGATGAGATTTTTTTAGTTGATCTGAAAAATAATAAAACAAAAAAGTGCATCGTTCCAAAAGAAATAACAAGTCTAAAAATACTGGAGTGGCAAGTGTTTGGAAGTTCATCGAAAGGAATTGTGTGGGGAGAAAAGGTTTTGTTTTATTATGATATTAAACAAAACAAAGTTATATCGATTAATGAAAAACAGACAAGTAATGTGGCATTTGACCCATTAAAGGATGAAGTTTATTATTGCAAAGAAAATCGCCCTCAAATAATAGAGAAATATAGTATTAAAACGGGTGAAAAGAGTGCGATAATAACCAAAAAAGAAGTTTTACCGGTGCTTGTTAATTGCCTGTGTGTTTCTATGGATGATATAAAAAAATTTAGCATAGAGGAATTGTATTATAGTAAAGAAAAGATTTATTTTTCGGTAAAAACAAAAGTGAAGGGCGGTTACAATAGAGAGGTATTGCTATCCTATCAAGTAAATAAAAATTTAGTGCTTTATGAGCCGGAGTTGGATAATGCAAAACATTTATATTTGTCGTGGAATGAGAAAAATGTATTTATGATATTGTTAGGTTGTGTTCAAGGCAAGTGGTTTTGGCAGGGTGAAAATGGATTGCTAAAATATGATAGCAAAACAGGAGCTGTCCGGTTATGTGATAGAGATGGAA
>OGEZ01001611.1_pt1 | contig 10427 bp, 7 predicted proteins | sample 1570831 | NCBI WGS metagenome assembly OGEZ01 (sample SAMEA2582059, study PRJEB24529) | metagenome | biome: Human gut stool | place: China | collected 2011
GTCGCGGTTGACATAAATACAGGAGTTTTCGCCGAGCTTGAAGCTCGTCGCGCCGGTCTGCGGGTCACCGGCCGGGAACAACTGAATCCAGCCCATCTGCACCAGATTGGCACCGACCTGCTTGGCCATCGTGATGCCGTCGCCGGTGGCCGACGGAAGATTCGTGGTCGGTGTGGTCTTGCCGAGCTTCTTACCCCACAGTTCGTCGTAGGCATTACGCATTTCGACGTTTGCACCGAAGCCGCCGGTTGCCAGTATGACGCCGTTCTTGGCGTTGACAACGTACTTGCGGCCCTTTTCGTCACCGCCGATTGCCTGGGCCTTGACGCCGACGACGCGTCCGTCCTTAACGATGAGTTCGTTGGCCTTGGTGCTCAGTTCGATCGTCACCGGAAGCTTCTTATCCTTGATGTATGCAAGGAAAGTATCGATATAGCCCACACCGGACTTGAAATTTTGAGCGCGGTTGGAGCGCGGCCACAAAGCACCGACAAACTGCGTGGCCTTGTCACGCCACACAAAGCCAATCTTCTCGAGCTGCTTCATGACGTTGCCGGTGTTCTGAGTGAGCGTATAGACAAGCGCCAAATCCGCCTTGTAGTCACCGGACTTCCAGGTCTGAAGTGCATGGAATTCCGGAGAGTCAAAAAGAACTGTTTCTTTCTTGTCGTTATAGGCCTTCCACTGCTTGGAAACCTTGCCGATCAATTCTTTGTGCAGATCGGACTTGGGTTTTTCGGCCAAGATGCCTTCGACGATCTTGCGCTGGCCTTCGGTCATCTTGATGTGGCTCTGGTTAACATTGGCCGAATTAAAGCAGCCGCCGCACACGCTCGTATTGCCGCCCGCAAAGCCGTTCTTTTCGAGAACAATCACTTTCTTTCCGGCTTCAGCAGCGGTCACGGCAGCAGACAAACCTGCACCGCCCGCACCGATGATGACGATATCGGCGTCCAGCGTCTTGGTATCCGTCAGCAGTGCCGGCTGCGGCACTTCCTTTTCAAACTTGGTGACGTCCAAACCGGCCTTTTTCAGACACTGGCTGACGGCGTCCTTAATGGCAAAGCTCGAGAGCGTGGCACCCGAAATGGCGTCGACTTCTACGCTTTGATACTTGATGATGTCGGGAATCAGTTTCGTCTTGGTCAGGTCAGCCACAGGATGCGTTTCGGACCAATCCACAATCTTGATGTCAGCAATTGCATCGTTTTTAATCGTGACCTGCACATTGATCGAGCCGTTGCGGCCCACGGAACTGGCGGTGTAGACGCCGTCCTTGGCAAATGCCGTCACCGGTGCTGCCATCGAAGCAGCCAAAGCAGCCGATACGGCCAGAGTCGCGAGTTTAGGAATCATATCGCCTCTCCTTTTCTAACTTTCTTTAACGGCAAGCTGTCGACATCTCGTGCCAACAGCCGCCAACAGATAGAGTTTGACGCGTAGCCACATCAAATGTAAGCAAAATCGACAAGGAAAAATACTGTGCTTTTTTGTCCCAATCGGCACAAAATGGAAACTCGTTCTTCTACCCAAGCAGTTACCTCTTGCAGCGCACAGAATTCGCAACCTCGAAATGGCAGAAATTGCAACGTTGTCTGCTGGAGCCGTCTGCTGATAAATCAGCAATTCGTTAAAAGGTCGCAAGAACTCCCAGTTCCTTCAGCGCTTTGCAAACTCTGCGTGCATCAGAATTACTCAATCGCCCGTACAGGAAACTTTCCTGCATCCTTGCAAGCGGTATCTGAGCCAGTTTGGAACAACGCGCCACAGAAGGCTTCGGTAAACCCGCCTTCGCCCAGTCTTTCAGAAAGATTTCTCCGGGGACTCCTGGTCTCGGAGCATGAGAAGTCACTTTTACAGATAGGACGAGAACGCTGTCTCCAAACTGTTTCGGCGAAATGACAACCACCGGCCTCCGCTTGAAAACTCCTGGTTTATCGTCAAATTCAAAAGCTACTTGGCGAATTTCAAATGGAAGCGGAGCGTCAATCTTAGTAGTCATCTTCGCCTTCCTCATCGTCATCGTCGCGCCATTCCTTAGGCATGATCAGCTTTCCGTTTTCCTCTCTAGCTGTCAAAATCAACGGAGAATCCCAATTGACCACAGGACGAGGTTCGACCCTAACGTCGTACGGAAAGCCTCCCGTGGCAATAAATTTGCGAATCATTGATTTGACGATAGTCACCGCAGGTATTCCGAGTTCTTCGGCCAAGCGTGTCAACTCTTCTTTATCCGAAGCAGGAATTTTCATATTAAAACTTACTAGCCCCGACATAAGATGTTCCTCAGTAAGAAGATAAAATTACTACTAAATATACCGTCATTGTACCTTTTATATCTACTTTTTAAACCGCCACTGTTCGAAAAAATTGACTCCACAATATTGTGTGTTTTCTTTTCGGTGTGCCTTGTCTGACGCCGTCCGTCGATACAATGGACCGACTATTCATGTTAACTGCAAGGTCCTCGTATGTCTTCTGCGTTCGCCTATCCTCTGCGCCTGCCCGGCTGGAAACTTGCCGTGCACCTCGGCTTGTCGATCAAAACCGAAGTGTTGGTGGTTTTCGACAAGGAAACGCAACACTTCGAGGCACGTTGCTACGACTTTGACCGCAAGCACCCGATTCAGGCCTGTGGTCCGGACGTACCGTCTTTGCAAAAGGCGCTGGATGCAGAATTCCATGCGGCGCTCAAAAAGGCCTTTGCCAAGGAGCCTCTGATGCAGCCGCACCTGCTCGTAAAACTGTCTTTGGTGCCGAACCTACCGGAAAAATCATCTTCGCCTACCGCCGAGGAAATGCCGATGTTGCCGCGATGCTGTTCGGCAAGAGCGTTCGTGCGGTCGGAAGATTGAATTGATACCCCTAAATGCTCGGTCCCCATCTTCGTGTCAAACCGGATTCAGACCGGCCGCGTGAGACCGACCAATGAACCTGAGACGGCTTTCCAAGCCACAAAACGTCGTTCCGACTCACTGAAAACAAGCGCAAGGCGGCACAGTTCTTTGTGTCGCAGCGATTCGCCGTAATGCCGAGACTTAATTTGTTCAACGGCGACATCCAACAACCTCGGAACCTCTGTCTCCGTTTTGGCATATTTGAGTTCAAAGACCCACCGCCTCTTGTCTGTCTCAACTTCGATGTCGCTTCGACCGTAAGCATTGTGTTTTTCGACAGTCGGTTCGAGTAGCGCTCCGAGAAGCAGCATAACCAAATGGCTGCCGCAGGTCGCTTCGTCCTTAATCGGATAGGCCTGATAATTCAGGCGCGAAAACGCCCGATTAAAGGCGTCAACAACCTCCTCCGCACCTTTCGTATCAAGAAGCTGCTCCCAGAACAGCAACGATCTCTTCAGCTCGACATCGCCTGCAGTCATCTGTTGGGCATAGAGTCGGCCCATGGAGTTGTAGACCTCTCTGTTCGGATATCCCAGCAATACGGCCGAATCGGACAAGGCTTTTCTGATTGTCAGATAACCGGCCTGATTGAGCATCACCTCAAGCGACACATCGGAAACATTTCGGTTCGGCGTAGCCAACTCTTCCAAAGCAACCGGAACAGGCGTGTCAAAGTCCGCGGGATCGCGCAGACTGTGATGCTTCAGATACTGCATCAGAACAGTCGGCAATCCGCCGGTTGCGGACCAATAGTCTTTGAAACCTCGTTGAGGTTGAGCCAAAAAACTCAAGACTGACCACGGGCAATAAACCGTTTGACTCGCTGTTTCTTCAAAACAAAAACCGTTGTAGTTGAGCTTCAGCTCATTGAGCAATTCCGGTTTAGAAATACCAAGGTCTCGCGACGCTTTCTCAATATGCGGACCGAAATGGTGATTGATTTCAGACTCGGTATAACCGAGCAACGCACCATACTGCGGCAGCATCGAAATGTCGACGATATTATTGAAAGCAGAAAAGATACTCGTGCTGCTGAATTTCATGATGCCGGTCATGAAGAAGAAGCGAAACCGCGATTCAAATTGTTTGATCGCCGCGTAAAAGACGCCGAGCTCTTCTCGCACGAGGTTGAAAAGCTCGGGCTTGTGCATCAACTTTGTAAGCGGCGTATCGTACTCGTCAATAAGAAGAACAATGCTGCGCGTTTCCAGTTCTTTGAGCCAGGCTTTGAATTGATCCCAAAACAAAACCGGACTTTGTCTATCAACCGAAAAACCCAACGGTGCAAAGCACGACTGAATATTGCTGTGCAGCGCCGCACAAAATTCCTCTGGTCCGTCGAACTCTTTGAAGCCTGAGAAGTCCAGACGGATCACCGGATAGGTTTTGTCGTTCCAGAGCCTCTCTATCGCCAGACCTTGAAAATCTCGCGTGCCGTGACTGAAAAGAGAAGCAAACGTCGACACTAGAAGCGTCTTTCCGAAGCGTCGAGGACGAACCAACAATACTTGTCGGGTCACATTGCAAATTTGGAAAATCAGCTCCGTTTTGTCGACATAGATGCTGTTATCGGAACGTATCGTCTCGAACTCAGCGTAGCCAAGCGGAAGGTTTTGCTCTTCGAAACTGTTTCCCATCTGATTGCTCTTCCGGTTATGTTTTTTCCGGCGCATCCGACACGGTCTTCCTGCTTGAGACACAAGGACAAGACTGACAACAAAAAAACACTGTCGGAATAGGAAATCTTGCCGTTTCAGAATGGATTGGTATGATGCGCCGAATTCTAACGGTACGGACAAACTTTGTCCTGCGTTTTTTATTTTGATATCTTCACCGAACTCGGTGCTCGCTATGCTGGATTCCGTCAGCTTCAAGTACTTCCTGGGCGCACTCATTTCCCTGGTGGTCATCACCAATCCGCTTTCTAAAATTCCACTCTTCATGAGCCTTGCCGCAGGCATGACCCACGAGCAGAGAAAACAACAGGCCAATCTCGCTGCCATCTATTCGTTTGCGGTGATGTTTGTGAGCCTCATCGGCGGCAACCTGATTCTTTCCTTTTTCGGGATCAGCTTCGGCGCCATGCGTGTCGCGGGCGGTTTCGTGATTGCCATCATCGGCACGCAAATGCTTTTCGGCGGTCAAGGTCCCAACAACGCCCCTGCCGTCCAACGCGGTAAAGAAGACTATTCGTTCTTCCCGCTTGCGATGCCGGGCATTGCAGGTCCCGGCACCATTGCCGTCGTGATCGGCTACTCAACCAAAATCGCCGAAGCGCCCGAATTGACCTCCATGGCAGAAACGTTTCTTCTTACCACGCTTGCCATTTTGGTCACCAGCATCATTGCCTGGGTCACTCTGCGCTCAAGCGAATACTGCGCTTCCCGCATGGGTCCTTCGGGTATGGCCGTTTTCAGCAAACTCATCGGCTTTTTCCTGATCTGCATCGGGGTGCAGTTCATGGGATCCGGTGCCAGGGCCTTTATTGCCGGCGGCTAGCAACTTTCCTAAAAAAATCAAGAAAAGGCTCCATGAAACGATTTGCGACGGACGTACATACGAATTTTGAGTAAAGTTCACACTGTTTCCCGCTCTGAGCGTTCTGCTTATCGGGCTCAAGTCCAGTCTCTTTGGCGAGCTGGCCACTGTGGTGTCGAGATTGCAGTCGCCCGCAGTGACATTACAGCCCCGTTGGTGAAACCTTCGGGGCTTTGCTTTGTCCATGCTCAGATTTTCTGTGCGCAAGAACGACGTTTCGTTGCTTGGCAGAAAGTTTTGCCTAACTAATAAAATTCCGAGCCGCCGTGACTCACGTCGATCCGGCGACTCGGAAGTTAACCTTTTTGATTCGAACGCGAATTAGGCCTTATCCAGATCCACAATCTCGTGGTTTTCGCTGCCCAGTCCGATTTCTCGCATAGCCGAAAGCTGACGTAATCCATGACGCGATTCGATGCGTTCGCGCAGCGGAGCACTTGCTTCTCCCAGATCGTAAACAGCATCAACCGAGGCCTGTTCCACCGCCAGAAGATCCAGCGAAGCAAAGATGCCGATATCGGGCACTCGCGGAGCCTCAGCGGACGTTCCAGTACAGTCACAGTCCACGCTCATACGGCGCAGCACGTTGACGTAGCAAACACGGCCCTTGAAGTGGTCTGTAATGCCTTTGGTGGCATCAACCATGTTTTCCATAAATTCGCGTCCGGTAATACCCCACTGCTGACCGGTAGTCCTGGCGTGCAGCTGCTTCTTGCCTGTGTGCGCGTCGGCGCAACCGATGGAGATGTTCTTGTTCGAGCCGCCGAAGCCGCCCATCGTGTGGCCCTTGAAGTGTGTGAGAACGATCATGGAGTCGTAGTTGAGAAGGTGCTTGCCGACGTGCACTTCTTTGAGCCACTTGCCGCCCTTGATCGGCAGCGCAACGTCGCCCTCTTCGTCCATGATGTCGACGGGCGAGAAGGTCCAGCCGTTCGTCTTGAGGACCTCGCGGTGACCGGCCGTCGTCTGACGGGGACTCGCATAGAAGACGTTGCACTCCACGATCGTGGAGGGCACTTCCGCCTGGAAGGCCTTCACCCATTCGCGCGAAATGATGTTGGGACCGTTCGGTTCGCCCGTATGGAGCTTCAAGGCCGTGCGGCCCGTGATGTCACCGTTGACGAGCTTGTAGAGTTTCAGAAGTCCCGCCGCGCTCAAGTCCTTCGTGAAGTAGACCTTGGCGCGGCCCGTGCCGGCGGCGCCGGCGCCCTGAACGGGCGCTTCGGCGGCCTTGAGCGACGCCGCCTGCAGACCTCCCGCCACGGTCGCGACGGAGGCGAGGAAATTACGACGACTCAGCATGATTTTTCTCCTTTTGATTTTCGATTCGCACCGCACTCGAGTGCCGTGCGAACCGTCCGTTGTGTACCTGTGATCAGGCTAAGAAAACCGTTGGGGGAAAAATCGTCCGATCCGATCGGTTTTCTGCCCGTTGACGTCAATCTTGGCGTCAGGACGGCCTGCGCTTTGCGAGGATGTTCTCGAGACCCCCCCGGGCGACCTCGGCCTGCCCGGCCCCGGCCGCCCACTCGATTTCGGCGAGGTAGTCCCGCATTTCTTCCGGCGTAGTTCCGGTGTTGAGCGCGGCGACGGCTACATGCTCGCAGTGCCCGTGGAAAAGGAGGTCCCGTGACCGACGCCGTCCGCCCGTCTTCCTCCTTCTTCGGCAACATCAAGAAGAAGCTCTCCGCCCTTTTGCCCGACTCGATCTTCGGACAGATCCTCTTTGTGCTCGTTGCGGGGCTCGCGCTCCTGCAGATCGCGAACTTTCTCGTCGTCTGCGGCGTGCAGAGGCTCTACGTCGGTCAGCTCGAGGCGGCGCGGATCGGACACGTCGTCTCCTATCGGGCGCTCTTTGAATCGATTCCCGCGGACCTGCGGGCCGAAACGCTGAACGCCGCCCACGGCAATCCCGCACTCGGACACTCGAGCGAACGCGTGACGATCGTTCGGACCCGCCCCGACTGGCCCGCGCCCGGCCCCATTCTCGCAAAACCTCTCAAAGCCCTCGAAGAAGCGCTCGCCGCAGGAGGCGCATCACCCGAAGTGCTCGTGCGCGGCGAAGAGTCCGACGCCCTTTTTCCGCTTCACGCGCCGCCCATGAAAGCGGCGGTTGCACTCGAGGACGGCACGTGGCTCACGATTCTCTTTCCCGTCGAAGCGGACGACCGCCTGATGGTCTGGTCGCAGCGCCTCTTCGTGTTTTTGGAAGCCATCGTTCTTCTCGTTCCGCTCGTTTACCTGCTCAAGCGCGTGACCAAACCGATCGATCGGCTCTGCAGCGCCGCGAAAGCCTTCGGCGCGGCGCCGCAGGAGAGCCCCGCCCTCCCCGAAGAGAGTCCCCGGGAGCTGCGGAGCGCCGCCAACGCCTTCAACCGCATGCGCGAACAAATCCGGGGCCACTTGAACGAACGAAACCGCATGATCGCGGCGCTCGCCCACGACCTGAGAACGCCGCTCACGAAACTGCAGTTGCGTCTCGCGCGGGTCGAGCCCGAAACGCTTCGCGATCAGCTCCCAGAAACGGCCAAGGGCATGAACGCGATTCTGACGCAGGGACTCGAATTCGCCAGGAGTCTGCGCACCGAAGAACCGATGACGGAGGTCGACCTCCCGTCCTTCCTGCAGAGCCTAGCGGACGACTACGCGGACCTCGGGCGCGCCGTGACCTTCCAATGCGATTCCGCACTGGAAGCGAATCCCCAAACGGGCGTTCTGCCGGCAAGACCTTTGTGTCTCAAACGCTGTATGGAAAACCTTCTCACGAACGCCTGCGCCTATGCAGGCTCGGCCGAGATTCGGCTGACCGCGGAAAAAGAAGCGCTCGTCGTGACGGTGTCCGATCGGGGCCCCGGGATTCCGGAAGAACTGCTCGAGAAGGTATTTGAACCCTATTTCCGGGTGGAGGGCTCTAGAAACCGCGCTTCGGGCGGCACGGGACTCGGTCTTGCGATCGCCAGAAACATGGCGCAGTTGAACGGCGCGGCGCTTTCGCTCGCGAACCGCCCCGGGGGCGGACTCGTCGTGACTCTCCGATTCCGACGCCCCTGAACCGATTCCCGGAAACACGCAAAGCTTTCCCGCCCGTCACTTGAACACTCGGCAGCTCTGTCATGCGGAGAGCTTACGATTTTCGTTTGGATTTTTTTCCTCGAGGTGATCGTGACGCGGATTCGTCACTTACGGATCCAGGGATAAGACTTGTTCATTGTTACGGCAAGTTTCTCTTGAACGTCAGTCGGCGCAGGTTGATTCAAAAAATCCAAGACCTCATCAAACTGCCTGTCGGACAAATAAGTGGGCTTACAATCGGGCTGCGGAGCGGGGATGAATCCCCCCTCTTGGATGATCGGGTCCGTTTTTGGCAAATGACTTGTTTTGGCCGGGTCATCAAGACGCCCGGCCGTGAATTCGGGAGAGGGACAGAATTCTCCGCTCTCATAAAAATTCCTTTCCAAACAGTGACGTTTCAACGGTTTACCCATCAAAACACAATGCGGCACAGCAAATCATCGAAAACACGTTCACAAACCTGATTGTTGTGGAAAAAGAATTCTCGCAAAACTTTACAGTGCCCGCCTGACGACATTATCAGGCCCCGTCCTTCGTTTGGAGGCGAGTCTTCCCTCCCCCGCCTTTCCCCTGTTTCGGAAGGGCCCGGGCTCTTCTTGTCACGAACCGCCGTAAAACGAATCGTCTTTCTGTCGAACAACGCGCGTCCCCCGTATTTTCCCCACATACACTTTGCGGATTCTCAAAAGAGAAAATCACCCCTTTCCTTCTGCGGCAGTATTTTCACATCAAATCCCATGACCTCTGCCCAAGAACTCTTTGCAAAAACAGCAAAGTTCTTTGCAAAAAGCAGGATGCCGCCGAATCCCTCCCGCTTGGAGAATGCGGGAAACCGAGCTCCGCGCCCGATTCGACATTGTCGGGCCCGAGATCCGGCTACGACGATGCACGCGGCGTCGAACGCTCTCGAGAACCGATCGGGCGTTCGAGACCGCGCGCTTCGCCCCTCTTTGCGGAAGGTATACCGAAGAACCGCCTTCCCGACCCCTAGGAGACCCCTATGCAACTATCTCGCCGAAGCTTTCTCGAAGCGACGGCCGTGGCGGGCCTTGCCGCCACGGTGAACCGCCTCGTGCCCGAAGGTCTCGTTTCCTCGGCCCGCGCCGCCGAGGCGGCCAAAGCCGCGCCCGCCGCAGCCGCCGCGGGTGAAACGAAAATCGTCAAGACCTGCTGCCGCGCCTGCATTCACAACTGCGGCGTGCTCGCTCACGTGCGCAACGGCCGCGTGGTGAAGCTCGAAGGCAACCCCGAATACCCGATGAGCAAGGGCACGCTCTGCCCGAAGGGACTCGCGGGCATTTCCGCCCTCTATCATCCGAACCGCAACAAGTACCCGCTCCTGCGCGTGGGCAAGCGCGGCGAAAACAAGTGGCGCCGCATCAGCTGGCAGGAAGCGATCGACCGTATCGCCCGCAAGATGGAGGAAGTCCGCCATCAGTACGGCGCCGAATCCGTCCTCATCACGACGGGCGGCGGCGGCAATCCGGCCTTCCGCGGGATTCCGCGCGTTGCGAACGCCTTCGGAACCCCGAACTTCTACGAACCGGGCTGCGCGCAGTGCTACCTCCCGCGCACGCTCGCCTTCGACATGATGTACGGCGGCCCGGACACGTCGATCGCCGACGAAAAGAGCCGCGAAATCTACAACCCGAACACGGTCATGAAGTCGATCGTGCTCTGGGGTACGGACCCCTCCTACAGCAACCCCGCGGGCGGCGGCCAGGCGCTCGTGACCCTGCGCGCAAAGGGCGTGAAGTCGGTCGTGATCGACCCGCGCTTCATTCCGGAATCGGCCCGCGCCGACGTGTGGCTGCCGATCCGTCCGGGCACCGACGTGGCGCTCATGCTCGGCTGGATGCGCTACATCATCGATCAGAAGCTCTTCGACGAAGACTTCGTCATGCACTGGACGAACCTTCC
>OGEZ01001612.1_pt1 | contig 10420 bp, 9 predicted proteins | sample 1570831 | NCBI WGS metagenome assembly OGEZ01 (sample SAMEA2582059, study PRJEB24529) | metagenome | biome: Human gut stool | place: China | collected 2011
CGTGGGCACTCTCGTTAATTGAGTGCGTAGCAGTATGGGCACTGAAACTACCAGTGCCACATACCGACGCACTCAAAACCCACTCGTCACAAAGTTTTTCTCCTAAATTACTGCAATCCAAATAAAATCCGCAGCAAACGCTTAACCCAAGCCACTGCCCCTCCCCCCATAAACAACCGTTTCCCTCGAAAAGCACAAAAAGAGTTGCATGCTTTTCCAGCAAAAACAACCATTAAGGCAAAAATTTGCGGAAAACGTTGCATTTACCTCGTAATTTTCCTTGATAAGGTCGAATTTCAGGGCAAAAACGCATCAAAATGCAACCCTATAGCGCAAATCACAGAAAAAGAGTTGCCTAGCCCCCATAAAGCCACGTCGTCTCGCCCAAACACACACCGCAAACCAATCCCCAAAACAACCTCCCCTTCATCCATCAGAACCGTTGCCAAGTTTTTTGGTGTCTGTAAATCAACAGAAAACTTTGTGTTGAGTGGGTACAAACACATGGGTATCTGGCATGTGTCTTTAACATGCCGATACCCTTATGCGTTTGTCTAGCGAAAGCGCCCACGAAACACAAAGCTTTCTGCTGAATTACGCCCCCAAAAAACACAACGCTCCCTTTACAAACAGAAACCAAATATTGTACAATAGCAGTGCAGGAGGGCGGCTGCGCCGCCCTCCATGCGTCACTACACGAAGGGAGTTTCCATTGTGAACAAAAAAGTATTACAAACACTTGAATATTATAAAATCATTGACATGCTTCTTGAGGAGGCAGACACACCGCTTGCGAAGGAAAGCATACGGCACCTCTTGCCTTCGTCAAGGAGGGAAGAAATCATTAGCTGGCAGACTGAAACTTCGCACGCGCTCATGCGTCTTTTAAAACAGGGACGGCTGCCATTTCACGGGCTAACGGATATTCGTCCAAGTCTGGTGCCACTGGAAAAAGGCGGCGTGCTCGGCATGGGTGAACTTCTTGACATTGCCCGGTGTTTGGAGATTGCCAAAGATGCCATCGCTTATGATGCCAAATTTGAAGATTTGAAAGATGCACTTTCGGGACGCTTTGGTGCACTTATGGATTTGCCGGATTTGCGTCTGGAAATCAACCGCTGCATTTTGAGCCCGGAAGAAATGGCAGATGATGCGAGTTCCGAATTGAAACGAATTCGCCGCGCCATGAAAACCACGAACGATAAAGTGCGCGAGCAATTGACGGCAACTATGAATCTATCCGGCTCCATGCTGCGTGACAACATCGTAACCATGCGAAACGGCAGATATTGTCTGCCGGTTAAGCAGGAATATAAATCCACTTTTCCGGGTATGATTCATGACCAGAGTTCAACCGGATCGACCTTTTTCATTGAGCCGATGGCAATTGTGCAGCTAAACAATGAGCTGGCGGAACTGGGTATGAAAGAGCAGGAAGAAATTGAAAAAATACTGGCGTCGTTAAGCGCTCTTGCAGCGCCTTACGCCGAAGATTTACAGCGAAATGTGTTGCTGCTTGCGGAACTTGACTTTATCTTTGCAAAGGCAAAACTTTCTAAAAAAATGCAGGGAAGCGAACCACTTTTTGACCAGGATTACATCCATATTAAAAAGGGACGTCACCCGCTGATTCCAAAAGATAAAGTCGTACCGATTGATGTCACACTCGGAAAAACTTATGATTTACTGATTATCACCGGACCAAATACCGGTGGTAAAACAGTATCGTTAAAAACGGTTGGATTATTTACTCTGATGGGACAGGCCGGTCTGCACATTCCGGCGTATGACCACTCGCACCTGCGCGTATACGAAGAAGTTTACGCCGATATTGGCGATGAGCAGAGTATTGAGCAGAGTCTGAGTACATTCTCCTCCCACATGGTAAACACCGTTTATATTTTGAAACGTGCGAACAAAAAGACACTGGCACTCTTTGATGAGCTTGGCGCCGGAACCGACCCAACGGAAGGTGCCGCACTCGCGATTGCGATTTTAGATAATCTGCATAACCGAAATGTAACCGCTATGGCTACGACGCACTACAGCGAATTAAAAATTTATGCCCTGTCCACCGATGGTGTTGAAAACGCCTCATGTGAATTTGACGTAGAATCTTTGCAGCCGACTTACCGGCTGTTAGTCGGCGTTCCGGGAAAAAGTAATGCGTTTGCAATATCTGGAAAATTAGGACTTCCAAAAGAAATTATTGATGAAGCAGGCAAACTTGTCGACTCCGACAGCCGCAGTTTTGAAGATGTTGTCACAGGTCTTGAGGATGCCAGAACCGCCGCTGAAAAAGAGCGTGAGAAAGCGAAAAAAATCCGCGAAGAAGCAGAGCATTTCCGTGATAAAATGAAAGCGAAAAACGAGCGGATTGATGCCGCCAAGGATAAAATTTTACGCCGCGCAAACGAAGAGGCCCACGAGATTATCCAGAAGGCAAAGGACACTGCCGACGAATCCATCCGCAAGTACAACAAGTGGATGAAAGGTTCCGGCATGACAAAAGAAATGGAAAAAGAGCGTGCAAACCTGCGCAAAGCGCTCAACGAAACTGAAAGCGAACTGACGATAGAGGGAACCAAAAAGGCACCAAAGAAAGCACCGGACAAATTGCAGATTGGTGACATTGTTATGGTTCATTCGATGGGTATTAAAGGAACCGTGAGCACGCTTCCAAACAGCAAAGGAAAATGTTTTGTCCAAATGGGCATTTTGCGCTCGGAAGTTTCCGTAAGCGACCTAGAACTTTTGGAGCAGGAAACCAAAGCTGCCAAAAAAGAAGCATCCATTACCCATGCAAGAAACATGAAAATGGCAAAGGCTATGACTATTTCACCGGAAATCAATTTAATCGGAAAAACGGTGGACGAAGCCCTTTTTCTGCTTGACAAATATTTAGATGACGCCTACCTTGCCAAACTCCATCAGGTAACCATCATCCACGGAGTCGGCACCGGTGCCCTGCGAAACGCTGTCCAAAACCACTGCAAAAAAAGCAAGTACGTCAAAAGTTACCGCATGGGAGAATACGGGGAAGGCGGATATGGTGTAACCGTAGTTGAATTTAAGTGATAAAAGACACATAAATCCAAACAGAAGAAAGAGGAATCATTTATGGAAAAAAGAAAAATTTTAATCGTCGATGACGATGCCAATATTGCAGAGTTAATCGCACTGTATTTAACAAAAGAATGTTTTCAATGTGAAATTGCAGAAGATGGCGAAACCGCTTTGGAAAAGCACCAAAGTTTTCAGCCGGACTTAATTTTACTCGACATCATGCTGCCCGGTATTGACGGCTATGACGTACTGCGCGAGATTCGCAAGCAGTATACGACACCGGTTATTATGCTGTCTGCTAAGGGAGAAACTTTCGATAAAGTATTAGGACTTGAGCTTGGCGCGGATGACTACATCATCAAACCGTTTGAACCAAAAGAAGTTGTAGCTCGCGTGAAGGCCGTTTTACGCCGGTTCGACAACCAGCAGGCAAGAGTGGCTTCCGCTGCCAAAGATACCCCAAAAGATGTCGTAACTTACGATGGCCTTGTTATCAGCCTTGCAAACTATTCCGTAACAGACCACGAAAAAACAATCGAAATGCCGCCAAAAGAACTGGAACTGTTATACTTCCTTGCTTCTCACCCGAATCAAGTATTTACAAGAGAGCAACTTTTAGACCAAATCTGGGGGTATGAATACATTGGCGAAACCCGAACCGTGGATGTTCATATCAAACGAATCCGCGAGAAATTAACCGAGAACCCGGCATGGTCTCTTACAACTGTATGGGGCATTGGCTACAAATTTGAAGTAAACGCATAGGAGACTTCGTATGAAAAAATACTTAAAGACGACCCTCGGTCGAAAGTTATTAGCATTTTATCTCGTCCTGTTTGCCATCACTTTTTACCTGATAACAACCGTTGGACGCGACTATATTTCGGAGCGTGTTGAGTCCGAAAGCATTAGTAATCTCCGCAGTGTCGGAATCACGCTGCTTGGCTCGCACATCAATGAACAGCGCTATACAAAAACGACCATTTTATCGTTACGGGACCAGTTGAAAATGGCGTCCGAAGCCGCTGAAGCAGAAATCTTAATTGTGTGCAGCGATGGCGATGTAATTCTCAACACAGACACTGAAAAAACGTATAATATCTATCAGGGAAGTTCCTCTTTCCTTCATGAAGACGTGATTAAAGACACGACACTCAGCGGTCTCTTGTCCGAGAATTCAACCTGTGTCATTCTGCCAATGGAACAGAGTGCCTACTTAAACGGCTACCTTGTTCTCGCACAGCCGAACCAGTTTATCAACAATCGTGCCATATATTACACCAATATATTAACAACCTTTTTCTATCTGATTATGGCAATTGTCGGTTTTGTGTTCCTGCTCATTTACGTTTTCAATGTACGCCCTTTGCACAAACTGCGTAAAGGTGCCAGCCAATTCTCGATTAACCACGAAAATCCGCCGATTCTCATTAAATCTCAAGACGAATACGGCGAATTGGCAAAAACACTGAATGTTATCGGAGCAGAACTCAGTAAATTTGATGAGTACCAGCGAAAATTTATTTCTAACATTTCGCACGATTTCCGCTCCCCTTTAACAAGTATTCAGGGTTATGTTCAGGCGATGAAAGATGGCGTGATTCCGGCGGATAATCAGGAAAAATATTTAGATATTATTTTGTATGAAACCGAGCGGCTGACGAAATTAACATCAAATTTAATTGATATGAACAACTACGACCGCGACAATATTATGCTGGAGCAGGAATCATTCGACATTCACAAAGCAGTCAAAATGACCTGCGAAAGTCTGGAAGGAACAGCTTCCAATAAGCAAATCACCTTCACTTACGATTTCTGTGAGCCGGAAGAACTTCTTGTTTACGCCGATAAGCAAAAGATTTTACAGGTTCTTAGAAATCTCTGTGATAACGCAATTAAGTTCAGCCACGAAGAATCGGAAATCTGCCTGCATACCTTTACCAAAGGGGAAAAAGTTTTTATTTCGATAAAGGATTCCGGCATTGGGATTCCGCGTGAGGATCTAAATCTGATTTGGGACCGTTTTTACAAAACCGATTTATCCCGTGGCAAAGACAAATTAGGCTCCGGACTGGGGCTTGCCATCTGCCGGGAAATCATAAACGCCCACAAGCAGACAATTGACGTTGTCAGCACTGTAGGCGTTGGTTCTGAATTTGTATTTACTTTACCAAAAGCATAAAGAAAGGGGATTATTCCTCGGATGGGGAGTCAGTCGGCTCAGTATCCGGCTGCACCTCATCACTGTTTACATGAAGCTCCGTTATTACAACGGAGTCATTTTTTATCTGGCACACAAGTTTGCGGCTGCCATCTCCCATTGTAAAGGATTTTGTACTGCTCTTAATCTTACCGGTATCATACGATACTACCGCATCTACCCATTCACCGGTGAAAATCTTTGACGAATCCAATGCCTGAAACTCTTTTGCACTGGAAACCGTCACACCAAGTCCTTTAATACTTAATGGGAAGCGGATATAGGAAGAAAGTTTTTTCAAACTTCCGTCTGCCACCGCATACTGAATATCCTGCGCTGCCTGACGATATGCCTCTACACTTTCATTGTTGCTTGTGTTGTCAGCATTGTCGGTTGGCTCTGCGTCATCATTATCTGTATTCTTGTCGCTATTATTTTCCGAATCTGAGCTACTATTATCTCCCTTGTCATCATGGGCAGCATCCAGGGAAATACGGATTACACTAATGAGTCCACTGAGCATATTTTCCGTATTTTCACCGGACCAGTCTTTAATCAAAAGGGATATGGCAACCTTGCGTTTCATAAAGTAGAATAAGGATTCATCATTCTTATTCTGATACCACGTTATGGTTAATCCATTCACTTCAATGTCCTGCATTTTTTCAAAGCCATCGAGTACACCGGATGGACAGCCATCAACTCCGGCATATCCGACAATCCGCTGATTTTCCAACTCCGAAAGTTCATCATAATGGAAACTAAATGATTCAAAATCATCCACTACCTTGTAAATCACTTTTCTTGCCGGATCCTCAACAGTCACGCGGAATCCGTACATATCGTAAATCTTGCGGAGCACACGTCTGCGCTCCTTATCATCGGACTCGCTTTCCTTACCACTCCAGCCAACCGCATTGCTTGCGATGTGCTTTTCATCCTTTTTCACCTTAGCATCGGTATCTTTGTCCGGTTTGTTTTCCTCTTTGGTTCCCGAAACAATTTTCTTTGCTTTATCCGTACTGCACGCCGTACTCATCTTCACAGCAAATGTGCAGGATTCCTTCTGCCATGTCATAGCATCACATTTTTCATCACCATACATGGTTACTTCCGAATCATCCACCGTCTCCTTCTTCAGTTCATTTTTCTCCGTAAACTGATTAATTACATCCGGTGCATTTTCTTCCTCTTTGTACTCAAAGAGAATCTTGTCTTTTTTCTTTTTATTCCGATACGTTATTTTTACGTGCTTTGCTTTTTTCTTGACTTCAACCTTTTTTACACGATATGATTTGGAAACATTACCAAGCTTATACGTGCGGCAGTCCGTCTCTTTAGCAATTGCCTCAATGGAATCTAATTCCTGCCACTCTTCTTCATCACTGCTTGCTACAATTTCACCCTGCTTTGGCTGTTTCTTTAATTTGCCTCCAAAAAATCCTTTTGATACAACGGCAGTAATGGCAACAACAAGTACCGCAACGGCAGCCGCCATTCCTTTTTGACGAGCGGAGAAACGTGGTCTTTTCTTAAATTCGTCCATCGAAATCTCTTTTTCTTCCGACTCTTCACAGGCTTTTTTCACATTGGCAAGTATTCGCTTTTTATCGCTGTCACTAAGGGAAATTTTTTCCATTGCTTCTTTATATTCCTGCTGCATGACCATCATCTCCTTTCATCTGTTGAGGAAGCATCCTCGCTAGTTTCTCCCGCCCGCGTTTCAAAAGAGACCGTATCGTAGTCTCTTTCTTCTCTAATATCTCTGCAATTTCCTTAACGGAGTACTCTTCGTAATAATACAAATGGATGGCACTCCGGTACTTTTCAGGCAGTTGTGATATGATTTGCAAAATATCGCTTTCTTCTTTTTGCTCCTGCTTCTCATCTGCCACATCGTACCCTTCCGGTATTGCCACCTCCCTCTGTCTGGACGCCGATTTTAACTTGTCCTTGCACAAATTCGACGCTACCTTTAGAAGCCACGCTTTTTCATGACTCTCATCTTCAAATACTCCTGCTGACTGCATAAGGCGAATCAGCACCTCCTGAACAATATCTTCCGCATCCTCCCTGCTTTTCATGTAGGAATAGGCTAACCGCAATATATCATTGCCAAATAAGTCCAGGGCTTTTTCCACCGCGTCCGATGGATTGGCTGCCACATCTATCATTGTTTTTCCCCTTTCTACCTACATAACGATTCAACATTTGAAAAAGTTGCAAAAAAAGAGAACTTTTTCAAAAAGTTCCCTTTGCAGTTTCCTATACCGTGCCATCTTTCCAATGAGAATGATGAAGATGCCCCATCGGATTGAGTTCCGGAAAGCCCTGCTGCCTGAGTGCTTCGTACAAAACAATTGCAACAGAATTACCCAGATTGAGCGATCGAATCTCGCCATACATCGGAATCCGAATCGTTGTTTCCTCATTCTCCACCAGAATCTCCTCCGGGATTCCGGCACTTTCTTTGCCAAACATAATATAGCAGTCTTCTTCAAATGAAACATCGCTGTAAATATGCTTTGCTTTTGTCGTTGCCATGTAAATTTTGGCGCCCGGATTTTTCTCTAAAAAATCCGGATAACTGTCATAAATTGTGTAATCCAATTTATCCCAGTAATCAAGTCCTGCTCTTTTGACCTGCTTTTCATTAATCTGAAAGCCCATCGGCTCAATCAGATGAAGTTTAGCACCGGCTGCCACGCAGGTTCTTCCTATATTCCCGGTATTCGCAGGAATTTCCGGTTCCAATAATACAATGTTTAACATATTAATCTTCCTGTCTGAGTGCAAGGAACAAATCGATGCTTCCACTGCCGTCTGCAAATACCATCGGCACACACAAAGTCTTAGCAAAGTTATTCGTAAAACTCACTTCACCATGCGATAATGTCGGCGGTGTAATATCAATTCCAACACCGTTTGATGAGAATACGGTTGCCGCATTTCCCATAATCATGTTTCCTAACTCACTAATTGCACTGGACGCGAAATCATCAATCGTCTTTACTTCCATCATACACATCTTAGAAGCAATCGCACATGCATTTTCTTCTGTCATTCCAATCAGTACCTGTCCACGCATTTCCCCGGTTACGCCGATAATAATGACCCAGTTATCATGGTCAAATTTTGCTTCCTTCAGTATCGGCTTTTGTATTGCAACATCGACAAAGCACATGTCCTGCAATATCTTTTTCGCCGCCATCAAAAAAGGATTGATATGTTCCGCATTTAAAGTAGCCATATTCTCTCTCCTCTGCACAATCTTATCTCAATAATAGCATAATTACGAAATAGTGTCTATAAAATTCTGAATTTTAACCAGTGCCTTCTTTAAGTCTTCAATGGAATATGCATAGGAAATTCGCAGAAAACCTTCCCCGCATGTGCCAAATGCAGACCCCGGCACTACCGCAACGTGTTCTTTTTCGAGAAGTGTTTTAGCAAACTCCTCGCTCGTCATACCAAAACGGCTGATGTTTGGGAATACATAAAATGCGCCCATCGGCTCAAAACACGGCATGCCCATTTCACGCAGTTCTTTCACTAAAAAACGGCGTCTTTCATCGTAGCTCTCACGCATTTTCGCCACATCTTCATCGCCATTTCGCAATGCTTCAATCGCTGCATACTGACTCGTTGTCGGTGCACTCATAATAAGATATTGATGTACCTTTATCATCTGTTTTATAATTTCTTTTGGTCCGACCGCATAGCCAAGACGCCACCCGGTCATCGCATAGGATTTCGAAAATCCGTTAATTACAACACTTCTTTCCTTCATCCCAGGAATTGCCGCAATCGACACATGGTCACCCTGATAGCTTAATTCCGAATAAATTTCATCGGACAGGACAAACAAATCGTGTTCCTTAATTACATCCGCAACAATCTGTAATTCCTCGTGCGTCATAATCGCACCGGTCGGGTTGTTTGGAAATGGCAGAACAACCATCTTTGTTTTATCCGTTATCGCTGACAACAATTTCTGTTTTGTCAGTTTAAATTCATCCTTTTGACGCTTAAACCAGGTGAAGTACGACAACTCCCTCCAGTAGCAGCGTCCATCCTTGCTCATGCCCCACGTATCAGACACATCCTTGTGATGGGTAGTGAGGTACCCGTCCCAACGGTCCATGAGCTTGACAAGGGTTTTAAGTTTCATGCGTTCACGCCCGCGGAATCGCTTGTGCCAAAGACGCTTGTCGTAGGCTTCGGATTCAACATTGCAAATGCCGACAAAGGGCGAACGTCTGTATGAACGACTCATGATTGTTTCCTTTTAGTGTTGTATCTACGTCATGGGCACCTCCTTATTTGTTCGGTTGATTGTTTTATTCCTTGTTAAGCTCATTTGAAATAGTGTTTAAGGTAGAGCCAAAACCATTCAGGATCATCTTTTTTTAGTCTGGCTTTTCCGTTTTTCAACCAAGTCAGATAAGCCAATTTCTTTGAGAAATGGTGATCTTCTTTCAACATGACCCATTCGTCCGATACTTCAATGGGGAGAGTGGAGAAATACTCTTCCCAGTAGTCGGGATCCCGCACGAGCATGAGCATTTTTGTGCGTTCTGCAGCACGGAGTTTTTTGTGCCAAATACGCTTTTCCTGCGCTTCCGACAAGTTTTTGTTGAAGGCAGAAAACGGCGAATGCCTATGAGAACGGCTCATTTTTAACCTCTTAGAGTTGTTGTAACTAAGTCATAGGCACCTCCTCATCATGTTTAGGTTGACATTTAATTGTTAAGGGTTGGACTTCAGCCGTTTCCGTTCTTCTCCCCTGCGGCGTTTGGCCATGTCTGAAATGTAGAAGAACACCCGTTGGGTTCCATCGGCCTCACACTTGCCCAGATCTTTGGGCAACCACTTCAGTAGGTCTTTGCGCTTAAAAGGCAGACGGATACCGTAGCTAAATTTCAGATCTTCAAGAGCCGGGAAGACATCAGTATTCCGGTCAATGATTTCATAGAGTACATACGGATCCTTCAATTTGTGATTTTCATGAAGCCAACGGTGGTGCAGCCGTTCCGTGGACTCCAGCGTTTCCAAAGAGTAAGCCCTCATGAAATGAAACAAAGCACTTTGTTTCTTAAAAATACGGGCGTCTCTGGTCGGCTGAGGATCATATTTCAGAAGCCTCTGCAA
>OGEZ01001613.1_pt1 | contig 10414 bp, 6 predicted proteins | sample 1570831 | NCBI WGS metagenome assembly OGEZ01 (sample SAMEA2582059, study PRJEB24529) | metagenome | biome: Human gut stool | place: China | collected 2011
TCTGATTTTCCATACGGACGATTTACTGCCAACAGCACATCCGCAATTTCTCTTCCAAGAGGAGTTTTACGGTACACCGGAGGCTTACAGATATATCCGTCCAGAAAAATCTGATTTACCGGAACTGTTTCATCCTCTTCTTCCACAAACTTCAGTTCTCTGCTGAATACTGAAAGCACGAGACGGTTGTGCTTCTCCTCATGGCGGTTATATGAGCGGAACTGTCCATGGATTTCCACATATTCTCCGATATAATCCTGCGTTACATCCACCAGCCGTTCAGAAACCATCACCGGAATCCTGTCTTCCGAATCACTGAGCCTTTTGACCAGCAGCTCAGTCATATAGAAGCCTTCTCCAAAGACCTGATGACTGAATGTAAAGCCTGCTGCAATTTTGCCCATCATAGATACCTGATTGTTTTCAATAATTTTATCTGCCATAATGTGGTTCTCCTTCCCTGTAGAGCACCTGTGTCAGAATCCCTGCCCGCAGTACAGACCGTAAATCGTCTCTGCTTTTTCAGCGATCCCGCATATGCTCCTCTGTACCTTGTATTGTTCTTTATAAGGTTATGTACAGGCATTCTCATTTAGAACCAGAATCTGCAAAAATAAAAAAAATTATTTTAACACCTTGTAATCTGGCGAAAATGTGGTAAACTGAAAATTCGGGTAACTTATTGAAAAAAACACATAATAATAGGAACAAATTCATCTGCAAGATTATATCGTGCTTAAAAAATACTTTTGCAGCAAAATAATCCTGCTGATAACACATGAATATTAACAATTCCGGTAACTGTTCAGCCAGTGTGCCGAACAGTTACCCATTCAAAGCTTAAAGAGGAAAGGAAAATCATTTTATGAGAACAAAACGTGAAGATGTCCGTAACGTAGCCATTATCGCCCACGTTGACCATGGTAAAACAACTCTGGTTGACCAGCTTCTGAAACAGAGCGGTGTATTCCGTGAGAATCAGGAAGTTCAGGAACGTGTCATGGACTCCAATGATATCGAGCGTGAACGTGGTATCACTATTTTATCCAAGAACACAGCTGTTCATTACAAAAATACAAAAATCAACATCATTGACACACCAGGTCACGTTGACTTCACAGTAGAAGTTGAACGTTCCCTGCGTGTACTGGACGGTGCCGTTTGCGTATTCTGCGCAAAAGGCGGTGTAGAACCTCAGTCGGAAACTGTATGGCGTCAGGCTGACAACTACAACGTACCCAGAATGGCATTTGTTAACAAAATGGACATCATGGGTGCAAACTTCTATAATGTACTGCAGATGATGGTAGACAGACTGGGTTGCACACCTGTTGCTGTTACTCTGCCTATCGGTGCAGAAAGCGATTTCGTTGGTATCATCGACCTGATGAAAATGAAAGCTCTGATCTATGAAGATGATCTGGGTAAAGAAATCGACGAAGAAGACATCCCCGCAGAATACTTGGACAAAGCTGAAGAATACAGAGCAAAAATGATCGAAGCAATCTGCGAAACAGACGAAGAACTGATGGAAAAATTCTTCGCTGAAGAAGAAATCACAGAAGAAGAACTGAAAGCAGCACTGCGTAAAGCATGTATCAACTGCGAACTGGTTCCTGTATTCTGCGGTTCCGCTTACAGAAACAAAGGCGTTCAGAAACTGCTGGACGGCGTTATCGAATATATGCCTGCTCCCATCGATATCCCCGCTATCAAAGGTATCGATCCCGAAACAGACGAAGAAGTAGAAAGACATTCTTCCGATGAAGAACCTTTCTCCGCTCTGGCATTCAAGATCATGAATGACCCCTTCGTTGGTAAGCTGGCATTCTTCCGTGTGTACTCCGGTACACTGGATGCAGGTTCTTACGTTTACAACTCTACAAAGGGTAAAAAAGAACGTGTAGGCCGTATCCTGCAGATGCACGCAAACCACAGAGAAGAAATCGACAAGGTTTACTCCGGTGATATTGCGGCTGCAGTAGGTTTCAAACTGACAACAACAGGTGACACAATCTGTGATGAAGATCACGAAGTAATTCTGGAATCCATGGTATTCCCTGAACCCGTTATCTCCGTTGCAATTGAACCTAAAACAAAAGCAGGTAGAGACAAAATGGGTATCGCTCTGGCAAAACTGGCAGAAGAAGATCCCACATTCAAAACATACACAGACTCCGAAACCGGTGACACAATCATCTCCGGTATGGGTGAACTGCACCTGGAAATCATCGTTGACCGTCTGCTGAGAGAATTCAAAGTAGAAGCTAACGTTGGTGCTCCTCAGGTTGCTTACAAAGAAACATTCCGTAAAGCTGTTGACGTTGAAGGTAAATTCGTTCGTCAGTCTGGTGGTAAAGGTCAGTATGGTCACTGTAAAGTGAAATTTGCACCTATCCCTACAGATGCAGAACACAACTACGAATTCATCAACAGCACCGTTGGTGGTTCTATTCCTAAGGAATATATCCCCGCTATCGACAAAGGTATTCAGCAGGCTATGCAGAGCGGTATCCTGGGCGGTTATCCCGTACTGGGCGTAAGAGCAGAAGTTTACGATGGTTCCTACCATGAAGTCGACTCCTCTGAAACTGCGTTCATGGTTGCTGGTTCCATGGCTTTCAAAGAAGCTATGAGAAAAGGTGACGCTGTACTGCTGGAACCCATCATGAAAGTTACAGTAACAGTACCCGAAGAATACATGGGTGACGTTATTGGTGACATCAACTCCCGTCGTGGCCGTATCGAAGGTATGGAAGCTAGAAACGGCGTACAGGTAATTCACTCCTTCGTACCTCTGGCTGAAATGTTCGGTTACTCCACAGACCTGCGTTCCAGATCTCAGGGCCGTGGTAACTACGTAATGGAAGTAGACCACTACGAACCCTGCCCGAAATCCGTTCAGGAAAAAGTTCTGGAAGGCAGAAAATAATTGCAAAAACCGGAATATAATTGTATTTTGGTATTGCAAAAACTGCGGAAGTTTAATATAATTAAGGACGATAGGTACATTTATGCGATAATGTATGAATCTATTTGCCTTAGTAAATTTTAAAGGAGGATATTTAAAAATGGCAAAACAGAAATTTGAAAGAACCAAACCTCATATGAATATTGGTACTATCGGTCACGTTGACCATGGTAAAACAACTCTGACTGCAGCTATCACAAAAACACTGCATGAAAGATATCAGATCGGTGAAGCAGTTGCTTTCGAAAACATCGACAAAGCTCCCGAAGAAAGAGAACGTGGTATCACAATCTCCACAGCTCACGTTGAATACGAAACACCTGTAAGACACTATGCACACGTTGACTGCCCGGGCCACGCCGACTATGTTAAAAACATGATCACAGGTGCTGCTCAGATGGACGGCGCTATCCTGGTAGTAGCTGCTACAGACGGTCCTATGGCTCAGACAAGAGAACACATCCTGCTGTCCCGTCAGGTAGGCGTACCTTACATTGTTGTATTCATGAACAAATGCGACATGGTTGAAGACGAAGAACTGCTGGATCTGGTTGAAATGGAAATCAGAGAACTGCTGAACGAATATGAATTCCCCGGTGATGATATCCCCATCATCAGAGGTTCCGCATTCCAGGCTCTGCAGGATCCTGCTGGCCCTTGGGGCGACAAGATTCTGGAACTGTTCGAAGCAATCGAATCCTACATTCCTGAACCCGAACGTGACACAGACAAACCTTTCCTGATGCCCGTCGAAGACGTATTCTCCATCACAGGCCGTGGTACAGTTGCTACAGGTAGAGTAGAAAGCGGCGTTGTTAAAGTACAGGACGAAGTTGAAATCGTTGGTCTGACAGACGAAATCAGAAAAGTAGTTGTAACTGGCGTAGAAATGTTCAGAAAACTGCTGGATCAGGCTGAAGCTGGTGACAACATCGGTGTTCTGCTGCGTGGTGTTCAGAGAAACGAAATCGAAAGAGGTCAGGTTCTGGCTAAACCCGGTTCCATCACACCTCATACAAAATTCAAAGCACAGGTTTACGTTCTGAGCAAAGAAGAAGGTGGCCGTCATACACCATTCTTCAACAACAGACGTTACAGGCGTTATCTCTCTGCCCGAAGGTACAGAAATGTGCATGCCTGGCGACAACGTTGAAATGACAATCGAACTGATCACACCCGTTGCTATGAACCAGGGTCTGCGTTTCGCTATCCGTGAAGGTGGTAGAACAGTAGGCGCAGGTTCCGTAGTAGAAGTTATCGAATAATTTCAACTCCATACGGTAAATGCAAAAGGAGTATCCTTAGGGATACTCCTTTTTTTGTGTGTTGATATATATTAAGGAAGAAACGGGAACGGAATGACGAAAAGAAATATTTCCAGTTTCGGAAGAATAGACAAAAAAGGGAAATTGGAGCAGAAGGATATTTAGCGTAATTTTTCACAAAAATATGATGCTGCGAAAAAATGTGATAAGTACGGTTCATGGCAGTGGGGAAGTCCATTTGAGGAAGAGAAAAAGGGGTGTTTTTTACCTAAAAAAAGGGAAAAAGCCCAAAAGTTTGGGAAAAGAAGGAAAAAGCAAGGGAAGTTCGTTATGAAAAGTACACAATGCTTGTATGACAACATAAGGGTAAAAACCATGCTGGAGGCGGTGGGGATATTGACAGAGAAAAGACAATAGTGTAAAGTATGGTTAAGCAAAAAGACAAGGAACACACAAAATCAGCAGGCAGTGTGTTATTTTTTCGGCAGTATATTTCGCATACAAAGTATTGAGAAGAACAAAGGTTTCTTTGCCATTCACAGATCCATGGAACGGACATTTTCCGGAGAAATCGAGAAGCGATCGTGGCTGAAGGCAGGAGAATTTGGGTAAAAGAGGCGAAAGGAAGAGGCCGGAAGAACCATGGATTTTTGTTGGTTTTTTTGTGGCGAAAAGACAGTGAGAACTGTCGGTATTACCATAAATTGTGACCGTTTTTTATCTAATATTTAATCGACAAAGATGTTGACAATTTTTAGACAAAAATGGTATAGTTCTTTTAGAAGCGCACAAATGCTTTTCTGTCGAGATGCAAAAAAGTGAATGTGGACTTCATGACGGCAGCGTCGGATGTAGGTTGTTTTTATAAAGCGACCGGGGCGCAAGGACGGTTGCTTTAAATTTATTAAAAAATAGGAGGAATATTAAATGGATTTCAAATTGACAAAAACTCAGATGCTTCAGCAAGAGTTGTTCAGAAAATTTGCTGAAACAGAAGTTAAACCCATCGCAAAGGACATGGACGAAAAAGAAGAATACTCTGCTGAACTGCTGCAGAAATTGCAGAAAATCGGTGCGTTCGGTATTCCTTATTCCAGAGAATATGGCGGTCAGGGTGCAGACGTTCTGACATACACACTGTGCATGGAAGAAATGTCCAAAGTTGATGCTTCCACAGGTATCACACTGTCCGTACATACATCTCTTTGCTGCCCTTGTATCAATGAATTTGGTACAGAAGAACAGAAACAGAAATATCTGAGACCTCTGGTTGACGGTTCCAAGATCGGCTGCTTCGGTCTGACAGAACCCGGTGCTGGTACAGACGCTGCTGGCGTACGTACAGAAGCTACACTGGATGGCGACTACTATGTACTGAATGGTACAAAGATGTTCACAACAAACTCCGGTTTTGCTGATATCTTCATCGTATTCGCTCTGACAGACAAATCCAAAGGCCCTAAAGGTATGTCCGCTTTCATCGTAGAAAGAGGCTACGAAGGTCTGACAGTTGGTCCCAACATCGAACGTATGGGTATCAGAGCTGCTTCCAACTGTGAAGTAATCTATGAAAACGTAAGAGTTCCCAAAGAAAACCTGCTGGGCAAAGAAGGTCAGGGCTACAAGATCGCTATGACAGCTCTGGGCGGCGGCCGTATCGGTATCGGTGCTCAGTCCGTAGGTATCGCACAGGGTGCTATTGATGAAACACTGAAATATGTTAAAGAAAGAAAACAGGGTGGCAAACCCATCGGTAAATATCAGAATACACAGTTCAAACTTGCTGAATGCCAGACAAAAGTTGATGCTGCTAGACTGATGGTATGGAGAGCTGCTACTGAAAAAGACAACCATGGCAACTACGCTCCTTATGCTGCTATGTGCAAATACTTCGCATCTGATGTAGCAAACGAAGTTACAAGACAGTGCGTACAGCTGTTCGGTGGTTACGGTTACTGCCGTGAATATCCCGTTGAAAGAGCTATGCGTGACGCTAAAATCACAGAAATCTACGAAGGTACAAACGAAGCTATGAAGATGATCATCTCCGGCTCCATGAAGGTTTGATCTAGTAGACATTCTCAAATTTAGATGACGAAGCTAAATTACTAATATTTTGGAAGGAGAACTATAATGAAAATCGTTGTATGCATTAAACAAGTACCAGATACAGTTGAAGTTAAAATTGATCCTAAAACCGGCACTCTGATCCGTGACGGTGTTCCCTCTATTATCAACCACGACGACAAAACAGGTATCGAAGCTGCTCTGACTCTGAAAGAACAGCTGGGCGGCACAGTTACAGTTGTATCCATGGGCCCCCCTCAGGCAGACGTTGCTCTGAGAGAAGCTCTGGCTATGGGTTGTGACGAAGCTATCCTGGTTTCCGGCAGAGAATTCGGTGGTTCCGATACATACGCTACATCCGGTATCCTGGCAGCTGCTCTGAAGAAAATCGGTTACGATCTGATCATCACAGGTCGTCAGGCAATCGACGGTGACACAGCTCAGGTTGGTCCTCAGATTGCTGAAAAACTGCATGTTCCTCAGGTTTCTTATGTTGAAGAAATCAAAGAAGCTACAGAAGATTATGTAGTAGTTAGAAGACAGTTCGAAGATGGCTACCACATCATCAAAATCAAAACTCCTTGCCTGCTGACAGCTATCGCAGAACTGGCAACACCTAGATACATGACAGTTAGAGGTATCGTAGAAGCTTACGAAAAAGAAATCAAGATTCTGGACTTCGAAGCTCTGAAAGATGGCCTGGAACTGGATATGATCGGCTTGAAGGGTTCCCCTACAAACGTATATCAGTCCTTCACAAAAGAAGTAAAAGGCGCTGGTACAATCCTGAAAGACCTGTCCGCAGACGAAGCTGTTAAAGCAATCGTTGCTAAACTGGAAGAAAAATTCATCATCTGATGAATGCTTGCGGATCCGTTTGTTAAGGACGGAAAGAAGCAGAAAAACGCTGTTTCTGCTGAAAAAGAAGCTAATACGAAAATTTGGAATATAAGGAGGAAACCCTACAATGAGTAATGGTATTTATGTAGTAGTTGAACAAAGAAGCGGTAAGGTTCAGAACGTAGGTCTGGAACTGATCGGTGAAGCTACAAGACTGAAAGCAGATCTGAAAGACGATGTATACGCAGTCCTGCTGGGCAGCGAAATCGAAGGCGAAGTAGAAAAACTGTATCACTACGGCGCAGACAAAGTAGTTCTGGTTGACCACCCTTACCTGAAAGAATATGTAACAGAACCTTACACAAAAGCTGTTACAGAAGTAATCAAAAAATTCGATCCCGAAATCATGCTGTTCGGCGCTTCTTCCATCGGCCGTGACGTTGCACCTCGTGTAGCTAGCCGTGTAAGAACAGGTCTGGTTGCTGATACAACAGGTCTGAGAATGGCTAAAACTCAGGAAGAATATGACAAAGAAGCAGCTATGGGTTGCGCAGATCCTACAAGAGCTCTGCTGATGACTCGTCCTGCATTCGGTGGTAACATCATGGCTACACTGATGTGCCCTAGAACAAAACCTCAGATGGCTACAGTACGTCCTGGCGTTATGAAGAGAATCGACAAGGACGAAACAAGAAAAGGCGAACTGATCAAATTTGACGTTGACTTCACAGAAGCAGACATGAACGTTGAAATTCTGGAAGTTGTAAAATCCGATAAGAAATCCGTAGACCTGACAGAAGCTAAACTGATCGTATCCGGCGGTCGTGGTATCGGCGGCCCTCAGGGCTTCGACATGATCAGAGACGTTGCAGATGCACTGGGCGCAGAAGTTGGTTCTTCCAGAGCATGTGTAGACGCTGGCTGGATCGAAAAAGATCGTCAGGTTGGTCAGACAGGTAAAACAGTACGTCCTGACCTGTACATGGCATGCGGTATCTCCGGTGCTATCCAGCACGTAGCTGGTATGGAAGGTTCCGAACTGGTAATCTCCATCAACAAAAACGACACAGCTCCTATTTTCGAAGTATCTGACCTGGGTATCGTAGGTGACGTAAAACAGATCCTGCCTAAACTGGCTGATGCTATCAGAAAATACAAAGCAAGCAAAGCTACAAACTAATTTTTGAAGATGTAAACATCAAAATATAAACCAATTTTTTTAATCAAACAGGAGGAGAATGAAAATGGATAACTATTCTGTATTTTTCCCGGGTTATAGCGCTGGCGAAGACGCTTACAAAGAAATCACATCTGTTTGCAGCCCTTACGGCAACAAAGCAGTTGTAATCAGTGATGAAATTTCCATCAACGCTACAAAAAAATATCTGGATGAAGCAATCGCAGGCACAGATTTCAGCATCGAATACATTCTGTTCCCCGGTGAAGCTGCATTCGAATATGCAGAAGAACTGCAGCAGACAGACGCTGTAAAGAACGCAGACATGATCTTCTGCCTGGGCGGTGGTAAAGCAATCGATACAGGTAAACTGGTTGCTCACAACCTGAAAAAACCTTACTTCACATTCCCTACAATCGCTTCCACATGCGCATGTAACTCCGCACTGGGTATCTACTACTATCCGAACCATGTATTCCGTACATTCTTCCGTGTAGACAGACCCCCCGTACACATCTTCATTTCCACAAAGGTTATTGCAGAAGCACCTGCATCCTTCCTGTGGGCTGGTATCGGCGACGGTATGAGTAAAGAAATCGAAGTTAAATTCTCCGCAAGAGGCAAAGAAGACGAACTGACACTGTCCGAACAGGCTGGTGTAGCTCTGAGCGGCTGCTGCACAGAACCCCTGCTGAAATATGGTGTTCAGGCTATGGAAGACTGCAGAAACAACCGCGCTTCCAAAGCAATCGAAATGGTTGCACTGGATATCTTTATCAACACAGGTATGGTTTCCAACATGGTTGACTCTCATAAATACAACACAAACCTGGCACACGCTCTGTTCAACAGCATGACAATCCTGCCTCAGGTAGAAGAAAGACATCGTCACGGCGAAGTTGTTTCCTACGGCACACTGGTTCTGCTGACAATGGACAAACAGTACGACAAACTGGATAGATTCTTCGATTTCTACAAAGAAATGAAACTGCCTACAAAACTGGCTGACATCGAAGTGTCCGTTGATGAACTGGGCCCCGTTCTGGACGAAGCTGTTAAGAAATATGACCTGGACTACTCTCCTTACAAGATCACTCAGGACATGATCAAAGCTGCTATTCTGGAACTGGAAGAATACAACAAGAAAAAAGAAGCATAATCTGACTTAAGCCATTATGCACGGCGGGGGAATTTTTCCCCTGCCGTTTTTTCTTTTTTTCGGGAAAAAATGAACGCACTGCCGAAAAAGTAAGTCTGACAAGACTGCCGGTGCATCTTGACAGAATCCCATGCAGAAACTATACTGTGTATACATTTTTGAAACAAAGAAATGGGAATGGAACCAGAGGAGGTGAGGCGCGTTGCCTAAAATCGGAATGCGTATGATCAAAACATCCATTGCCGTTGCCATTTGTCTGCTGATCTATCTGCTGCGTGGGAAACAGGGCGTGCCCGTATTCTCTACCATTGCTGCCATGATCTGTATGCAGCCTTATGTAGAAAATAGTAAGACCGTTGCCTTTAACCGTATCATCGGCACATTGACAGGGGCGGTCATGGGGATTTTGGTGTCTTATTTCATTCGGGAAATCCCCCAGAAATACGAATTTTTGCAGTATCTGATTATTTCCGCAGCTGTGATCCCTGCCATGTATATTACGGTGCTGCTGAAAAAGACCGGCGCCTCTGCCATGGCTGGGGTGGTGCTGTTGGGGGTAACCCTTTCTACCGGGAATTATCCGCCCTTGGTGGATGCCTTCAACCGTTCCTTTGAAACCATTGTAGGGATTCTGGTTTCGCTGGGGGTCAATGCGGTGCATCTGCCCAGACAGAAACGGGAAGAATTTTTCTTCGTCACAGGCTTTGACGGTGCTTTATATGACGAAAAACGCCATTTGACACCCTACAGCGTTTTTGAACTGAATCAATTATTGAACGACGGCATCAAATTTACCATTGCAACAGAACGTACCCCCGCAACCCTTATGTCGGAAATCGGCGGTCTGCATTTGAAACTGCCTGTCATTGCCATGGATGGGGCGGTGCTTTACGACCTCAATGAAAAGCGGTATCTGGCTTGCAACGGTCTGTCTA
>OGEZ01001614.1_pt1 | contig 10406 bp, 10 predicted proteins | sample 1570831 | NCBI WGS metagenome assembly OGEZ01 (sample SAMEA2582059, study PRJEB24529) | metagenome | biome: Human gut stool | place: China | collected 2011
TCAGCAGGCTTTCCGCAAGCGCCGCAGAACTTTTGCCCTTCTGCCAATGGCGCGCCGCAGCAGCCGCAGAATCTGCCCACTTCGCCGTCAGCATCGGTGACCTGTACATCACCGGCTGCCTCCGCCGCTTTCTGGGCTGCTCTTTCTGCCGCCTCCTGTGCCGCTGCTTCTGCTTCCAGACGTTTCTGCTCTGCCCGTTCCGCTTTTTCCGCTTCCCGGTCTGCTTTCACCTGTTCGATTTCCGCTTCTAATTCCTTGATGCGGTCTTGTGCCTTCACGATTTTATCACAAATGGCTGTAGCTTCTTCGTCCAGCTGGTCGCCCATGACGAATTTTGCCCAGTAATACATGCCAAGTTCCCGCTGGTACTCATTGATATTGCCTTTCTGTATGACAATATCGCTGTTGATGCGGTTGATTTCCAGTCCGTCATTGGCTTTGTCCGCCGCGGTTCTTGCCAGTTCTCCTAATTTATCCAAAAAAGCCATTTCCAGCGCCTCCTCATTTGTCCCATTTGCTTTGTATATTCGCCAAAACAGACGCTTTTTCCTGCAAAAAAGCAGAAAATTGCATCTGCTTGCACGAAATTTGTATCTTTCCCCCTGTTTTTTTCCTGTCCATTAGGGAAAGCGTCCGAAAATTGCGCCTTTTCTTTGGACTTTTCCTCTAAATGCACAAAAAACAACCTTTTCCCAAAACACCTGTTTACATTGCAAAAATACTACCGTATAATGATAATACTTTATTTTGATACGGAACGTGTTATTGCAGTGAGAGGGAGTCTGAATCATGGAGTTATTGAAACAAAGAATATTAAAAGATGGGACAGAAATCGGCACCGAAGTCGTAAAGGTAGATTCTTTTCTGAACCATCAGTTAGATATCGGTCTGTTTATGGCGCTGGGCAAGGAGATCCACCGTCGTTTCGGTCATCTGGGCATCAATAAAATCCTGACCATTGAAGCGTCCGGCATCGGCATCGCTGCCATCACCGCCATTTATTTTGATCTGGTGCCTGTTGTTTTCGCCAAGAAAGCACAGCCCAATACCATGACAGAGGAATTTTACGGCGCGCCCGTCAAATCCTTTACAAAGGGTACCGTGTCCATCGCCCGTGTATCCAAAAATTATCTCAACGCCAATGATAAAGTTTTGATCATTGATGATTTTCTTGCCCACGGCGAAGCGGCAGCAGGCCTTGCCAATCTGGTAGAACAGGCAGGCGGCACTGTATGCGGCATTGCAGCCATCATCGAAAAAGAATTCCAGGGCGGCAGCAAAAAACTCAGAGATGCCGGCTATCTGGTAGATTCTCTGGCCGTCATCACCAAAGTGGAAAACGGCAAGATCTACTTCAAAGACTGAAAATCACATCTAACACCAAGGCACAGGGCTTTTCCAAAGAGGAAAATTCCTGTGCTTTTTTCATGGATTTTTCCCCTCTCTGTGCGCCCGCAAAAGACATTCGAAAATTTTGCATATTTTGTTATATTATTGTATGTTCTCCTTTTGTCTTTATGAAGGAATGCCAGTTTTTTCCATTTTTCTTCCTATCTCCCCCTTACAACATAATATACAAAAAAATGTATGAAACCCCTGGTGATTTTTTCCATTTCTTTTTCCATTTACCCATTGAGAAACCATCTGCTTTTTGCTATGATGGAAGCGCATGTGCCCCTTTGATTGTCACGACCAAGAGACACTGGGAGCAGATGCATTTTTTATGTTTTTGAATGGATTTATGTAAAAATTTAAGGGGGTTTTTTCTATGCTGCGAGGGTTCGCAGAAGATTTGAAGCACGAATTTCGGGGATATAATTCCGCTGCACTGATGAAAGACCTGATGGCAGGTCTGACGGTTACCGCCGTTGCGCTGCCGCTGGCACTGGCATTCGGTGTCAGTTCCGGTGCCGACGCCGCATCTGGTCTGATCACCGCCATCATCGCCGGTCTGGTCATGAGTTTGCTGGCAGGCGGATATTATCAGATCTCCGGGCCAACAGGGGCTATGGCAGCCATCCTCACTTCACTGGTGGCAGGCTATGGTCTGGACGGCGTATTCATTGCCACACTGCTGGCTGGTATCCTGCTGCTTCTGGCGGGCATCCTCCGTCTTGGGAAACTGACCTCTTTCATACCTGCCCCCGTTATCACAGGCTTTACCTCCGGTATTGCCATCGTCATTGCTCTGGGGCAGATCGATAACTTCTTCGGCACCCACAGCGAAGGCGCCTCCACCATTGCCAAACTGGCAAGCTACGGCACACTGGGCTTCCATCCCAATCTGACTTCCGTAGGCATTGGCCTCTTTGTGGTGCTGTTTATGGTGTTCTTCCCGAAAAAATGGAACGCTGTGGTTCCTGCATCTTTGGTGAGCATCATCATCACCACTGCATTCTCCATTTTCGTTGGTTTGGATGTGCCCACCGTTGGCACCATCCCCCAGACCCTTTTCCCGGAAAAACGACTGCTCTTTTCCGCACTGGATCTGACCACCGTCACAAACCTCATCATGCCGGCCTTCAGTATTGCCATTCTGGGCATGATTGAAAGTTTGCTCTGCGGTGCCAGCGCAGGTCAGATGACAGGCGTTCGACTGAAAAGCAATCAGGAACTCATCGCTCAGGGCGTGGGCAATATCCTGCTGCCTTTCTTCGGCGGCATCCCTGCCACAGCAGCCATTGCCCGTACCAGCGTTGCCATCCGTTCCGGCGCAAAAACACGTCTGACCGGTATGTTCCACGCCGTAGGGCTTTTGATTTCCATGTTCCTGTTGGCTCCCGTCATGAGCCAGATTCCCATGGCGGCCCTTGCCGGTGTCCTGATGGTTACCGCATGGAGAATGAACGAATGGAACTCCATCCTGTATATGTTCTCCCATAAATTCAAAGGGGCTATGCTGGAATTTCTGGCAACCATGATTGCTACCATTGTATTCGACCTGACCATTGCCATTCTGGTAGGCGTTGTCATCGGTCTGATTTTCCTGGTGTCCCGTCTGTCCTTCATCGAAATCAACTACGAAAAGGTAGACATGGAACGTCTTCGTGTGACAGACCCTGTCCTGCGGAATCGTTACAATAACGCCATGGTGGCTTACATCACCGGCCCCATGATTTTCGCCAACACACAGAATGTGGCAGATATCTCCACAAAAATCGGCGACTGCGACACACTGCTCCTGTCCATGCGTGGTGTATCCAACATCGATATTTCCTGTGCCCAGACCCTCCGCACCCTCATCGGAAACCTGCGGATGAAAGGCGTAGACGTAGTCCTCTGCGGTCTGCCTTCCCGTGCCATGGAAATGATGCGCAGAACAGACCTGGACGAATATGTGGGCAAAGAAAACTTCTACTGGAGCGTAGAACGTGCCCTGCTGACAAACCGTCCCCTTCCTCCCTGCCGTCAGGATGAAAAAAACTGATTCCTTTCAGGGAATACCTTCATACAAAATAAAAAAGGCTGAAATCCTTATCATCCAAAGGATTCCAGCCTTTTTTCTTATGCTTTTTCCGTCTCATATTCCGCTACGCAGTTTTTCAGGATTTCATCCAGTTCCTGCCATTTCTGTTTCAGCCGCAGGGGTTTGCCAGACTGGTCTAAGAAGCAGTGTTCAGAAACGCCTGTAAAGAGCACCTGTTCACTTCCTGCCAGCTTCATTTCATAAGCCAGATGCATCATCATGCCGTTGTATTTCTGCACCTTTACGGTGATTTCCAGCACATCGGCAAATGTGCAGCTTTTCTTGTACCGTCCATGTACCCCTACCACAGGGGAAACAATGCCCTCCGCTTCCAGACGGTCAAAACCCCAGCCGATTTTCTCCAGAAAATCCACCCGGGCTTCTTCCATCCAGCGGATGTAATTGGAATGGTGGGCAATGCCCATTTTGTCTGTTTCGTAATACTGTACTTTATGCAAATATGGTTCCATAGTTCGCCTTCTTTCTTCAAATGGTTTCCTTTTTTGTATTCGCCGCCGGTGCTGCGATTCCTTCCCGCCTCTGCATGTTGACATAATTTTTCCGCAAAAGGGCCTCCTGCTTTGCCAAATTTTTACAAATTTGAAAAAATCGTTGCCAAAACATGCCGTTTCCCACTAAACTTAAAATAGAAACTTATGCCGCCGGCAGGCAGAACAGGAGGAATGTCCATTGAACGAAATTTTATTGCTGGCAGGCATTGTCATCATCATCTGCATTCTGGTGCATCGTCTGACCTTTCGCCTGGGGGTACCGTCCCTGCTAGCGTTTCTGGCTCTTGGCATGTGCTTCGGCGTTGATGGCATACTGCATATTTCTTTTAACAATTACCATATTTCAGAAGTCATCTGTTCCATCAGTCTGATCTTCATCATGTTTTACGGCGGCTTCGGCACCAACTTTGAAGAAGCCCGTTCCGTTGCCGTCAAATCCACACTGCTTTCCACCCTTGGGGTACTGTTTACTGCCGGGCTGGTGGGTGTTTTTGCCCATTTCGTCCTGCATCTTCCCTGGACAGAAAGCATGCTCATCGGCTCTGTCATTTCGTCCACAGACGCCGCTTCCGTATTCAGCATTCTCCGTTCCAAAAAGCTGAACTTAAAAGACCACACCGCTTCCATGCTGGAAATGGAGTCCGGTTCCAATGACCCCATGTCCTATATGCTGACCCTGCTGTGGATCACCATACTGACAGGGGATCAGGTATCTGTGCCTCTGTTGGTGCTGCGTCAGCTTGCCATCGGCGGCATTCTGGGTCTACTGTTGGGCAAAGGCGCTGTTTTTGTACTGAACCGCTGCAATTTCTACATCGACCAGGGGAATACCATATTCCTTCTGGCTGTTTCCGCTCTGGCTTATGCCCTGCCTTCCGCTTTGGGCGGCAATGGGTATCTGAGCGTATATCTTTGTGGCATCGTCATGGGGAACTCCTTTCTGCCCCATAAGCGCGATCTGGTGCTGACATTCGACGTATTGACAGGCATTGCCCAGATGGTCATCTTCTTCCTGCTGGGTCTGCTGGTGACGCCTTCTCAGCTGCCTGCCGTATTCCTACCCTCTGTGCTCATCATGGCCTTTCTGACCCTTGTGGCCAGACCCCTTTCCGTAGCTGCGGTGCTTGCGCCTTTCCGTTCTTCCAAAGAACAGATTGGTCTGGTTTCCTGGTCTGGGCTGCGGGGAGCCGCTTCCATCGTGTTTGCCATTCAGGCAGTCCTCAGCGGCGCGCCTATGGAATACAATCTGTTCAACCTGGTGTTCTGCATTGTACTTCTTTCCATTTCTCTGCAAGGCACTTTGCTGGCACCTATGGCACATAAACTGAACATGATTGACGAGAAAGCCGACGTCCGCCGCACATTCAACGACTATCAGGCAGAAAGCGACATCACCTTTTCCAAGATTTCCATCAGCCCTCATCATCCGTGGGTAGGCCATCCTCTGAAGGATATCCCCCTGCCGCCAGAACTGCTGGTGACGCTGATTCTGCGAAATGGTGTTTCTCATGTGCCCAATGGCTCCACCGTCCTACAGGCAGGCGACCTGCTGGTACTGGCTGGCCATGAATTCGAAGACCGGGAAAACCTGACTCTCTACGAAGTTTCCATTGACAAGACCCATAAATGGAAAGACAAATCCCTGCGGGAACTGTCCCTGCCCAAAGGCACCCTCATCGTCATGATACAAAACGAAACGGGCACCGTCATCCCCGATGGCAATACGGTCATTCACGGGGAAGATACCCTGGTCATTGCCAGATTCTGATACCAAAAAAGCTGATTCTCAAAGAGAATCAGCTTTTTTTATCTATATCATGCCTGTTCCGGCACCAATTCGCAAACGCAGTAATCCCATTTTTCACACAGATGTTTCTGCGCCTCCTTGGATGCCTGCCGCATACAATCCAGAGAAAGCACATCCCCTTCCGTATGAAAATACACAGAAACCCACATTCTCCGTCCCGTGCGGGTCACATCGTAAAACACAGGCTCAAATCCATATGCCTGCAAAAGAGGCTCACAAATCCCCTTGACCTGCTCCAGCACTTTTTCATCAGGCGCAAACAGGAAAATATCTTTTACGGCGCCAAAAAACATCTTGGCAGCCCCCGGCAGTGCGAAAGCCACCACCAGCAGTGCCACCACCTGGTCTACATAGGGCGCCATCCACGCAAGGCTGGTATCTTTCAGTACCTTTGCGCCAAAGAACGCCGCCGCCATACCCATACTGTAAAGGACATCCAGCCGCCACGCCATCCATTCTGTCTGTAATATGGGAGAAGCCACTTTTCTGGCACCCACATACATAACACCCAGAATACAAAGGCTTACCAGTCCCAGCAGCAGCTGAAACATGGATACGGCTCCATATGCCACATGAGCGCCGCCAGAAAGCATAGTCTGGATAACATTCACTGTCAATCCCGCCATGACGGAAAGCATCATGGCAGACTTCACTGCTGTAAATACCGATTCCACTTGCGCATAGCCAAAGGGATATTTCTCCGAAATCGGTCTGTAAAAAAGAGGCGTCAAGCAGACGGCCGCCGCCATCATGAGCATTTCCGCCCCGTCATAGGCGGCATCCATGAGTACCGACTGGGAATGGCTGGCAAAGGCAAACAACAGCTCTGCCGCCACAAAACATACATCGGCAAAGACAGAGAGCTGCAAAATCCGTTTTTCCGTCTGTAATTCTTGATTTCTCGACCTTTTGGGCATCACTGCCCCTTGGGTTTGTTCCATTTTCATTCACTCCTTATAAAGACGCTTGCTGTTTTTGAAAACCATCACCGTCCCATCTGCGGCAGACCGCTGCCCCCGTGATGTTCTTCCAAATGGTTTTCTCTCGCTTTTTTGCGGCTAAGGAAGATATATTGTTGTCCCAAACCCCTTTCTTTTGATTTCTGCTTCTGATTTATCATATAAAAAAAGAGAGAATATGGATTCTCTCTTTCCTCATCCACGTCGATTTCCTCGCCGCAGTTGGGGCAGATGAAGGAATAGAAGTACACGGGTTCTTCCGTTTCTTCTTCATCCAGTTCCATTTCTTCCAGTTCTTCATCGTCCAGGAAGGTTTCCAGCATAAATGCCATATCTTCCAGAATATCCATGATGCCATGGAAAATCTTGCCTTCTTTGGTATCGGGATCAAACCCGCTGCCGTCGCAAAGCCCTCTCAGATATGTGATTTTCTTATCGAAATATTCCATTTATCACTGCCTCCTTCCGAAAGATTGGAAAAAAGATTAGTTGTTAACTCTGCTCAGGTATTCGCCTGTACGAGTGTCGATTTTGATGATTTCACCCTGGTTGATGAACAGAGGTACCTGAACGGATGCGCCTGTTTCAACGATAGCGGGTTTTGTAGCACCCTGTGCTGTGTTGCCTGCGAAACCGGGTTCTGTGTCTGTGATTTCCAGTTCAACGAACAGAGGGGGTTCGATACCGAATACGTTGCCGTCATGAGCCAGCAGTTTTACGTTTTCGTTTTCTTTCACGAATTTCAGGGAATCGCCAACGTCATCAGCGTTCAGAGCGATCTGGTCGAATGTTTCGTTGTTCATGAAGTGATACAGTTCACCGTCATTGTACAGGTACTGCATATCCATTCTGTCGATGTGTGCTTTGGACATTTTTTCAGTAGGGCGGAATGTTTTTTCCACTACTGCACCTGTTTTGATGTTTTTCAGTCTTGTACGAACGAAAGCCGCACCTTTACCGGGTTTTACATGCTGGAATTCCAGTACGCTGTAAATTTCGCCTTCGTATTCCATGGTTACGCCGTTTCTAAGTTCACCTGCAGAAATCATGTTTCATTTCCTCCTCAAATTTCATCTTACGGGAAAAAATTCCCGCTGCTTTTAAAAATTATACTATATTTCTTATTCTAAAAATAAGCATATCCTATTATATTTTAATGGAAAATCAATGTTTTTTCAATACATAATCTGAAAAAAACCATCTTTTTGGCTCAGATCATGCCATTTCTCTTGAAATAAACCTGCATCACTTTCCGCTCTGCCCCGCGTTTTACCTTTGTGATGAGCTGGTCACGGTCGCAGATAGGCGCTGTCATGATGCAGTACAGACCGCCTCTGTGGCCGCACCACATATCCGTAAATACCTGATCGCCTACCATAGCCGCTTCCTGTGGCACCAGTCCCAGACGTTTCAGTGCCTGTTTCATTTTTCTGGGATTGGGCTTGCCTGCTTTATGAATGGCAAGGGCTTTCAGGGGCTTATTGAAGCGATGTACCCTCTCTTTGTTGTTATTGGACAGGATGCACAGGCGGAAACCCATGTCCTGCATCTGGGCAAAAAAGTCAATGAGCTTTTCATCCGGGTCTGCCACATCAAAGGGCGCCACCGTGTTGTCGATGTCGAATACCAGTCCCCGTATGCCCATTTCCTTCAGCTCCGCCAAAGGCAGGTCATAAATGGACTGAATGTACAAATCAGGGAAAAAACGTTCCAGTATCATATTGCCTCCTTATATCCTCTCGTCCAGTTCAATACGCAGCAAAGCGTTTTCCTCCACCGTTCCCAGCTGCTCCCCGCTGAGATAGCGAATCATGGCTTCGTCGGCGTTTCCCGTCACGCCGTAAATCAGTTCAATGCGCTTGGTGCGGAGCAGGGTTCTGCCTGCGGACCGGATATTGGCACAGAGCACCACATTGATGTCCTGTTCTGTAAGAAACTCCGCAATGGTCTTATCCCCCAAGGGCACCACTTCTTTTGCCTTCACCAGTTCGATTTCCACATCATAGACTGTAAATTCTTTCGTTTCGCTGTACCGGAGAAAAATCTCCCCGTCCTTTGTGGGAATGGCAACCCGCATGGCCCACACCTTCCTTTCTTTGTCCTATTGTATCCATCCTTTGGGGGCGTGTCAAATTTTCCCGTAATTTTTTTTGCGTATTTCACCGAAAAAGGGTAAAATAGGAACGAATACAGAAGGTTACATCGAAAGGAGATTGAAATATGGACCCTAGAATTGAACAATTGGCTTATAATCTGGTGCATAATTCCTGCCGCCTGCAAAAAGGTGAAAAGGTCATGATTCACCAGAACGGCATCCATCCGGCGCCGCTGGTAAAAGCCATCATCAAAGAAGTATACAAAATCGGCGCGACACCCTTTTTGCAGCTCATGACAAACTCTCTGGAACGTGAACTGCTGCTGGGTGCCACAAAAGAACAGATGGAGCTCATGGCAAAGGCAGACAGCCTGCTTATGAACGAAATGGACGCTTTCATCGGTGTCCGCGGGGAAGACAACATCACCGAACAGGCAGACGTGCCCAACGAAAAACAGAGCATTTACGAAAAATATTACTCTGCACCTGTGCACCATGAAATCCGCGTGCCCCATACAAAATGGGTGGTACTGCGCTACCCCACTAACGGCATGGCACAGTCCGCACACACCAGTCTGGAAGACTTTGAAGATTTCTACTTCAATGTATGCAATCTGGACTACGGCAAAATGTCCAAAGCCATGGACAGCATCGTTGACCTGATGAACCGCACAGACAAAGTTCGTCTGGTGGCAAAAGGCACCGACCTGACATTCTCCATCAAGGACATTCCCGCAGTGAAATGCGCCGGCACCTGCAACATTCCCGACGGGGAAATCTACACCGCCCCCGTTCGCGACTCCATCAACGGCGTCATCACTTACAACACCCCTTCCGAATACAACAGCTTTACATTCGAAAATGTAAAACTCACATTCAAAGACGGGAAAATCGTCGACTGCGACGGCAACGACAAAGAACGTCTGGAACACATCTTCAACACCGACGAAGGGGCAAGATATGTGGGTGAATTTGCCATCGGCGTAAACCCTTATATCACAAAACCCATGAACAACATCCTCTTCGACGAAAAGATTTCCGGCAGCATCCACTTCACCCCCGGTAACTGCTACGACGACGCACCCAACGGCAATAAATCCGCTATCCACTGGGATTTGGTGCTGATTATGACACCGGAATACGGCGGCGGTGAAATCTGGTTCGACGATGTGCTCATCCGCAAAGATGGCCGTTTCGTACTGCCTGAACTGGAATGCCTGAATCCTGAAAATCTGATGTAATTTTGTTTCAGCAGGAAACATAATATAATAGTAGAAACAGCCTTTTTCTGTTTGAGAAAGGCTGTTTTTTTCGCATATTTTTGAAGAAAATAAAAAAATTGGGGGCAAATTCTGCTCTTTCAAAATCCCCATGTTGTCGTTTCCGACTCTCCCAGTCCGCACCGGACTGGCGAAAAGGTTTCCAAAGGGAAAATCTTTCCCTTTGGTCGCCTGTGGGGGTTTGGGGACCATGCGAAAGGCGCAGAAAACGGATGTCTAAGGGTTAATGTCCTTCGGAGAGGTACTTTTGGCGCAAAAGTACCCAAAACTTGGGGACCTTTCGCATG
>OGEZ01001625.1_pt1 | contig 10311 bp, 9 predicted proteins | sample 1570831 | NCBI WGS metagenome assembly OGEZ01 (sample SAMEA2582059, study PRJEB24529) | metagenome | biome: Human gut stool | place: China | collected 2011
GAGAAGCCCTATGCCTGGCGGTACCTTTCTGGCGGCGGCCTATCTGGTGGGCTGGCTTCTCCAGGCTCTCATCCAGGTGCCCACGCTGCGGCGGCTGGACTTTCATTACCACCCGGACTTCTCCTTCCGCTCGGAGGGGATGCGAAAAGCCTTCTCTCTGATGGGACCGGTGATGATCTCCACCTGGGTGCAGCCCATTAACCTGACCATCAACACCAAGTTCGGCTCCCACCTCTACGATGGAGCGGGCGTGTCAGCCATGGAATACTCCACCAACCTGTATCTGGTGGTGGCGGGCGTGTTTATCCTCTCCATCACCAACGTGATCTTCCCCAAGCTCTCCCGGCTGACGGCGGAGCACCAGGAGGATGCGTTCCGGGACACCATCCGTCAGACGGTGCACAGCAGTCTGTTTTTCGTCATGCCCATGGCGGCGGGAATGATGACTCTGGCCCGGCCCATGGTCTCCTTCCTCTACGGAGGCGGAGCCTTTGACGAATTCTCGGTGAATATCACCTCCCAGGCTCTGGTGTGGGTGTCCCTGGGCATGGTGGGCTACGGCCTGCAGAATATTCTCAGCCGGGCCTATTTTGCCCAGCAGAACGGACGCACCCCCCTGATTGCCGGCGGGATCTCCATTCTGGCCAATGTTGTGGGCTGTATGCTGCTCACCGAGCCTTTGGGCGTGGCCGGTCTGGCCATCTCCTCCTCGATCTCGTCCACTCTGTACGCTCTGCTGCTGCTGATCCCCCTGCAAAAACAGGGCGGCGGCGTGTTCAATGCCGGCTTTGGCAGGGATGCAGGCAAGATGCTGGTGTCCACGGTGGGCATGGCTGCGGTGGTACTGGCGGTGCGGTACGGTCTGGAGAACCTGCTGCCCCAGGGAAAGGTAGGGGAGCTGGTGCTGCTGGGAATCTGCGCCCTGATCGGCGTGGCGGTGTATTTCCTGTTGGCTACCCTGACCGGACTGGATGAAGCGAATATGGTCCGGGATATGGTGAAACGAGTGCGGAAACGAGGTTAAAGAACATATGGAACAAATGCGAACCATAATACAAGCCAGCGTGCTTTATCGTGTGCTGGCGGCGATTTGCCTGTGGTTCAGCGGTCAGTGGCAGCGAAGCGGCGTGATCCAGTGGTTCATCCACCCGCCCCTGGCCCTGGAACAGGCGGAGTCAAAAAGCAGTGTCTTTTACCGTCTGTGGGATAAGATCCACCAGTTTTTGAACTGGCTTTGGCGGATGCTGTGCCTGGAGAAGCTGTTTGCAGGAAGTATTTTTCTGAAAAGCTGGCTGTGGTGCGGCGCGGCAGTGGTTTTGGCCCCCATTTTGCCTACCATGGCGGTGTTGGGGCTGGCGATGGTGGGCAGCTTCTCCGTGCTGCTCAACCTGATGCGGGACCGGCAGCGGGACCTGTTCTATGTCCCCATGAACCGCTATATCTGGCTGTATGCCGGCATCTATCTGGTAGGAACCTTCTTCTCGGTGAATCTGAAAGGAAGCCTGCTGGGCGGCATGCTCACCGTGGCCTTTGTGCTGTTTACCATTATGCTGGAAAACGCTGTCACCACCCGGCGGCAGCTGGATGTGCTCATCGCCATGATGGTGCTGGCCGGAACGGTGGTAGCCCTGTACGGTATCCTCCAATATCTGTTCGGCTGGGGCTATCAGTCCACGGCTTGGGTGGACACCGACATGTTTGGCGACAGCTTCCGGGTGCCCTCCACCCTGGAGAACCCCAACATGCTGGGCCAGTACCTGATCCTGGCCATTCCTCTGGGCGGTGCGGGCCTGCTGTCCGCCAAGGACTGGGCACAGCGGGTGTGGTACTTCATCTGCTGCGGAATCATGTGCGTATGTATGCTGCTTACCCTGTCCCGGGGCGCCTGGCTGGGCCTGCTGTTTGCCGGCTTCCTCTTTGTCCTGTTTTTGCAGCCCCGGCTGCTGCTGCTGGCCCCCATTGCCCTGGTGGCCCTGTACTTTGTACTGCCGGATACCATTATCAACCGCTTCTCCAGCATCGGTGATTTGGGAGACAGTTCCACCTCGTACCGCGTGTACATTTGGATCGGCACCCTGGCCATGCTGAAGGACTACTGGCTGTGCGGCATCGGCCCAGGGGATGCGGCCTTCAATCTGGTCTATCCGAAATACAGTTACAGCGGGATTGTGGCTCCCCACGCCCACAACCTGTATCTGCAGATCGTGTGTGACGCGGGTATTGTTGCACTGGTGATTTTTGTGCTGCTGCTCTACCGCTTCTTCCGGGATATGTGTGCTTCGTTCTGCCGGGAGAAAGACTGGTTTACCCGTCTGCACATCGTAGCGGTGGGGGCCGGCATCGCCGGCTTCCTGGTCCAGGCCATGACCGATTACTCCTTCTATAATTACCGGGTCATGTTCCTGTTCTGGGCCTATCTTGGGGTGGGAGCGCTGATTTCCCGGCGCATGTCCCTGCCGGAAGGAGGAAAAACAGCATGATTCGCGTGTTGAACATCATCAGTGATACCAACATCGGCGGAGCGGGACGGGTGATTCTCAACTACCTGCGCTTTGCAGACAAGAGCAAGTTTGAGACCTTGGCGGCTATCCCCCGGGGAAGCCTGCTGAAGGAGCCTTTGGAGCAGGCGGGTGCCAAGGTGGTGGAAGTGGACGGCATGGCCGACCGCTCCTATCATAAGGACGACGTGAAAGTGCTCCAGAAGGTGATCCGGTCGGTGAAGCCCGACCTGGTCCACACCCACGGCGCCCTGTCCGGACGGATTGCGGCCAAGCGCTGCCATGTGCCCGTCATTTACAGCCGCCACTCTGCCTTCCAGGTACCGGCCAAGCTGCGCCGTCCCCCGGGCCGCTGGGTGAACAAGCTGGTCAACGAGCACTACGCTGACCGCATCATTGCCGTCAGCCCTGCCACGGCGGAGAACCTCACCGACGGAGGTATCTCCAAGAAAAAGATCACCCTGGTCATGAACGGAGTGGCCGCGGTGGAGGAGACCTCTCCGGCCCAGCGTGCCGCCCTGCGGGAAGAGCTGAATATCCCGGATGGGACCGTAGTCTTTGGTATCCTGGCACGGATCGAGGACTACAAGGGGCATCTGTACCTGGTCTATGCTGCCAAGCAGCTCAAGGACCGGGGATATCAGAACTTCCGTGTCCTGGTGGCCGGTACCGGCGCCTTTGAGGAAGAGGTGCGCCGGGCGGTAGTGGAGATGGGCGTGGACGACGTGGTGCAGATGCTGGGCTTCCGCTCCGATGTAAAGGAGCTGCTCAACATTCTGGATGTACAGCTCAACGCCTCCTATGGTACCGAGGCTACCTCCATGGCCCTGCTGGAGGGAATGAGCCTGGGACTGCCCTCCATTGCCAGCGACTACGGCGGCAACCCCTGGGTCATCCAGGACGGGGAGAACGGCCTGCTCTTCCCCACCAAGGACAGCCAGGCTCTGGCCGATGCCATGGCCCGGATGATCGACCAGCCCCAGCTGCGGGAGAAGCTGAGCCGGGGTGCAAAAAAGGTCTATCAGTCTCAGTTTACCGGCGAGATCTTTGCCAAAAAAGTGGAACAGGTCTATTTGGAGACCTTGAAAGGAGTATCCCATGGAACAAAACGCGCATAAGTTTCGCATTCGGCTGAACTTGTTTGACGCCATTGTGCTTATTGTTGTGCTGCTGGCCGGCGCTGCCTTTGCCTGGCTGAGCCTGCGCAGCGGTGACAGCAGCGGCACCGCCGCTACCTCCCAGACGGTCCGTTATACCGTGGTTTTCCAGAAGATGGCCAAGGGTGACAGCCAGCTCATCCAGGCTGGGGACAAGCTGGAGGATGCCGTGAAGAATTACAGCATCGGCACCGTGGTGTCGGTGGAGACCAAGCCCGCAGTGACTCAGATCCTCGATCAGGAGGAGCGCTGCTATGTGGATGCGGAGCTGGCGGGCTATGAAGATGTATACGTGACGGTGGAGAGTGCCTGCACCGACAACGGAGAGACGCTGCTGCTGGGCGGCGGCTATGATTTCCGGGTGGGCCAGACTGCCTATGTCCGGGGACCGGGCTACATGGGCAGCGGACCTGTGACTGCCATTGAGAGGGGGAATGAGGGATGAAGATCATTGACCGGAACGGACGCCTGTTTGGCAAAATCAGTGTGATCGACGTGATCGTCATCCTGGCGGTCATTGTTATGGCCGCAGCCATCTATGTTAAGACCCACAAGCCTCAGACCGGCAGCAATGTGGCGACCACCACCATTGTGTATCAGATGTCGGTGGAAAACCAGCCGGAGTACATGCTGGACGCCATCCAGGTGGGCGATCAGATCTACGATAAAGAGCGCAGCACCGGCGGCTCTCTGGGTACCATCACCGACATTCAGGTCAGCGACGGTACCTATGAGGCCAAGCTGGACGACGGCACCTATGAGATCGTGCCCGCTCAGGGACGCTACAACCTGCTGCTCACCATTGAGGGCCAGGGCCTGATCGACGAGAACGGGAACTACCTGCTCAACCGGGTGTACAACCTGGGGGTCAATTCCAGCCGGGAGTTCAACAACAAATACGGCCTCTTCCTGGGCCGCATTGTCAGCATTGAAGCGGCCCAGCCGGAGGGCTGAGGCCGGGAAGGAGTAACTGCCCATGAAGATTTTCATGGCGACCATGGGGCTGGATATCGGCGGAGCCGAGACCCATATCGTGGAGCTGTCCAAGGAACTGAAGGCCAGAGGACATGAGGTGGTGATCGCCTCCAACGGGGGAGTGTATGTCCCGGAGGTGACTGCCGCGGGGATCCGGCACTACAATGTGCCCATGAACCGGCGCAGTGTGAAGAACATGATGCGCTCCCGCGCTCTGCTTAAGGACATCCTGCGCAAGGAGAAGCCGGATATCGTCCATGCCCATGCCCGCATCCCCGCCTTTTTGTGCGGTACCCTGCAGGGCAGTTTGAAGTTTCCCTTTGTCACATCCTGCCACGGCGTCTTTGAGGTCAGCGGCGTGCTCAAGCTGCTGTCCAACTGGGGCGAACGTACCCTGGCAGTGAGCGAAGACATCCGGGACTATCTGGTGCGGGAGTACGGTGTGCCGGCTGAGCACATTACCCTCACCATCAACGGGATCGATACCAATAAATTCTCTCCGGACGTGTCCGGGGAAGCGGTGCGGAAGGAGTTTGATCTGGGGGACGGCGTGGTGATCGGCCACGTCAGCCGACTGGATCAGGCGGCCTGCCACACGGCCCGACAGCTGATTGAGTTAGCTCCCCGGCTGGATGGAGCCTACCCCGGTATCCACATCCTGATTACCGGCGGCGGCGACAGCTTTGAGCAGCTCAAGGAGCGCGCGGAGCAAGTGAACCGGAACCTGGGCCGCACCTGTGTGGTGCTCACCGGTCCCCGTACCGACGTCAACGCCATTGCCGCCGCCTGCCAGGTGTTTGTGGGTGTGTCCCGCTCAGCTCTGGAGGCTATGGCGGAGGAAAAGCCGGTGGTCCTGTCCGGTGCCCAGGGGCATACCGGACTCTTCTGCCCGGAACTTCTGCAGAAGGCCATTGACACCAACTTCTGCTGCCGCACAGATCCAGTGGCCGACGAGGAGACGCTGTACCGGGCTGTGACCCAGGCATTGGACCTCCCGCAGGAGGAGAAGCAGCGTCTGGGGGCCTATGGCCGCCAGACGGTGCAGACCTACTATTCGGTACAGCGTATGGCCCAGGATTGCCTGGACGTGTACGAGCAGGTGCGGCGGCGCAAGTACCGGGTGGTCATGAGCGGATACTACGGCTTTTCCAATGCCGGTGACGATGCCATCCTTCAGTCCATCCACGAGGGAATCCTGGCGGCCAGCAAGGATATTTCGGTGACGGTACTCTCCAACGATCCCCAGCTCACCTGGAACCTGTGCGGTCTGGAGGCCGTGCCCCGGTTCCGCTTTTGGAAGGTGTTGGGCGCGCTGCGCAGCTGCGACGCCCTGCTCTCCGGCGGTGGGAGCCTGCTGCAGGACCGCACCTCCACCCGATCTCTGATGTACTACCTGTCCATCATCCGTGGGGCGGAGCTCTTTGGAAAGCCGGTGATGCTCTACGCCAACGGCATCGGTCCCGTGCGTAAGCCGGAAAACCGCCGCCGGGTAAAGCGGGCGGTGGAGCGGGCGGCTCTGGTCACCCTGCGGGACCGCAGCTCCGCTAACGAGCTGCGGGAGATGGGGGTAAAGCGCCCCGACCTCTATGTCACCGCCGACCCGGTATTTAACCTTCCTCCTGCCCCTCAGGAGCGGGGAGAGGAGCTGCTGCGCTCTGCACAGCTGCCCGAGAATACTCCCTTTGCCGCCATCTCGGTGCGCAACTGGCCTGGAACCGGGGATTTCCCCAAGCAGCTGGCCGGTCTGTGCGACCATCTGCGGCGGACCTATGGGATGGAAATTTTGTTCCTGCTGATGCAGCCCGGCCACGACCGGGCCACCACCAATCAGGTGCGGGAGCTGATGGAGGAACCCTCCTATCTGCTGGATACTGCCTGTACGCCCCGGGAACTGATGGCGGTGCTGGGCCGGGCCAAGCTGTGTGTTGCCATGCGGCTGCACACCCTGATCTTCGCCGCCCGTATGGCGGTGCCCTGCATTGGACTGGTCTATGACCCCAAGGTGGAGAGCTATCTTCAGGAGCTGGACATGCCCTCGGCAGGCCATGTGGAGCACTTTGATCTTCAGCAGGCGGTGGCCTGCGCCGATGAGATGATGGCCCACTACCAGGAAAATCTGGACCGGCTTCAGGAGAAGTCTCAGGCTCTGGCCAAGGCGGCGCTTCATAATGAGGAGCTGCTGCTGGAGCTGCTGGAGAAGAAAACAAAGAAGTAAATTAAACGTTCAACAGGCCGGTCCCGGAATGGGACCGGCCTGTTTGCTGCGGGGAAATTTTATTTACAAATTTCCAAGAAGAAGCTATACTATGCACGTTGGGAAAGAAGCAGACCATAGAAAGGAATGCAATATATGAAGAAACGAGCCATTTTGGCCCTTGGTTTAGCCACCGCCCTTCTGCTGACTGCTTGCGGCAGCAGCAAAGAGGGCCAGGAGAGTCAGTCGGAAGCACGGCTGACGGTGGTGGCCACCACCTATCCGGTCTATCTGCTGGCCAGCGCCGTGGCGGAGAACGTGGATGGCGTTGTGGTGGAGCGGCTGAACACCGGCGAGGTGAGCTGTCTGCACGACTACACGCTGACGGTGAGCGACATGAAGCTCATTGAAAGTGCCGATGTCATCGCCATGAACGGAGCGGGGCTGGAGGACTTTATGGATGACGCCCTCAGCCAGGCTCAGGGAGCCGTGATCGACTGCTCCCAGGGGGTTCAGATGCTGGAGATGGTGGGCCATGACCACCACGACGGGGACGAGGAAGATGGGGAGCACTATGACCCCCATATCTGGATGGACCCGGAAAATGCCATGATTATGGCGGAAAACATCCAGAAAGGCCTGTCCCAGGCAGATCCGGACCATGCGCAGACCTACTCTGATAATCTAACAGAGGCTCTGGCGCTGCTGAACAGTTGGGACAGCAACCTCCAGGAGATGATCCAGGAGGCAGAGCAGGAGGGCGGCGTCACGATTTCTGGCCTCATTACCTTCCACGACGGCTTCCAGTATTTTGCCAAGGCCCTTGACCTGCCTCTTCTGGCCGCCATTGAAGAGGAGGAAGGCAGCGAGGCCAGCGCTCAGGTCATCAATGAGACGGTCTCTCTGGTGAAAGAAAATAATATTCCTATCATCTTTACCGAAATCAATGGCTCTGACGCCACTGCCCAGGCCATTGCCCGGGAGACCGGGTGTCAGGTAGGCCAGCTTACTATGCTGATGGATGGCCCCAACGATGGGAAGCTGAGCAATTATCTGGACGGGCTGTCCTCAAATGTAAAGACGATCGTCAACGGCTTTGCCGGGGAAGAGGTCATTGGATGAGAAAGATCAAGCATGGAAAAATGGCGGGAGGCTGCTCTGACGCCTGCTGTTTGAAGCTGGAGGGGCTCAACGTCCGTCTGGAGGGAGAGGAGATCCTGGAGGATGTATCCTTCCACCTCCACTGCGGCGAGATTGCAGCTTTGATCGGCCCCAACGGCGCGGGCAAGTCTACCCTATTCCGCAGTATCCTGGGTCAATTGCCCTACGGGGGGAATATTACCTTCTCCCCGGCAGGTGGGCCTGCCATCCGCCTGGCGGACGGTACCGTGACTGGAGGCAGCCGGCCTTTGATCGGCTATGTGCCTCAGTCCCCCAGCTTTGACCGGGGCGACCCGGTAAGTGTACTGGACTTTTTCACCGCCGCCACGGCACGCTGGCCGGTTTGGCTGCCTATCCCGGAAAAATACCGGGAGCGGTGCCGCAGCAGTTTGGCGCGGGTTCACGGGGAAGATTTGCTGGACCGGGCCATGGGGGCCCTGTCGGGCGGACAGCTTCAGCGTGTGCTGTTGGCTCTGGCTCTGGAACCGGTGCCCCATATTCTTATTCTGGATGAGCCCCTGTCCGGTGTGGACATTGAAGGGGAGCACCAGCTGCTGGAGATGCTGGATGAGCTGCGCACCAAATACGACCTGTCCATCCTTTTGTCCACCCATGACTTTGCCACCCTGGGGCAGTTTGCCGATAAGGTGATCCTGCTCAATAAAAAGGTGCTCAAATCTGGGCCTCCGGAGAAAATCCTCTCCTCCCCGGAGTTTTATGAGACGTTCCACCTGCGGGTGGGGAAGGGAGGGGAGAACTGATGGAGCTTTGGTATTCCCTCGTAGAGCTGCTGCCCTTTGACTGGGCCCAAAGCGGCGGGATGTACTTTATGAAAAACGCCCTGCTGGCGGTGCTGGTCATTTCTCCGCTTTTTGGTATCCTCTCCACTATGGTGGTACACAGCCGCATGTCCTTCTTTTCCGATGCCCTGGGCCACTCTGCCTTTACCGGAATGGCTATCGGCGCCATCTGCGGCTTTAACGAGCCTACCTGGGCGGCCGTGGCCTTTGCGGTGGTGTTTGCCCTGCTCTTTAACTGGGTGCGCCGCCGTTCTGCTCTGGCCAGCGATACCGTGATCGGAGTATTCTCCTCTACCGCCGTCGCTCTGGGTATCTTTATCTCTACCCTGGGCGGGCGCTCCTTTACCAAATTCAACGCCCTGCTTATCGGTGATATTCTCTCGGTAGAACCGGCCAAGATCGGTCTGCTGGCGGTCATCCTAGTGCTGATTATCGTCCTCTGGGCGGTGTCCTTTAACCAGCTGATGCTCTCTGCGGTCCATCCTGCCCTGGCAGACAGCCGGGGAGTGAAGGTGTTCTGGCAGGAGACGATCTTCTCGGCAGCTATTGCAGTAGTGGTGACTGTCTCTATGACTTGGGTAGGCCTTATGGTCATTAACGCCCTGATTGTCCTGCCTGCCGCAGCGGCCCGGAACATCGCCAAGAATATGACGCAGTATCATCTCTTTTCCTTGTTGGGAGCGGTGGTTGCCGGAATCGCGGGACTGATGACGTCCTATTATATTGATACCTCCGCCGGTGCGGCCATTACCCTGTATTTGGCTGTCTGGTTCATGATTACCTTCCTGTTTCGCAAGAAGACATAAAAAAGCCTGTGCGCGATTAAGCGCACAGGCTTTTTGCTGCCTGGATTTAAGGGATATCAATATCCACTAAGATGTTATCTGTGCCATGTTCTTCAAATTCGCTGATATAGGCGTCAATGCGGCTGGCAAGCTCATCGTAGTTGCTCTCATCGATGGGAGCATCATCCATATCCCGACGGGCCAGATCCTCCGCTAAAATATCAAAGAAGACATTGTTTTCATATTCCATAATGGCTTCATGGATTCCGCCCTCCACAAAGGCCTGAGAAGGGACGATCTCACCGTGGTAGATCTCAGCTAGAGCGGGCATACCCTCCATCAGAGCTTTTCCAAATACCAGGCTCTCCACTTCATCGTAGTCAGCAAAACGCTGTTCACCCCGAGTGGAGTTCAAAATCCAGTTCCCGATATACACCAGGTCCAGCAGCCTGCGAAACTGCTTGTTGTTCAATTCTAGGTTCATTGCGCGGCCTCCTTTCCCAGAACCGAAGCAAGTAGGATACCTATATTATAGTCTATGGCGACAGCTTGTCAAATGGAGAACGCAAAATAGGGGATATATCGCAGTGAAAAAACTTCTGAAAAAAGTCGAAAAAAGGGTTGACAAATGGAGGGAGCAGTGGTATTCTATCAAAGCTGTCCGCGAGACAGTGGTTTCCAAGTCAAAAGCGAGCTTGAATGAGAGAACAAAAAACCACCTGACGGTGCGAAAAAAGTTCT
>OGEZ01001628.1_pt1 | contig 10264 bp, 10 predicted proteins | sample 1570831 | NCBI WGS metagenome assembly OGEZ01 (sample SAMEA2582059, study PRJEB24529) | metagenome | biome: Human gut stool | place: China | collected 2011
ATAAGGACAGGATATCATACAGATGAGGTTATGGTATGCCTTGTGACTAAGAAAATGTTAAGGAAAGAGGCAGCAGATGGGCTTGTGGATGTGGTGAAGGAGCTTAATGGGGAGATTAGCGCAAGTGCGGTTGGTGATGTAGATATTGACAAAAATATTGGTGAGAGTGAAGATAATCATACTAATGACAAAGATAGGCATTTACATATTACATCACTTGTTGTTAATATCAACAAAGAGGATACGAATGTCATACTTGGAAAAGAATGTGTAACATTGTATGGAAAGCCATATATAGAGGATTATATAGGTGATATAAAGTTTCAGATATCGCCACTTTCATTCTTTCAGGTTAATCCAAGACAGACAGAGGTGTTATATAACAAAGCACTTGAGTTTGCAGACCTCAAAGGAAATGAGAGCGTATGGGATATGTACTGCGGCATAGGTACAATTTCGTTGTTTCTTGCAAAAAAAGCAGGACAGGTCTACGGAGTTGAGATAGTTCCACAGGCGATAGAAGATGCAAAAAACAACGCAAAAATTAATAACATATCCAATGCTGAATTCTTTGTTGGAAAGGCAGAGGAGGTTGTGCCGGCATTTTATAAGAATAATGGGAATAATGCCTCAAAGGGTGGTGCTGATGTTGATGGGGCAGATAAATCCTATAGTGCAAACAAGGCAGAGCAGTCAGATACTACTGGCAAATCAGATAATATTGACCTGCCAGGAATTGATACTGCTGGCAAATCAGATAATTCAGACAGTCAGAATATTATTAATGTATATGATATGACAAAACCGGATGTTGTAGTAGTAGACCCTCCGCGAAAGGGTTGTGATGAGAAACTGCTGGATACTATCGTAAGTATGTCACCGGACAGGATTGTTTATGTGAGCTGCGATTCGGCTACACTTGCAAGGGACCTTAAGGTGTTAGTGGAACGTGGTTATAAGGTGGAGAAGGTGCAGCCTGTGGACCAGTTCGCTAATACTGTTCATATAGAAAATGCCTGTCTGCTGTCACGAAAAGATATCTAGAGGATATGGTTAAGGTAAGATTGAATGTGTCGATGTAAGTAGATTAAATGAAAAGCAGCTTCCTTCTGCTTTATCCTAAAAAAATGGTGCCGAAGCACCTATTCCTAAACCTTTTGCAAAATTTGCAAAACTGGTACATAATCAGCTTAGAAACCGAAGGATATGACTCGTCCAGCGGTTACACAATCGGAAACTTATAATATGTTGATTTAATCAACGGAATTACAGGCTATCCTCTATGCCAGTAGAGGATAGCTTTTCCATTTTTAGGTGTTAGAAAATCCATTTTTCAGAATTTCTGTTGTATTTTCTCTACACTGCCTATCTTTCTGTATTCATACATTTTCAGAGCCAGTATGCGGGTTGTTTTAAACATATCTGTGATTATATTTTCTACATCTATGACTTCATTTTCCTGCAATCTTTCGCATAAATTTTGATTTGAAAGGTAAACATGTTCATATAATATCGTACATCGTTCTTACTCCGCAAATTCATCTTTAATTACACTATGTTACGTCACAGGAGGAAATAATCTTCTATTAAGGGGCATAAAAGGCACTCAAAACGGCAGGCATAAAGAAAGTTCCAGAATCTTACTGAGCTACAAGCAGAATATGAACAGATCCAAGCACAAAAAGAAGTTCTGTATGTGGACTAGGACTATGGGAAATGGTCAAGGAATATGATGTTATCAAGCGTAACATTGACAGCATTTTTCGGAAAGAAAACGAATTGAAAGAATATGTCTGATAAAAAATGATGGTTATATTGTATGATGTGGACGTTTGTACAGTAAATTATCATGTGAAAAAATATTTAGAGATAGTGAATTACAAGAAATTTCAGTTATCCGAAAATTTCGGATAACTGCCACCTATGAAAAAACTACAGTACAAATTATTATTTGTTGGACATGATTATTGCAGTTGTATTTAAAGTAAATTCAAAGCGTGCAAATCAGTTTCGTAAATGGGCTGACGGTATTGTTAAGGAATATACAATCGATTGTATATTAGATAAAGGCAAAATGTTCCCATTTAAATCTTTAATTTTACGTAGTTTTTCACCCATTTCGTATGTACATCAAATGCTAAAAATGTGTTAGAAAAGGAGTTAAAAAGAGAAATTACAGTAAACGTAGAAATAGAACTAACTGGTAATGGTGGATATATCAGGAAATACGTAATTTATAAGGAAAATGCACTTTTGGATGTAAAAATCTGAAAGTGCATTTTTATTCTTTAAGTAATTCATCTGCGGTAGTATTCAGTATTTGAGCAAATGCTTTTAATTCAATGTCTGTTACAAATCGTTTACCACATTCAATTCGTTGAATGGCATTTTTATCTAAATCAATACCTTGTAATTGTAATTTATTAGCAAATGCTCTTTGAGAAACTTTAGGATGAATTTGTTTTCTTAATAAACCTATTTTTTCGCCGCATAAATTATTTTTTCCATTAGAATTTTTGTTTTTATACATGAAGCTCTCCTTATTAAATTAGAATATTAGTTATGGAAAAATGACATTTTGTGCTTGTCAATATTATTAGTCTATGATAAAATCAATGCAGAAATGACATTCACTAGATGTCAAAATAAAATGTTAATAGAACTAAGTAAAAAGGAGGAAAAAATAATGAAAAAATTAATAACAGGAGCGACTTTGACTTTGACAATTTGCTTTTTATTATTAGGAGTTATTTTTAAAAAAGCAGCTGATAGGCAACAAGGTACATCAATGTTGACAGGAGCAGTGATAGATGGTCAATACATTGTAACATCATCGGAACAGCTTGGTGGAAATACGGAGAAGTATGAGGCATTTAACATAGGTGGAACAATATTCTATATTCTTGCTGGTGTGACAGGTGTGATATGTGTCGTATCAGTAGTGTCTCAGAAGAAAAAGAAATAAACATTAGAGTACAATAAAATATTGTTATGGAGTAAATTTATGGATATTCAGACAAACAACTCAAATATGATTATAATGATACCTATAATTTTTTGTGGGTTAGTCATAATGGCGATTATTATACTAGCATTATATTATTTTGTTAAAAAGCAAGATGATAATAAAGAACTTGTAACACAGATGGTAAAAGTATTAGAAAAACCCGTACAACAAGGTAATATTGAATGGTATGTAGTGGAATGTGAAAACAAAGAACGTATAAAACTTAGAAGCTTTCAGGCGGATAAAGTTATAATTACCGTAGGCGATGTGGGAATTATAAGCTATAAGGGTAAAACGATACAATCATTTGAGCGGAAATAAAAGCTTTATAAATCGTGATTAACGTATTGAATGGGTTGCTTCCAATGCCAATATTGAAAGAACCAGTAAAAAAGGTATCCGCTGTAGGAGCAGAAAAAGTTTCAAAATAATCAAAAAAATAATGATAAGGTCTATCAATTAGTGTTTTTCATTGTATAATAATTATGTCGTACAGAATCACTTTCCTTTGTAATGTTTTGGTTAAACTCATTATACATCGGGAAGCTCTGTACGATATTTTTTTATGAAAAAGTTGTGAAGTAGTGTTATTAATATAAAATACATTTATAATACAAATAAAAAATCACACATAAGAAACGGAAAGGACATAACAATGTTATACATAATGCGTCACGGAAAGACCGACTGGAATGAGTTACACAAGCTACAAGGGCATACCGATATACCACTTAATGCGAATGGAATAGCTATGGCTGAAAATGCAGCAAAGAAATATAAAAATGTGCATTTTGATGTATGTTACTGCTCGCCGCTTACAAGAGCAAGACAGACGGCAGATATTATATTAAGTGACAGGGATGAAAAAGTTCCTGTTATTATAGATGACAGACTTATAGAGATGGGCTTTGGCGAATATGAGGGAATACAAGGCTATACAGATGATGCAGGCTATAATGTAAATACTCTTTTTCATAATCCGGCTGGATATATACCAGATAAGGGCGCAGAGAGTCTGGATGAGCTTTTTGCAAGAACGGGTGAATTCCTTGATACTATAATAAAGCCTGAACTTGCTAAGGGTAAAGATATACTTATAGTAGGTCACGGGGCTATGAATTCAAGTATAATATGTCAGGTAAGAGGCAAGTCATATGAGCATTTCTGGGATGAGGCAATAGAGAATTGTAAGCTGAAATGTCTTATATCATAGATTAGGTGAATGACGTAACTATATTGAGAAAGTATAAATCACAAAATTATATAATATTTTAAAATTGCCCATTTATAATTGAAAAATATATAATTACCCCGCTGTATTATAAAAATGAAAAATATATGAAAATTGCATATAATCCATATGAGTTTTAATTATAACGTGTTACAATATTTATACTTAGATGTACAGATATTAAATATGGGATACGATTATGTGGAGGATAATTATGAACATTTCATTTTTTTTACAGCCTAAGAGTAAAGTAGCATACATTTATAATAGTGACACGTTAAGACAGGGACTACAGAAGATGAACCATTATGGATATTCAGCAATTCCGGTTCTTGATGAGGATGAGCACTATGTTGGAACTGTAACTGAGGGAGATTTCCTGTGGCATATGTGCAGAATTAACCAGAACAATGGTATGGATATAGACATCAAAGAGCTTGAGAAGGAGAGTGTTGATGAGTTATATTTCAGAAGGAATTATCCAAGTGTGACCGTGGATACATCTATGGAAGAACTTTTTGAGAGAATAACGAACCAGAACTTTGTTCCAGTCACCGATGACCGTGGCATATTTATAGGAATTATAACACGTAAGGACATTATTACATATCTTGCAACGAAGAAGAAAGAGCCGGTGCGTGTTCTGGCGTATTCGTATTAAGAAGCTTTATCAGGTATAAATGTATTAAAATGTGGAGAGATATCCGGCATGGTTGTGCCGGGTATCTTTTTTTATTTATAAATAACTAGAATTATTTTTGCTGCAGTGTATAAAAAAGCGTATTATTAGTTGCAAAGATTTATTGGAATCTGAATCTATATCTCAATGTCAACTCAATAAAATAATACGTTGACATTTGCAATCTCCCCTTTTATACTTATTCGTATATCAGCGTATCGGTCAGGTATACGCCAGACGACAACAAGGGAGAGTACATTTATTATGTCAGAAACAGCTATTGATGAATTATTGGAAAAATGGGATGAAGAACACGTATTAACAAAGGAGGAGGCATTAGCGGTACTTAATCTGCCGGATGACAAGCTGGATAAGCTCATAGAAACTGCATATGCGCTGCGCCTTAAGTATAAAGGAAAGAAAGTAAGCATACAGCTTCTCACTAATGTAAGAAGCGGCAACTGTTCACAGAATTGTGCATATTGTGCGCAGTCATGTGAGTCGCACGCGGCTATAGAAAAGTATAAAAGAGTGTCGGATGAGAAGCTTTATGGGGATAATGACCTTGTGGATGAAAAGCATCTTGCAAGACATTGTATAGGACTCAGCGGTATCAGATTCACAGATGCTGAGATAGAAGACCTTGCAGACAGAATTCGTAAAATGAAGAAAAATGATACACAGATATGCTGTTCTATAGGCTTTCTTACAGAAAAGCAGGCAAGGATGCTTAAGGATGCAGGACTTAACAGAATAAATCATAACTTAAACAGCAGCCGTTCATATTATCCAAATATATGTACAACACATACATACGACCAGAGAATAAATAATATCCGTATGTTAAAGAGCATAGGCTTTGAAATGTGCTGTGGTGGAATAATAGGAATGGGAGAGAGCAAGAGTGATGTAGTTGATATGCTTATGGATATAAGAGAGATTAATCCTGAGTCAGTTCCTATCAACTTCCTTCTTCCTATAAAGGGAACAAGACTTGCCGACAGGGATATATCAGGACTTACACAGCAGTACTGCCTTAAGGTGCTATGTCTTGCAAGACTTATGGTGCCTAAGTCAGACATAAGATGTGCAGCAGGAAGAGAGGTATACTTCAAGGGAATAGAGCCAACATTGTTTAAGGTAGTAGACTCAATATTTGCATCAGGATACCTTACAGCAGGCGGACAGGGAATAGATGATACTCTCAATATGATAAAAGAAGCTGGATTTACAGGAGAAATCGAGAGTACTGACAGATAGAGGAATGTCAATAATATGATGTCAAGGGCAAAAGTTCAAAAAGTCATTTATGTTTGCAGGATAAGACTTTTGAGTTTTTGCCCCTGACGTATTTATGTATCTGGATTGCTGCATTGCTGTGCAATTCACGTTACTTTAAAACCACGTACAAAGCATATATAAAACTTTGTGCGGCATATTTTTATTCTTTATCCAGTGAAGTAATTGTCTGTGTTACTTCTTTGATAGCTTTATTAATATCTGAGCTTGCCTCACCCATACCTTTGGCTAACTTCTGGACTTCCACGGCAACAACGGCGAAACCCCTTCCAGCATCACCTACGCGGGCAGCTTCAATAGAAGCGTTAAGCGCAAGGATATTCTGACGTTTGCTGAAGCCATCAATCTGTTTAACCTTGTCGTTAGCGGTCTGTAGCTGAATGGCAGCATTGCTTATTCCGGTCTTTAATTCTGAAAGAATATGTGAGTTCTGGTAAGAAGTATAGCTTGCACGCACAAACATATTGATAACATCGCCGAGAAGTTCAGCAGATGCATTAATTTCCTCAGTTGTTCTTACATTTACTTTCTTAAGTGCGGTTATGTACTTGTCTTCATCGATACCAAGCTCTCTTGCTGTTGTCCTGAACTTGTCTTCGTCAGGATGATCAGGAAGAACCTGACCGCCGATAATACTTCCAAGAACTGTACCGTCATCAAGAGTTATAGGAATACCAAAGTCGACAAGCCCTGCATGACAGGGATAAACACCATGGCCTTCACGGTCACATTTTTCACATCGTCTTTTACCTTCAGCACATCCTCTTGTCAGCTTAATACAGAAATCAGTGAAATTGTAGCAGTCACTTATATACTTGCCGTCATCACCAACAGCGACTGTAGCAAGTCCTGTACTTTTAGCCCAGTTTGACATAATCTGTTCAAACTTATTCATATCACAAAAATCTTGTATTTTCATAAACAACACCTCCCGTTGTATTGTGTGATTTATACTTTTGACACTTACATCATAATATACTTATGATCTCTGTAATTTTCTTTAAGTATATAATAATATCGGTATATTGCATAGTGTATTTTATATAAAAAACAAAGAAAAATGTGTCGAAAAATAGTGAAATAATACAATAAACAAAAAGAATAAAAATGTTGTATATACAACGGAAAAAATCAGTAAAGTATAATAAGATGTGAGTGTCAAAAGTTACTTACATCATAATAAAAATGTATAAATACATTTATAAGTGTAAAATATAAGAATAAAGGAGATTATATACATGGATAAGAAAATGTTTTGTTTTCAGTGTGAACAGACAGCAGGATGTACAGGCTGCATGGGAAATGCAGGTGTATGTGGAAAGGACTCAACAACAGCGGCGCTTCAGGATGAGCTTACAGGCGCACTTATAGGGCTTGCAAAGTCGTGTGGAAGTAATCCAAAGACAGATAATACAGACAGAATAATAATAGAAGGTTTATTTACAACTATAACAAATGTTAATTTCAATAATGAAACTCTTAAGAATATGATAGACAGAGTTCATAAGGAAAAGAATATAATATCGCCAGATTGCAGTGTCTGCCAGTCAAGATGCGGCAATACAGATGATTATGATATGAATAATATATGGGATGCAGATGAGGATATACGTTCACTTAAGTCACTTATATTATTTGGTATAAGAGGAATGGCGGCGTATGCATATCACGCAATGGTGTTAGGCTGCACAGATGAAACAGTCAATAATTTCTTTTATAAGGCGCTTTCAATCATAAGCTATGATATGGATAGTGAGCAGCTTTTACCAGTTGTGTTGGAGGTTGGAGAAGTTAATCTTAAGTGTATGGAGCTTCTTGATAAGGCAAACACAACAAGCTACGGCACACCAGCGCCGGTAAAGGTATCGCTTAGTGTAGAGCCGGGACCTTTTATAGTTGTGACAGGTCATGACTTAAAAGACCTTCATATGCTGCTCGAACAGACTAAGGATAAGGGCATAAATATATATACTCACGGTGAAATGTTACCAGCACATGCATATCCTGAGCTTAATAAGTATCCACACCTTAAGGGTAACTTTGGAACAGCATGGCAGAATCAGCAGAAAGAGTTCGATAACATACCGGGTGCGATATTATTTACAACTAACTGTCTTATGCCAGTCAGAAAGAGCTACGAGGACAGGGTATTTACAACAGAAGTGGTATCGTATCCGCAGATGGTTCATATAGATGAAAATGCGGCTGGCGAAAAGGACTTTACACCAGTTATCAATAAGGCACTTGAGCTTGGCGGTTATGAGGAAAGACAGGAAAGAACCGGAATTAACGGCGGAAGTTATGTTATGACAGGTTTCGGACATGGAACAGTTCTTTCAGTAGCAGACAAGGTTATAGAAGGTGTTAAAAATGGTGACATAAGCCACTTCTTTCTTGTGGGCGGCTGTGATGGTGCAAGACCGGGAAGAAACTATTACACAGAATTCGTGAAGCAGACACCAAAAAATTCAATTATACTGACACTTGCCTGTGGAAAGTACAGATTTAACGACCTTGACTTAGGCGAGATAGACGGGCTTCCAAGGATTATGGATATGGGACAGTGCAACGATGCATATAGTGCCATAAAGGTTGCCATAGCGTTGTCAGAAGCATTTGGATGTGGTGTAAATGAACTTCCATTATCAATGGTGCTTTCGTGGTATGAGCAGAAAGCTGTATGTATTCTTCTTACACTTCTTCATCTTGGAATTAAGAATATATACTTAGGTCCTACATTGCCAGCATTTATATCTGCAAATGTACTGGACATACTTGTAAAGAATTATAACATATCACCTATAAGTACACCTGAGAAAGACTTAGAAAAAATATTAGCGAGATAAAGACTTTATTTGACAAGTTATGCAATTATTGACCTATTTGGGATACTAGCTAATGTTATAAAATTTTCATAAGAATTGTTGGAAATATCGGAATTACAGTCTGCATTTATGTGGGCTGTAATTTATTATGAGGATAATGCAGATGAACAGCACTCACTATGAAGATTTTTGTAGCAGAATGAAGAATTATAGGAAAAGGTTGGGCTATAATCAGACTGAGATGGGAAAGAAGTTAGGAATATCGCAGGATGATTATTCTAAACGTGAAAATGGGCATATTATTGTATCTTTTAATAATATGAAGTCCCTGCATGAAAATGGAATAGATATAGATGAGCTGGTGTGTGGAAAAAGTAGTAATGTGAGTACAGAGGAACTTGACATTGTTATGAGTGAGTATGACGACAGCACCAGACCTTTTGCTATGAAAATAATTGCAGAGAGTATAATGCATTACCGTAATCTGGAGATAATGAGCGGAAGACAGGTTACAGATGAAGACAGGCTTCTTGACTATATGTTAAAACAGTGGGATGAGTTCACGATGCTTGAATATGTACGCACGGTTATGCATTATTCACAGGATACGATGTCATCAAAGCTTTATGTAACCAGAAAAAAGTATCGTAAATATGAGAAAGAGATTATATATCCTGATGCTGATACCCTCGTTAATATGTATAACGTATATAACTACCGCCCATCAATGTATCTTAATCTGTATGACAGAAGATATTATGTTATGCAGAGAATATGGATGGAATTCAATGACGAGCAGAAGAATAAGGTTATGAGGATGGGGAATATGATGAAGGAGATATTGTAAGTAATTAATCTACGCATTGTGTAGATTTAGAGTACATTCATCTATTATCCGTATGAAATATAACTTAATATCTGTTCAGTTTTGAAAATATATATAAAGTTTATTAATTCATTTGGGCGCAGTATAGATAGTGGATTGAGAACATTAATGAAAGAATAGAGTAGAATTCCTAACTCCTATCCAACCAGACATGTAGATAAGTCAGGTTGGATGGGAGCTTTTTTATATATAGCTGTACATTTAAAAGGAAATATATGCAATCCCCTTCAAAAATATAGAATCAGCGAAAAAAATATGTTAAGATGATGTGTACCGGATAAATGACGATAATATAAAATGATTAAAGGGTCAAAAGGTATCATCGATGCATGCTTGC
>OGEZ01001630.1_pt1 | contig 10260 bp, 10 predicted proteins | sample 1570831 | NCBI WGS metagenome assembly OGEZ01 (sample SAMEA2582059, study PRJEB24529) | metagenome | biome: Human gut stool | place: China | collected 2011
AGCGGAATGCGTAGTCAGATGAGCCGGAATTTGCACCCTGAGCACAGCATATACAACAATCACGAAAAGCGAGGCAGCGCTATACAGTAATGCTTCTGTATACCAAGGCGTAGAATTCTGTTCGTATAGTTTCGGAAAGCGCTTGTACTCATAGAAATCCATACTCGTTTTAATCACAATCACATAAAAACTCGCATAGATCATACATTTTAAGAAATCGTAGAGTTTATTCATATCATCACCTCCGCGATACACTGCTCAATTCTTTTGACTTCAACAAACTGAAAGTTTCCGTTGCTTATCTTGATTTTTATATAAAGCCTCTTTTTTTTGCTTCTTCAATCAATATAGGTTGAATTAAAGGATATGTCCAATTATCAACTAACTTATCTGAAATCAATATTTTCTCAATCTCACAATGTAATTCCACGAATGAGCTAATGTCTGCAATAAATAACATTCCAAAAGTTTCATCATCAATATTTTCATTTACTCGTGTCTTTCCTTTAACAGAATACACACATATTGGTTCAATTTTAAAATCAATTGCCCCTGTTTCTTCTTGTAATTCTCTTTTGGCTGTTTCAAAAATACTTTCTCCAGGTTCTCTGTGACCGCCTGGCACTTCATAAGTTTCTCTTTCTTTGTGTTTACAGAATACCCACTTGTTGTCTGTTTTTGATATTATTACTGCAAACTTCAAAAGTTCATCTGCGACATTGTCATAAAATTTAACTTCTACCATTCTACCAATACCTCGTCAAATTCCGATTTTTCGTTCTCTGCGACTTCCCAATAAACGGGAAGTTGTTACTCTGATTTCCGCCAGAACAATCCTTCTGAAGCTGCAATTTCCTCAAACAACATACACATTTCTTCATCTGGATTATAAATGTTTATATTTAAGCAATCCCATCCAAACTGGAGAAGCACATCTTTACTTGTAAATAATATATTTACATCACCAGAATGGCTTTCCAGTATAGTGTCAATGATTTTTGTTACTTGTTCGGGGGTTGGCTGTTCAATCCATTTGCCCCATTGAACAGATACAGGATAATAACACATCGCTTTCAAAATAACGCCAACAAACCTATCTCTTAACCCACAGTAATCATAGTGGTTGAGTAGATAAGTTTCTACTTCAAAAAACTGTCCACCACAATTCATGGGTACTTGTTTAGGGAGGAAATCCATTATATAGCACGGGGTTTCCAAGAGTTTGTCAATTATGTTCACTTAATCACGCTCCTTTAACAAATTCCGATTTCTCAGTTTAAAAAACTGGAAATTATTTAATTCTCTGTGTACCTAATTGTAATTGTTCAACTGCTATTTTTGCTTTATTGTCATCTTCCTTTTGAAGATTTTCTATTTCCGAGTTCCGAATAGTCAAAATGATTTCGTCCCCCACCTGTAAATCATCAAGTGTTATATCTACAACATCTTGCGTATCATAATTACAATAGATCATAGGAATTTGGGAACAATCGATAAGACAATCATCTCCTAAAACACATTCTTCTCCGCTATCTTTTGTGGTTATGATTTTATTTTCTTTATCAATTTCTGTTATTATCGCATTGACACCTAAAGTAAGTGGTTCGTTTGTTTGTTGTCCAGAACACGCAACTAAAGTAAACACACAAATAAATATACATAATGCCATTATCATTTTTTTTATCATAAGTTCCTCCAAATTCCGATTTTTGTTCTATTTGCTCCCCGATAAATATGAATTTATAACAGTCCTTCTGCTTTTGCCCGAATCGCATAAAACTCTTGGAATGTATCTGGTTCTTCCATTATAGTTTCTTTCATAATTCTTAATCTCCGTTTACCAACTCGTCTATCCAATACAGCAAATATTTTTACGATTAAATTTTCACTTTTAAGACTCGCTTCAATATCTTGATTATCAAACTCTGCAAACGCATTATAAAAACAACGTTGGTCAAAAATACCCAATTTTATAGCTGTATCGTCCATATACGCATTTTCTACTTTCATGCGTTTCTGGTATTTTTCGTCTTGAGGAAACATGTCTGCTTTCGCCCAATTGTTCCAATAGCATCCCTTGATGATTTCTTTTCCATCATATCTTATCGCCGCCCGTCCCTCATGGTCGGGACTCCTGCTATATGATGTTGCATAATACTGAATATGACCTTGCAGATTTTGAGCCAGATATTCCGTTTCCAACTTTTTCCTTATACCACTCCATGTTGCCATTCATTGTTCTCCTCAAATTCCGATTTGTTACTCACATAATATCATGTTTTTTCTTCAATTACATCTACATAATTTTAATAAACTGCCATTCGGTTTGCTTCTGTAACCAGCGTCCGGTTAATCTTCTCCTGCATTGTTTCCCTTGCATCTTCGTTGAAATGATAACGGATGACAGAGACTGTCCAACTCATCGATACGCTCTTTGGGAATACAAGGCTGTTCGGATATATCCTCAATGTATTAGATATCATCCGCAAAATGGGATTCCAGTATTACTTCCCGCATCGTACATCCCATCCCGGCGCATTGCATTTGACGATTAAACTGCCGGACGAACAATCCTGCCCTCCGCCCTTAGCATTCTTCTGCAAGCTTAGAGGAACTCTCCCGGAATTCCTCAAGGCCCGGACCGGAGGGGTACCGGCGCGTCCCAGTGATGCCGCAGGCGGGCGCCCGCAACAATGAATCAACATACAGAACCTGCCACCGACATCTTCTCCCGGTTATATGGCCAACAAAAAAGGGCCTGCTGCACCAGCAATCCATTGCCAGTGCAGCAGGCCCTTTAAAATACGTTCTAAATTACATTCCAAGTCAACATCTAAGCTGAAATCTACAGGCCAAGAGCCATCACTCCAACTCAAACGCCCCAGTATACAACTGATAATACACACCCTTCTGCGCGATCAACGCCTCATGATCTCCACGCTCAATGATATGCCCGTGATCTAAAACCATGATCGCCTTACTGTTACGTACCGTAGAAAGTCTGTGGGCGATGACAAAGACGGTGCGTCCCATCATCAGGTTATCCATGCCCTCCTGAACCAGCGCCTCCGTTCTCGTATCGATCGAACTCGTCGCCTCGTCAAGGATCATCACAGGAGGATCAGCGACAGCTGCTCTCGCGATGGAAATGAGCTGTCTCTGCCCCTGCGAAAGGCTGGCGCCGTTGCCGGTCAGCATCGTATTATAACCTTCCGGAAGTCTCTGGATAAAATCATCCGCATTCGCAAGCCTTGCAGCCGCCATACATTCTTCATCGGTGGCATCCAGCCGTCCATAACGGATATTCTCCATAACCGTACCCGTAAAGAGATTCACATCCTGAAGAACAACGCCGAGAGACCGCCTGAGATCCGGTTTCCGGATCTTTGTGATATTGATCCCATCGTACCGGATCTTGCCGTCCGGAATATCGTAAAACCGGTTGATCAGGTTCGTGATGGTCGTCTTACCGGCTCCGGTGGCGCCGACGAAAGCGATCTTCTGACCGGGCTTCGCGTAGAGGGTGATGTCATGGAGAACGAGTTTTTCCGGTGTGTATCCGAAATCAACGTCCTCTAAGCGGATATCACCCTTTAATGGAGTATAGGTGACGGTTCCCTCCGCTTTATGCGGATGCTTCCATGCCCAGATACCGTTCTTGTCATTTGTCTCCTTTAACGTGCCGTCAGCGCCCCATTCAGCGCGCACAAGAGTCACATAACCCTCATCTTCCTCCGGCTTCTCATCGATCAGAGCGAAGACACGGGAAGCTCCTGCAAGACCCATGGCGATCATGGCAACCTGCATGGAGGCCTGACCGATGGTCTGGGAGAGCTGTCTTGCCATACCGAGGAAGGAGACGATCACACCGATGGTGACAACACCGGAACCGCTGAGACTTAAGTTCGGGGCTTTGAGATATACGAGGAGTCCGCCGACAATGGCGAGGACCACATACATCAGGTTGCCCACGTTATTTAAGATCGGCATCAGGGAGTTGCCATAACGGTTTGCCTGCTCACCGTCGGAGAAAAGCTGCTCGTTTAACTTGTCAAAATCCTTCTTACACTCGTCCTCATGGCAGAAGACCTTGACGACCTTCTGTCCCTGGATCATCTCCTCGATGAAACCTTCCTCCTTCGCGAGGGATCTCTGCTGTGCCATCATGTAGCGGGAGCTTGCGCCGCCGAATTTCTTCGTGACGGTCAGCATGAGAGCGGAGAAGAGGCACACAACGAGAGTCATCCACACACTGTAATAGATCATCATGAGAAGCATGACCGTGATCGTGAGAGAAGACTGGAAGACCATCGGAAGCGACTGGCCGATCAGCTGGCGGATCGCGTCCGTATCGTTTGTGTAGGTACTCATGATATCGCCGTGGGCGTGGGTGTCAAAATACTTGATCGGCAGGGACTGCATCTTATCGAACATGTCCACACGCAGGTGCTTTAATGTCCCCTGTGTCACGGTCGCCATGAGGTGGGTGTAGGTGAAGGCTGCCGCGACACCAAACACATATAGGGTGACCATCGAGAGGATCGTCTGCATGAACGGCTGCCGGATGCTCTCAAATCCGTTCTCCAGTCCCGGAAGAATGCAGGTATCGATGAGCTGTTGTAAAAATACGGTCTGGACCACGGAGGCAGCTGCGGCGATGATGATGCAGATGATCACGGTGATCATGTACACCCGGTAGTTCTTGTAAATGTAGCGGAGCAGGCGGCCGAAGGTGCCATTTTTCCTATTCTGTTTTTCCATGATCATGCCTCCTTGCTCTTTGTCTGGGAATCATTGACTTCTCTGTAAATGCCGTTTAAGGCGAGAAGTTCTTCGTGGGTTCCGGATTCCACGATCCGCCCGCCATCCATGACGAGGATGCGGTCTGCGTCCTGAACAGAGGAAACACGCTGGGCGATGATGATCTTTGTGGTGTCCGGAAGCTCATGTTTAAATGCCTGACGGATCAGGGCATCAGTCTTTGTATCGACTGCGGAAGTCGAGTCGTCCAGGATCAGGATTTTCGGTTTCTTTAAGATCGCTCTCGCGATGCAGAGACGCTGTTTCTGGCCGCCGGAGACGTTCGTTCCGCCCTGTTCGATGTAGGTGTCATATCCATCCGGGAATTGTGTGACGAACTCGTCCGCCTGCGCTAATCGGCACGCGTGGATCAGCTCCTCGTCTGTGGCGTTCTTATTGCCCCAGCGGAGGTTTTCCTTGATCGTTCCGGAGAAGAGGACGTTCTTCTGGAGAACGACAGCCACAGCGTCACGGAGGGCCTGAAGATCGTACTCACGCACATCGCGTCCGCCGACCTTCACCGCGCCTTCCGTTATATCGTAGAGACGTGGGATCAGCTGGATCAATGTTGTCTTTGCGGAGCCGGTACCGCCGATGATGCCGATGGTGGAACCGGACGGAATCTTAAGATCAATGTCAGTCAGGGCAAATTTTTTGTTCTTTCCGGAATAGCGGAAGGAAACATGGTCGAACTCGACGCTGCCGTCCTTTACATCTGTTGCTCCGTTTTCCGGGGATCGTAAAACGCTCTCATGATTCAGGACTTCGGCAATACGGTCGCCGGATTCCTGGGCCATGCTGCACATAACGAATACCATGGACAGCATCATCATGGACGTGAGGATCTGGACGCCGTAGCTGATCAGGGAAGAAAGTTCCCCGGTGGAAAGCTCGCTGCCTCCGGTGCCGATGATGAGCTTCGCGCCGAAAAAGCTTACTAAAAGCATTGAAACATAGATGCAGAAGGTCATCACCGGGTTATTTAAGGCGAGGATCTTTTCTGCCATCGTGAAGTCTTTTCGCACCTCCTCGGCAGCGTTTTCGAATTTCTTCTTCTCGTAATCTTCGCGGACGAAGGATTTTACGACACGGATGCCGCCGACGTTCTCCTGGACGGAGTTATTTAAGGCATCGTATTTCTTGAAGATCCGCTTAAAGATCGGGTGGACATAGAAGAAGATGCCAAACAGTGCCGCTGCAAGAACCGGGAGAAGTGCCAGAAAGATGAAGGACATCCGGACATTGATGCTCATGCTCATGATGACGGAAAAGACTGTCATAAGCGGGGCACGGACTGCCATGCGGATCAGCATCTGGTAGGCGTTCTGAACGTTCGAGACATCTGTCGTCATCCTCGTCACGAGAGAGGAGGAGGAGAACTTGTCGATGTCTGCAAAGGCGAAGTCCTGGGTCTTAAAGTAGAGATCTCTTCTTAAGTTCTTTGCGAGTCCGCACCCGGCTGTAGCAGCCGCTCTCGCCGAGAGAACGCCGAAGAGCAGGGAAAGGGTCGCAAGGACCAGTAAGAGGGCGCCGTATTTTAAGATCGGTGCCATGGAAGATCCGGTCATGTCATCGATAAGCTTAGACATGATGAGAGGAATCGTACATTCCAGAATGACTTCCATGGTGACAAACAGCGGTGTCTCGATGGACACGCGTTTGTACTGGCGCACGCTTTTTAAAAGTGTTTTAACCATGAATGATTTACCTCATTTCCATATAAAATTTGCGATCCCGCAAAAGCTCCTGATGCGGAGAACATGCAGGTTCTGCAGGTGGGACCCGTCCGGATATTCAGGACATATTTCGGATCATCTGGTTGATGACCCTGAAAAACACGGCGAGATCCTGAGAAGATATTCCGGAGGTCAGACGATCTTCGGTTTCTTCCAGACTCTGGTGGATCAGTTCCTGATACTGCATGGCTTTTTCAGTAGCGACAATGCGTTTTAGGCGGGCATCATAAGGAACTGCCTCCCGGTAGATCAGTCCGCTTTTTTCCATATCCTTTAAGAGCTTTGTGGCGGTCGGTGGTCTGAGACTGTACTCCTCTTCGATATCTTTCTGGAAGACATCACATTCCTGCCCGCGCGCCAGAATAAAATGAAGCGTTTTTCCTTGCGTGCCGCTTAAGGTATCATGAAAAGAAAAGGTACTGAAGTGCCTGCGGATCAGGTTGGAGAGCATTCCCACACTGCGTCCAACGGTTTCTTTCATAGATCAAGTTCCCCCTTATAAATAAAAAGCTGTGATTCGGTCGTCTGCCATATACTTAGCAAACTAATTTATTAGCTTACTAAGCATAATAAGACTTTTGTGGGGGAATGTCAATGAAAAAATTGTGAAGAAACTGTGATCAATGATGAAAAAGCTGTGGTTTGCGATAGAAAGTGGGGACAGCTTTAGAATCCCATGGATGCCATGATGGGGACAGGATGAATGTGAATAATGAAATGCGAGAATTGGGCTAAAGTTTTGTGCAAGTATACAAAATTGGTGTTTTGTGGAAAAAAGTACTTACGAAGCGATAAAGAAATATTGTATACTGCGTTCACATAGAGATTGAGAACGCAGTGAGATGTACACGAAAAGAGCAGTGGAGTCGCAACGAGTTTTGTTGGCTTCGCTGTTTTTTTCTGTCATATGCCCGGAAGAAACGGTCAGAGACGGTTCTTACAGATGATGATCTGAGTGAAGAAGTTCTGATACGGCTTTCGGGGAAATATCCACATCGTTTTCACAGAAATTTATAGGTTGAAAAAGGAGAAAATGTATGCCAAGAAATAAGAGAGAAAGTCTGATCTACACAGTATTAATGTGTTTTACCATGGTGCTCTGGATGAGCATCTACAACGTAACACTTCATATGGGAGCGTTAAACCTCACAACAATCCGTGAGGCCTGGATCGGATTCCCGATCGCCTATGTGTTCGCGATGTGCATGGACTGGTTTGTGGTCTCCGGACCGGCGAAGGGATTCGCGTTCCGTTTTCTTGTAAAGCCGGAGAGTCCGGTGCTTCACAAGGTGATTGCGGTTTCCTGCTCCATGGTGGTTCCGATGGTTATCATCATGTCCCTCTACGGTGCCCTTGAGGGATGCGTAAAGGGCGGAAACTTCAGCCCTCTGCTGCTCATCTGGCTCACGAATATCCCAAAGAATTTTGTAATGGCACTGCCGTTCCAGCTCATCATCGCGGGACCGCTTGTCCGCAAGGTGTTCCGTGGCGCATTTCCGGAAGGGACTGTGTTAGCGTAAAGAATTCAGAAAAGAAAGCTGCGGTACAAATTGCGGCGTAGATAAGAAAAGCCGTGTGGTCTTTCTCTGTGATAGGATTATGAACCTATGGGGGAAAAAGCTCAGGCGGCTTTTTATATAGAAAATTTAAATGTATTCACTGAAAAATTTCTTTAAAACGGACTGCTTCCTATTTTAGATTGGAGAGCTGCAAGAGTGGGCTGCTTTATGATTCTGCCTAAAATTATGAAGTTTAAATGCGAATTCGTAAGCATATGGAAAATTATAAGGTAGGAGGAGCAACATGAATACAGACAAAGTAATACAGGACCTAAATCGCAGATTTGCTGCGTTCTGTGAGGAATGACACAAACCGGAAGTGTCTATCCAGTATATTGCCTATCATGCCGATGACCTTACCCATCGTAAACGCGGCGAGGATCGTTCCGATTCCAAGCCCTTTGATATGACCGAGGAAACAGAAAGTCAGTCCCGCGGTCACGGCGAGACAGGTCACGTCGAAGGTGATCTTGACTCTGGAGTATGGAACCTTCAGAATATCGGCCATTTCTCGAGGAAAGAGGTCTGTCGGGATGATCGGAAGTCCGCAGCGGTTGGAGAGGGCAATTCCGAGGCAGATGACGAGATAGCTCACGATAAAATAGACGATCTGGTATCCGATCCCCATCGTGAGGCCCGCGAGGGCGGTCTTATATACATCTAACATCTTACTGAAGGCGAAGCCTACAACGAAGCTGAAGAGGTATGTAGGAACAAACTTTTTCCGTAAGATCATGAGGGCAGCTACGAGAATCCCCTGAAAGATATAAGTCCAGGTTCCGAGCGTCAGAGCCGGGAAGGATTCAGAAAAAGCGTACGGAACGCTGGAGATCGCCGAAATTCCGGCACCGGAGTCCAGCATTAAGACAACACCGAAACTGTTGATCAAAATCACAATAAGAAGAGCAAGTTCACCGCGCCAGACAGGGCGCTTGTCAGTTCGTTCATTCGTATTCATGTCACATCTCCTGTAAGCTTATATTATGTCAAAATCGAACGTTTACCATTGTAGCGTGCTAAAACAAGATGTGCAAGTCCTTTTTTCATCTAACCAGTATATAGTGCAGAGAAGACTCCAGATATAGATCACATGAATGAAAAGTGTTTGTAATTACGTTCTTTATCCAGTTAATTCTCAGTATGGAGAAAGCAATTAAGCACAGGACACAAAAGCAGAGAGAGTCAGTAATTTCTTTCTTAATTCAGCCAATACACAGCGCAGGGAAGACCTGGGGCACGGACCGCCTGGGTGAAGGGAGCTGGTTTCCTCTTGGCTCGCCGGAGAATGCGTTGGAGGACATGTGCCGCTTGTCTGAGCGAAGCGAGTTGTGGCACATGTCCTCCGTCCTTAGCATTCTTCGGCAAGCTTAGAGGAACCCTCCTGGAATCCCTCAAGTGTCCGCGCCCCAAGTCTTCCCTGCGCGTACCTTTCGCCATATTATTCGGTACAGGAATATGGCTTTACCGCCGCCTGATCCGCTGTATGTTCCCCAATGATCTTTTCCATCCAGATCATATCGTACCACCGGTTAAACTTATACCCGCAGTTCTCAAAAGTCCCGCAAAGCCGGAACCCAAGATGCTCATGGAACTGGGCACTGTTCTTATTTAAATACTCGTCCTCAATCTTCGGATATCCGATGCAGGCGTAAAGATTCAGAACTCCCATGTCTTTGAGCCGCTCAGCCAGTGCCTCATAGAGCTTCTTTCCAAGCCCGCATTTTTTCGCATTGTGATCCAGGTAGATTGTGAGCTCACTGGCCCAGTCGTAGGCGGCGCGGCCGACGAAAGGATGGGCGTAAGCGTAGCCTTCGATCCTGCCGTCACGTTCGATGACGAGATAAGGATATTTTTTCATGATATCGATCATGCGGTTCTCGAATTCTTCAAGGGAAGGGACATCGTATTCAAAGGTGATCACGGTGTTCTCTACATAATAGGTGTAGATCTCAAGGATTCTCGGAGCGTCGGATAATTTTGCGTTTCTTACTTTGATGTTGGTTTCCATGGTGGGACCTCCTTTGTGAGATGGTATAAATTGGGGTTATTGTACCACTGATAGGGAACGGTGACAAGAATTTATATCCAGACGGGCAGGCAGAAGGGAGATGGATTGGTTACTGTACACGGGTAGGAATTTTCTGAACTGAAAATTCCGTACAATA
>OGEZ01001634.1_pt1 | contig 10230 bp, 5 predicted proteins | sample 1570831 | NCBI WGS metagenome assembly OGEZ01 (sample SAMEA2582059, study PRJEB24529) | metagenome | biome: Human gut stool | place: China | collected 2011
CAGGTGCTGATTATCGGTCTGGGCGGGCTGGGTACACCTGCTGCGCTGTACCTGGCGGGCGCTGGCGTCGGGACGCTGGTACTGGCAGATGACGACGATGTGCATTTAAGCAATCTGCAACGACAAATCCTCTTTACCACTGAAGATATCGATCGCCCGAAATCGCAGGTCAGCCAACAGCGACTGACACAGTTGAATCCCGACATTCAACTGACAGCATTACAACAACGGTTAACGGGTGAGGCGTTAAAAGATGCGGTTGCACGGGCCGATGTGGTGCTCGACTGTACCGACAATATGGCGACTCGCCAGGAGATTAATGCCGCCTGCGTGGCACTCAACACGCCGCTTATCACCGCCAGCGCGGTCGGATTTGGCGGTCAGTTGATGGTACTGACGCCGCCCTGGGAGCAGGGGTGTTACCGCTGCCTGTGGCCAGATAACCAGGAGCCAGAACGCAACTGCCGCACGGCGGGCGTGGTTGGCCCGGTGGTCGGGGTTATGGGCACTTTGCAGGCACTGGAAGCCATTAAGTTATTAAGCGGTATAGAGACACCTGCGGGAGAACTCCGACTGTTCGACGGTAAATCGAGCCAGTGGCGCAGCCTGGCGTTGCGCCGCGCCAGTGGTTGCCCGGTATGCGGAGGAAGCAATGCAGATCCTGTTTAACGATCAAGCGATGCAGTGCGCCGCCGGGCAAACTGTTCACGAACTACTGGAGCAACTCGACCAACGACAAGCGGGCGCGGCTCTGGCGATTAATCAGCAAATCGTCCCGCGTGAGCAGTGGACGCAACATATCGTGCAGGATGGCGACCAGATCCTGCTTTTTCAGGTTATTGCAGGGGGTTGAGATGTTACGTATTGCGGACAAAACGTTTGATTCACATCTGTTTACCGGCACAGGGAAATTCGCTTCTTCACAACTGATGATGGAGGCGATCCGCGCTTCCGGCAGCCAGCTGGTGACACTGGCGATGAAACGTGTCGACTTGCGCCAGCACAACGACGCTATCCTCGAACCGCTTATCGCGGCGGGTGTGACCCTGCTGCCAAATACATCCGGGGCGAAAACAGCGGAAGAAGCCATTTTCGCCGCCCATCTGGCACGTGAAGCGTTAGGCACAAACTGGCTAAAATTGGAGATTCACCCTGACGCCCGCTGGCTGTTGCCCGATCCCATCGAAACTCTGAAAGCCGCCGAAATGCTGGTACAACAGGGATTTGTCGTGCTGCCTTACTGCGGGGCCGATCCGGTATTGTGTAAACGTCTGGAAGAAGTCGGCTGTGCAGCGGTGATGCCGCTCGGCGCGCCGATTGGCTCGAATCAGGGACTGGAAACCCGCGCCATGCTGGAGATTATTATCCAGCAGGCCACAGTTCCGGTGGTTGTCGATGCTGGCATCGGCGTTCCCAGCCATGCCGCGCAGGCGCTGGAAATGGGGGCCGACGCGGTGTTAGTGAATACGGCGATTGCCGTCGCGGACGATCCCGTCAACATGGCGAAGGCATTTCGTCTGGCGGTAGAAGCAGGCCTGCTGGCACGTCAGTCCGGACCGGGCAGCCGCAGTCATTTTGCTCATGCCACCAGCCCGCTGACTGGATTTCTGGAGGCATCGGCATGAAAACCTTCAGCGATCGCTGGCGACAACTGGACTGGGACGACATCCGCCTGCGTATCAACGGCAAAACGGCTGCTGACGTAGAACGGGCGCTAAATGCCTCGCAACTCACCCGCGACGATATGATGGCGCTGTTATCGCCAGCCGCCAGTGGCTATCTGGAACAACTGGCCCAACGGGCGCAGCGTCTGACCCGTCAGCGATTTGGCAACACAGTTAGTTTCTACGTCCCGCTTTATCTTTCCAATCTTTGCGCTAACGACTGCACGTACTGCGGATTTTCCATGAGTAATCGCATCAAGCGCAAAACGCTGGATGAAGCGGATATTGCCAGGGAAAGCGCCGCTATACGGGAGATGGGCTTTGAACATCTTCTATTAGTCACTGGTGAACATCAGGCGAAAGTGGGGATGGATTACTTTCGTCGTCATCTCCCCGCCCTGCGTGAACAGTTCTCTTCACTACAAATGGAAGTGCAACCGCTGGCGGAGACGGAATACGCCGAGTTAAAGCAGCTTGGTCTGGATGGCGTGATGGTTTATCAGGAGACATATCACGAGGCGACTTATGCCCGCCATCATCTGAAAGGAAAAAAACAGGACTTCTTCTGGCGGCTGGAAACGCCGGATCGGCTGGGGCGTGCGGGGATTGATAAGATAGGCCTCGGCGCGCTAATTGGACTTTCCGACAACTGGCGCGTTGACTGCTATATGGTTGCCGAACATTTGCTATGGCTGCAACAGCATTACTGGCAAAGCCGTTACTCTGTCTCCTTTCCGCGCCTGCGCCCGTGTACTGGCGGCATTGAGCCTGCGTCGATTATGGATGAACGCCAGTTAGTGCAAACCATCTGCGCCTTCCGACTGCTTGCACCGGAGATTGAACTGTCACTCTCCACGCGGGAATCACCGTGGTTTCGCGATCGCGTTATTCCGCTGGCGATCAATAACGTCAGCGCCTTCTCGAAAACGCAGCCAGGTGGCTATGCCGATAATCACCCCGAGTTGGAACAGTTCTCACCGCACGACGATCGCAGACCGGAAGCGGTTGCTGCCGCGTTAACCGCTCAGGGTTTGCAGCCGGTATGGAAAGACTGGGACAGCTATCTGGGACGGGCCTCGCAAAGACTATGAGACGGAATGTAAGAACGTAAATTTATTCCGAGCCGCTACGGAAGATGAAAAACGCAAGGTTGTTGAAAGCGTTGTGTTTTTTTATGGTAGTGCCGTCAGCAGGAATGTTGTCCAGGGCGAAAAGCTTCTTCCTCGTTTCGCCCTGCCTTTCTTAAAAATTCCGTAATGCAAAGTCTGAAGCCATCGCCTGTTGAGCAATGAAAGAGATCTGATTGTAAGAGAGTAAATACTCAACTATGATAGAGACGAAAATAAGAACACATGTTCTCATCTTCCAGGATGCAGCAGACTGAAGAAATTCAGACATCCCGCAACCTGCGATTATCGCAAGGTCAAGGCAAAGTCCGGTAATGGCGTTCTGAATACCAGAGATAATTCTCTGGCGAAACCCACCTTAAGGTGGGTTTTGTTATTTTGAGGGCTGAGGAAGCTGCTTATTTCTCAATAAGTTGTAGGCAATGGTGAAAAATTTCACTGATTTACCTTTCTGTTTTTCAGAAATGGGATAAGCGCTAGTTACATGCAAACGGAGTTTTTTCTTTTCCCTGAAAGCCCTGAACGCAACAAAGTAAAATGCCTTATCTCCTCCGTCTAAGTCCACCTCAATCACGGCATAGCTACCATACCCGGCATGAATAACGTTGCTTTCTGGCAGCGCCAAAATAGTTCTTTTTAAGTGTGTGCGCGCTAAGTTATAACGGTGCTGGCAGAAGGGACGAGATTCTTTAGGCGCGTGGTACATTAACGATTGTTTTTCTTCGTTCGTCTGATGTTCATAATCTTTTGTGAAGCAGTGAAGAGAGTAGGTAACCCAAAAGCGATACTCTAAAGGCTCTTTGCCCTCATGATGCTGAACGTAGACAGCCTGATGAGCATCAAGAAATGATAAATCACGAATATCACCATCCGGATGTCCAAAAGGTCGCCACTTTTCCACTTCCTGTTTCATTCTCGTTCCTTAAGAAAGTTACACAGGAATAGTATCGAATCCTTGCCGAGTTTGACTCAATTAGTTCAGTCAGTTTCAGGATATTAGTCATCTCTACATTGATTATGAGTATTCAGAAATTCCTTAAATATTCTGACAAATGCTCTTTCCCTAAACTCCCCCCATAAAAAAACCCGCCGAAGCGGGTTTTTACGTTATTTGCGGATTAACGATTACTCGTTATCAGAACCGCCCAGACCTGCGTTCAGCAGTTCTGCCAGGCTGGCAGATGCGTCTTCTGCAGTCACCTGCGGTGCAGCCGGAGCTTCACCCGCAGCACGGCGACGCATACGATCCTGGTGGTACGCGTAACCGGTACCTGCCGGGATCAGACGACCCACGATAACGTTCTCTTTCAGGCCGCGCAGTTCGTCGCGTTTGCCCGCAACGGCTGCTTCGGTCAGCACGCGAGTGGTCTCCTGGAACGATGCCGCGGAGATGAAGGACTCGGTTGCCAGAGACGCTTTGGTGATACCCAGCAGATCGCGGGAGTAAGTTGCACCCACTTTGCCGTTCGCTTCCAGTTCGCGGTTTGCGATCTTGACGCGAGAGTATTCAACCTGTTCGCCTTCCAGGAAGTCGGAGCTGCCCGCGTTAACGATGGTAGCTTTACGCAGCATCTGACGAACGATAACTTCGATGTGTTTATCGTTAATCTTAACGCCCTGCAGACGGTATACGTCCTGTACTTCGTTAACGATGTAACGAGTAACAGCATGAACACCACGCAGACGCAGAATGTCGTGCGGCGCTTCCGGACCGTCGGAAATTACGTCACCACGTTCTACACGTTCACCTTCGAACACGTTGAGCTGACGCCATTTCGGAATCATCTCTTCGTACGGATCGCTACCGTCTACCGGGGTGATAACCAGACGACGTTTACCTTTGGTTTCTTTACCGAAGGAAACGATACCGCTGATTTCAGCCAGGATTGCCGGCTCTTTCGGACGACGTGCTTCGAACAGGTCCGCAACGCGCGGCAGACCACCGGTGATGTCCTTGGTACCGCCGGATTCCTGCGGAATACGCGCCAGGGTGTCACCAGAGCTGATCTGTACGCCATCTTCCAGCTGAACAATCGCTTTACCCGGCAGGAAGTACTGCGCAGGCATATCGGTACCTGGGATCAGAACGTCGTTACCCTGAGCATCAACGATTTTCAGTGCCGGACGCAGATCTTTACCACCTGCGGTACGTTCTGCGGAATCCAGAACCACCAGCGAAGACAGACCGGTCAATTCGTCTGTCTGACGAGTAATGGTCTGACCGTCGATCATGTCAGTAAAGCGTACAAAACCGCTTACTTCGGTGATAACCGGCATGGTGTGCGGGTCCCAGTTTGCAACGGTTTCGCCGCCAGCAACCTGTTCGCCATCGCCTTTCGCTAGTACCGCACCGTAAGGTACTTTGTAGCTTTCTTTGGTACGACCGAATTCGTCGATCAGTTTCAGTTCAGTATTACGGGAAGTGATAACCAGTTTACCGCTGGAGTTCACAACCGACTTCACGTTGCTGAGCTTGATGCTACCTTTGTTTTTCACCTGGATGCTGGATTCAGCAGCCGCACGAGATGCCGCACCACCGATGTGGAACGTACGCATGGTCAGCTGTGTACCCGGTTCACCGATGGACTGTGCCGCGATAACACCGATTGCTTCACCCTTGTTGATGATGTGGCCACGCGCCAGGTCACGACCGTAGCAGTGCGCACATACACCAAAGTCGGTGTCACAAGATACAACAGAACGTACTTTAACCGCGTCGACAGAGTTCTCTTCCAGCAGGTCACACCACTGTTCGTGCAGCAGCGTGTTGCGCGGAACGAGGATATCAGCAGTACCCGGCTTCAGAACGTCTTCAGCAGTTACACGACCCAGTACGCGATCGCGCAGCGGCTCTTTAACGTCACCACCCTCGATAACCGGAGTCATCATGATACCTTCATGGGTACCACAATCGTCTTCGGTAACCACCAGGTCCTGCGCCACGTCAACCAGACGACGAGTCAGGTAACCGGAGTTTGCAGTTTTCAGTGCGGTATCCGCCAGACCTTTACGAGCACCGTGGGTGGAGATGAAGTACTGGAGTACGTTCAGACCTTCACGGAAGTTCGCGGTGATTGGCGTTTCGATGATGGAGCCATCCGGCTTCGCCATCAGACCACGCATACCAGCAAGCTGACGAATCTGTGCCGCAGAACCACGCGCACCGGAGTCGGCCATCATGTAGATGCTGTTGAAGGAAACCTGCTTCTCTTCCTGACCGTCACGGTTAATCACGGTTTCAGTTTGCAGGTTATCCATCATCGCTTTGGATACACGATCGTTCGCCGCAGCCCAGATATCGATAACTTTGTTGTAGCGTTCGCCCGCAGTTACCAGACCAGACTGGAACTGCTCCTGAATTTCAGCAACTTCTGCTTCTGCCTCGGAGATGATTTCGTGTTTCTTCTCCGGGATGACCATGTCATCGATGCCAACAGATGCACCAGAACGCGCTGCATAGGCGAAGCCGGTGTACATGATCTGGTCCGCAAAAATAACGGTCGGTTTCAGACCGAGAATGCGGTAGCAGGTGTTCAGCATTTTGGAGATTGCTTTTTTACCCAGCGCCTGGTTGACGATGGAGTAAGGCAGACCTTTCGGTACAATCATCCACAGAATGGCACGGCCAACAGTCGTGTCTTTCAGGCTGGTTTTCGCTACTAATTCACCGTTAGCATCTTTTTCATACTCGGTGATACGCACTTTAACGCGCGCATGCAGAGAAGCCAGACCAGAGCGATACAGACGTTCTGCTTCTTTCGGGCCAGTCAGCACCATGCCTTCGCCTTTGGCGTTAACACAGTCACGGGTCATGTAGTACAGACCCAGTACAACGTCCTGAGACGGAACGATGATTGGTTCGCCGTTCGCCGGGGACAGGATGTTGTTGGTAGACATCATCAGCGCACGCGCTTCCAGCTGGGCTTCCAGCGTCAGCGGTACGTGAACAGCCATCTGGTCACCATCGAAGTCGGCGTTATATGCCGCACAAACCAGCGGGTGCAGCTGGATAGCTTTACCTTCGATCAGTACCGGTTCAAATGCCTGGATACCCAGACGGTGCAGAGTCGGTGCACGGTTCAGCAGTACCGGGTGTTCGCGGATAACTTCGTCCAGGATATCCCAAACGACAGCTTCTTCGCGCTCAACCATTTTCTTCGCAGCTTTAATGGTGGTAGCAAGACCACGCAGTTCCAGCTTGCCGTAGATGAACGGTTTGAACAGCTCCAGTGCCATTTTCTTCGGCAGACCGCACTGATGCAGACGCAGGTATGGACCTACGGTGATTACAGAACGACCGGAGTAGTCAACACGCTTACCGAGCAGGTTCTGACGGAAACGACCCTGTTTACCTTTGATCATGTCGGCCAAAGATTTCAGAGGACGCTTGTTAGAACCGGTGATTGCACGACCGCGACGACCGTTATCCAGCAGGGCGTCAACCGCTTCCTGCAGCATACGTTTTTCGTTACGTACGATGATGTCCGGCGCAGCCAGATCCAGCAGACGTTTCAGACGGTTGTTACGGTTAATGACGCGACGATACAGATCGTTCAGATCGGACGTTGCGAAACGACCACCATCCAGCGGAACCAGCGGACGCAGATCTGGCGGCAGTACCGGCAGAACGGTCAGGATCATCCACTCTGGTTTGTTACCAGACTGAACGAACGCTTCCAACAGTTTGATACGCTTGGTCAGCTTTTTACGCTTGGTTTCGGAGTTGGTTTCGTTCAGCTCTTCACGCAACTGTTCGCACTCTTGCTCCAGATCCATGCTCTTCAGCAGAGCCTGGATTGCTTCCGCACCCATCTTCGCGTCGAATTCGTCACCGAACTCTTCCAGCGCGTCCAGATACTGCTCTTCAGTCAGGATCTGCTGACGTTCCAGGTTGGTCATACCGCCTTCGATAACCACATAGGATTCAAAGTACAGTACGCGTTCGATATCGCGCAGCGGCATATCGAGCAGCAGACCGATACGGGACGGCAGCGATTTCAGGAACCAGATGTGCGCAGTCGGGGAAGCCAGTTCGATGTGGCCCATACGCTCACGGCGTACTTTAGTCTGGGTCACTTCAACGCCGCACTTCTCACAGATGACGCCACGGTGTTTCAGGCGCTTGTACTTACCGCACAGGCACTCGTAATCTTTTACCGGCCCAAAGATACGGGCGCAGAAAAGGCCGTCACGTTCTGGTTTGAACGTACGGTAGTTGATGGTTTCCGGCTTTTTAACTTCACCGAAAGACCATGAACGGATCATGTCTGGCGAAGCCAGAGCAATTTTGATCGCATCAAACTCTTCGGTTTTAGTCTGCGCTTTCAGAAACTTTAATAAATCTTTCACGGATTTGCTCCCGTCGGAGTTAGCACAATCCGCTGCCGGGTTTTACCCCGACAGCAGTGACCTGTTTGAGCGAGAATTACTCGTCTTCCAGTTCGATGTTGATACCCAGCGAACGAATCTCTTTCAACAATACGTTGAAGGATTCTGGCATGCCCGGCTCCATCTGATGGTTGCCGTCCACGATGTTTTTATACATCTTGGTACGACCGTTCACGTCATCAGACTTAACGGTGAGCATTTCCTGCAGGGTGTATGCTGCGCCGTATGCTTCCAGCGCCCACACTTCCATCTCCCCGAAACGCTGACCACCGAACTGTGCCTTACCACCCAGCGGCTGCTGAGTAACCAGGCTGTAAGAACCGGTGGAACGCGCGTGCATCTTGTCGTCGACCAGGTGGTTCAGTTTCAGCATGTACATGTAACCAACGGTTACCGGACGCTCGAACTGTTCACCAGTGCGACCATCGTACAGGCGGATCTGACCGGAAGTCGGCAGGTCGCCAAGTTTCAGCAGCTCTTTAATTTCTGCTTCTTTCGCACCGTCGAACACCGGCGTTGCGATTGGCATACCTTTGCGCAGGTTTTCAGCCAGACGCATAACTTCTTCATCGCTGAAGGTACTCAGGTCAACTTTCTGACGAACGTCAGCGCCCAGATCGTACGCACGCTGGATGAATTCGCGCAGTTTCGCGACTTCTTGCTGCTGTTTCAGCATGGCGTTGATCTTGTCGCCGATACCTTTCGCAGCCATACCCAGGTGGGTTTCGAGGATCTGACCGATGTTCATACGAGACGGTACGCCCAGCGGGTTCAGTACGATGTCTACCGGCGTACCGTTTTCATCGTAAGGCATATCTTCGATCGGGTTGATCTTAGAAATTACACCCTTGTTACCGTGACGACCTGCCATCTTGTCACCAGGCTGGATACGGCGTTTAACCGCCAGATATACCTTAACAATCTTCAGCACGCCCGGTGCCAGATCGTCGCCCTGGGTGATTTTGCGGCGTTTCGCTTCGAGTTTCTTCTCGAACTCGTGTTTCAGTTCGTCATACTGCTCAGCCAGCTGTTCCAGCTGATTTTGTTTCTCTTCGTCGGTCAGGCCCAGCTCCAGCCAGCGATCGCGCGGCAGTTTGTCGAGCTTCTCAGCTTCAACGCCACCGGCTACCAGCACAGCACGGATACGGCTGAACAGACCCGCTTCGAGGATCTGCAGTTCTTCAGACAGGTCTTTCTTCGCCTGTTTGAGCTGCATTTCTTCGATTTCCAGCGCACGTTTGTCTTTTTCTACGCCATCGCGAGTAAAGACCTGAACGTCGATAACCGTACCGGATACACCGTTTGGTACGCGCAGAGAAGAGTCTTTAACGTCAGAGGCTTTCTCACCGAAGATCGCACGCAGCAGTTTTTCTTCTGGGGTCAGCTGAGTTTCACCTTTCGGCGTAACCTTACCAACCAGAATGTCACCGTCGTTAACCTCAGCACCAACACGAATAACACCGGTTTCGTCCAGGTTCTTCAAGGCATCGGCACCAACGTTAGGGATCTCGCTGGTCATTTCTTCAGGTCCAAGCTTGGTTTCACGAGCTTCAGATTCATATGATTCGATATGAATTGAAGTGTAGACGTCTTCTTTAATCAAGCGTTCATTGATGGCAATGGCATCTTCAAAGTTGTAGCCTTGCCAAGTCATAAAGGCAATCAATGGGTTTTGGCCCAGCGCCAGTTCACCTTGTTCCATTGATGGACCATCAGCCAAAACGTCATCAGCATCGATATGTTCACCGACCTTGACGATTGGACGCTGGTTGTAGTTCTTACCACCGTTGGAACGACGGAATTTCATCAGCTTGTAGGTGTCAAGCGTGCCGTCTTCTTCACGAACGCGAATTTCACGAGCATCGACGTATTCAACCGTACCAGCCTTCTTGGCAACCAGGGCAACCCCAGAGTCATGAGCGGCTTTGTATTCAATCCCAGTACCAATCAGCGGTGCATGAGGGTCGATCAAAGGAACCGCCTGACGCTGCATGTTGGCACCCATCAAGGCACGGTTGGAGTCATCGTTTTCCAAGAAAGGAATACATGCT
>OGEZ01001636.1_pt1 | contig 10218 bp, 10 predicted proteins | sample 1570831 | NCBI WGS metagenome assembly OGEZ01 (sample SAMEA2582059, study PRJEB24529) | metagenome | biome: Human gut stool | place: China | collected 2011
GTTTTAATGGCATATTGCCGTTATGTGTTCTTTTGGAGGCCCAAAGGGAACCGAAAAGGTCTCCGCTGCTTCCGATAGTGCGCGCCTGGCGACGCACAACGAGCGCCGCCGTCCCGCAAAGAAGTCCGCTGCCTCGCAACAGCGGGACTTTTTTGCTTCCTTTTTTTGGTCGCAAAAAAGGAAGCGCTAACAGGGCCGTCCGTTATAAAAGACCCTGCCGCAGGACAGACAGGGCCGGGTGGTCACCAATCAAAAAGACGTTTTAAAACTTTTTCCCAAAAGTTTTCACAATTCTTCCATCATCACATTGTATTGTGTTATTATAATAGATAAAGGTAAATGAGGAGGTCATCCTTATGGCAAAAATATTGATCGTTGACGATGAACCGCGTATCCGGGACCTGATCCGTGAGCATCTGCAGTACGCCGGTTTTGTGTGTGAGGAAGCCGGGGACGGCGGCGCGGCGCTGGCCGTGCTGGCCCAGGGGGGCATCGACCTGCTGATCCTGGACATCATGATGCCCTTTATGGACGGCATGACCTGCCTGCGCGAGATGCGCACCCGCAAGATCATGACCCCCGTCATCATGCTGACTGCCCGCAGCGAGGAATACGATAAACTGGCCGGCCTCGAGGGCGGCGCCGACGACTACGTCGTCAAGCCCTTCTCCCCGCGGGAGCTGGTGGCCCGCGTCAAGGCCGTGCTGGCCCGCACCATGCCCAAACCGGCCGAGAACTCCGGCGTATTCACCTTTGGCGACCTGGTCATTGATACCGCCAGCCACAGCGTCAAGGTAGCCGGGCAGGAAGCCCCGCTGACCCCCAAAGAGTTCGACCTGCTGGTCTTTTTGGTCAACAACAAGGGCATCGCCCTGAGCCGCGAGAAAATTTTGCAGCAGGTGTGGAACTACGATTATTACGGCGAGGACCGCACCGTGGACACCCACATCAAAATGCTGCGCGGCCATCTGGGCCCCTGCCGCAAATTCATCGTTACCGTGTGGGGCATCGGGTATAAATTCGACCCCGAAGTCTTATCGTAAGGGAAGTGCCGCGCTTTGAAAAACGCTAAAAAGCGCGCCCCGTCCATCAGCATCCGCTGGCAGCTGATGTTCTTCATCGGGGCCATGACCCTGCTGACCGTGGGGCTGATCTGGGGCATCATCACCTACGCGCTGGCCCCGAAATATAACGCCACCATCCGCCAGAACCTGACCAACAAAGCCAGCGCCATCACGGCCATTTTTGACCAGACCGACTCCGAAATTTCCAGCCGGGATTTCGGTGTTTTGCAGCTGGACGATGATTTTTGGACTGCTTTAGGCCAGACCTTTTCCGACAAAAAGATCAATATGGACGGCTACTGCGTCGACTTCAGCGATTCGACGCTGCGCTGCCTGAAAGCCTACGAGAGCATGTTCCCCTGCCTGCTGCACGAGAGCAGCGGCTCGTTCAGCGGGGAGTTCGGGTACAACCTCAACACCCGCCAGCTCATCACCTTTAGGCAGGAATTGTTCGAGGAAGGCTCACTGTACAAGATCGTGCAGATCGGCTCCACCCGGCAGATGCTGGTGGGCCAGCTTTCGGCGGACGGCAAGTACGGCATCATCGTGTCCACCGGCATGGCACAGATTGCCACAGCCGCCGAGGTGCTGCGCAGCATCCTGTGGCCGGTGGCGCTGATCTTGCTGGTGCTGGATCTGCTGTTTGCCATGCTGTTCAGCCGGTGGTTCACCCGGCCGGTGCAGCAGCTTTCCAGCGGTGCAAAAGAGATTGCTGCCGGCAATTATGATATCCAGCTGCCCGTTGTACACCATGACGAGATCGGCCAGCTGGCCGAGGATTTCAACCACATGGCCGCTGAGGTCAAGCGCAGCGCCCAGCTGGAAAAAGACATTCTGGCCAATGTCAGCCACGACCTGCGCACCCCGCTGACCCTGATAAAGGGCTACGCCGAGACTGTGCGCGACCTGACCGGCACTGACGCCGAAAAGCGTACCGAGCAGTGCAACATCATTGTGGACGAGACCGACCGTCTGTCGGCACTGGTCAACAGCGTGATGGAGCTGAGCAAGGTGCAGAGCGGCGCCGAAAAGCCCAACCTCATTGATTTTGACATGGGTGAACTTTGCTTTGAAGTTGCGGGCCGCTACGACGCCCTGTGCGATCAGAACCACTGGCATCTGGAGTTGCAGGCCGACGAGGCCGCCCCGGTGCGGGCCGACCCCGCCATGATGGAGCGGGTGCTGCATAACCTCTTGGGCAACGCCTTCCACCACATCGGTGCGGACGGCCAGGTGATGCTGCGGGTGCTGCCCCAGGCGGACGGCTGCCGCGTGGAGATCGAGGATCACGGCCCCGGCATCCCACCGGAGGATCTGCCCTATATCTTTGACCGCTACTACCGCGCACGGCAGGATTCCGGCAAAGTGGGCACCGGGCTTGGGCTTTCCATTACCAAAGCAATTTTACAGCAGCACGGCTTTGCCTTTGGCGTAAGCAGCGCCGTAGGGCAGGGCTCCACCTTCTGGTTCGTGATGCGGGACGTCCGCACCGGGCCGCAAGCCTGAAAGGAGACCCCGTATGGACGAGAAACTGAACCGCAAGATGGACGAACAGCTGGCCAGCCGCGTGGCCGAACTGGATGCCCATAACGACGAGACCGGCGACGGCAAACTGGACGCCGCCGACCTGAAAGCCCAGCTGAACCGCATTGAAGCCCAGCTGGAACTGCAGGACGAGCAGAACCGCAGCATTATGAAAAACCAGCGCCTGCGCATGCTGCTGACCATCATCATCACGGTAGTGCTGCTGGTGGTGCTGGGGCTGTTCTGGAACCACATGGACCAGGCCTATAAAGAGGTCATGACCGCCTGCACACAGGTAAACGAACTGGCCGACACCCTGCAAAGCAGCCTGGACACGCTGGACCCCGATGAACTGAACAACATGATGCAGGACCTGCCTGCCATCACCGAGCAGCTGAAGCAGCTGGATGTGGACAGCCTGAACACCGTGTTGCAAGGTTTGCCCACCTTGATGGACAACGTGAATAAACTGCAGCAGCAGGTGGAGACGATCACGAATACGTTCAGCGGAATTAGTGCGCTGTTTGGAAAATAATTTTTTGGAAGGCCCCCACTTGCGGGGCCTTTTTTCACACCTCATACAAAACTTTTACACAAATTCATGCTATAATACCAAAGTCAAAATTTACCACCCCGTTAAAGAGGAAGGAATACCAAATGGAAGATACCGTAAAGACCCGGCGCAATCCGCTGGCATGGTTCGGCAAGCATAAAAAGCTGACTGCCCTGCTGCTGGTGGTGCTGATCGCAGCTGTGCTGGTGCTGCGCGCTGTGCTGGGCGGCAAAAAGGCCGCCGGTTCCACCTACCAGTTCGTGCGCACCTCCACCCTGCAAAAGACAAGCCTGACCGACTCGGTGAGTGTGAACGGCACCGTAAAATCCGGCTACGAGGCCAGCGTCACCGTGGCAGATTCGGCCAAGCTGTACAAGGTCAGCGAGGTCAAGGTGGCCGTGGGCGATACCGTGAAAAAGGGTGACGTCATTGCCACGCTGGACACCTCCGACCTGGAAAAGCAGATTGAAAGTGCCGAAGAAAGCTACGGCGACACACTGAAATCGGCCCAGACCAGTTATGACCGTGCTACCGCCGACCTGGAAACTTCCACCGTGCAGCACGAGAATAGCCTCATCGACCTGCAGGCCAAGATCGACCAGGCTGACCAGAATTTGCAGGATGCCAAGGATGCCCTGACCAAGGCGCAGGAGAACGAGCGCAAGGCCCAGAGCACCTACGATACTGCGGTATCTGACTATAACACGCTGAAATCCGCCTATGACAGCGCTTCGGCCAGCATCAGCGCATATACCCAGGAGAAAAATGATGCCGCTACCGCACTGAACAACGCCCTTTACGCTGCCAATCAGGCTTTAAGCGCACAGCTGGCCGACCCGGACAATGATGAAAAACGGCAAGCTGCTGAAGATGCCCAAGCTAAAGTTACAGATGCCCAAAACACGTACAATGAAGCTGACCAAAAGCTGACGGAAGCACAGAATAGCTGCTCCGCTCCTTCGCTGGGCCTGTACGGCTTTACCAGCATCCAGACCGCGCTGACCCAGGCGGATTCCACCAAGACCCAGGCTGAATCCGCACTGGACAGTGCCAAAAACGCTGTCGACACCGCCAATACCCAGATCAGTACCTGCGAGCAGCAGGTCAAAGCAGCCCACGACAGCTACGACCAGGAGAAGAACTACTCCAACCTGCTGAACAAATCCCAGAATGTGGAGGACAGCGCTACCAAGCTGGAGCAGGCCCAGCGTACCCCGGACAATCTGGAAACACTGCGCAGCACCCTGGAGGACTGCACCCTGACTGCCACGATGGACGGCACCATCACGGCGCTGAATGCTACCGTTGGTTCGGTCTGCAGCGGCACCGTGGCTACCATCCAGAATACCGATGCACTGGTGGTGGACGTGACCATTCCCGCCAACAGCGTGCCTAAACTTTCTACCGGCATGACCTGCCACATCACCAGCGATGCCACCGGCGACGCTGTGATCGACGGCACCCTGACCCAAATCGACCCTGTTGCCAACGACACGGGCAGCTTCGGCGCCAAGGTCGTGGTCAATGGCGATGCGGATGGCCTGCTGATCGGCATTTCCGCCAAGGTGGAGATCGTTATCAGCGAGAAAGACAACGTCTTTATCGTGCCCCGCGACGCTGTGGGCACCGCCGACGACGGCAGCAGCTACGTGCTGCGCAAGACCGGCGGCGAGGGCGTGGATATGACCTTTGAGCAGGTGACCGTGACCACCGGCGACACCAACGATTTCTATGTGGAGATCACCGGCAGCGACCTGCAGGAGGGCGATGTGATCCGCTCCAGCGCTGACCTGACCCAGGGTATTGAGACCAGCAGCGACTCCACCCTGCCCGACGGCGTGCAGCAGATGGAAAACGGCGACCTGTATGTAGGCGACCCCAGCAACATGCCCGAGGGCACTGTTGTGATGGGCGGCGGCGATGTCCCGGCAGGCGGCCCTGACAGCGGGCCGGGAGGCGGACAATGAGCCAGAGCCCTACCCCCATCCGCCGCGGCGCCGACGCCCGCGATACCGAAGCCTTTGCCAAACAGATCGCTGCAAGCCTGCTGACCCAGAATGATGCCCCGCAGCCTGTCTCCCCTGTCCCGGAAACCAAAAAGCCGCTGATTGAGATGCACGGCATCCGCAAAAGCTACTACATCGGCAGGCCCAATGAGTTGGAAATTCTGCACGGTATCGATCTGACGGTCTACCCCGGTGAATTTGTGGCCATCGTGGGCGAGTCCGGCTCCGGCAAATCCACCCTGATGAACATCATCGGCGTGCTGGATAAGCCCACCGCCGGTGAGTACGCGCTGGACGGCGTAAACATCCATGACGCCAAAGATAACCAGTTGGCCGATATCCGTAACCGCAAGATCGGCTTTGTGTTCCAGACCTACAATCTGATTGGCCGGCAGAGCGCCTTGAAAAATGTCGAGCTGCCGATGCTGTACGCCGGTGTGCCCGGCGGTGAGCGCACCCGCCGCGCCAAGGAATGGCTGGAGCGCGTAGGCATGGGCGAGCGCATGAAGCACCAGCCCAACGAGCTTTCCGGCGGCCAGAAGCAGCGTGTAGCCATCGCCCGCGCCATGGTCAACGAACCGGCGCTGATTTTGGCCGATGAGCCCACCGGCGCGCTGGACAGCCAGACCAGCCGCACCGTCATGGATCTGTTCCATGAAATGCACAACACCTACCACAAAACCATCGTGCTCATCACCCACAACCCCGAGCTGGCCGACGAATGTGAGCGTGTGCTGACCCTGCGGGACGGGCTGATCGTGGGCGAAAGAAAGGGGAGTGGCAAACGTGCAGCTCTTTGAGAATATCAGCATGGCCTTTGCCAGCGTGCGCAGCAACAAGATGCGCAGCCTGCTGACCATGCTGGGCATCATCATCGGCATTGCGGCGGTCATTGCCATTGTCACGGTGGGCAACAGCATGACCGGCTCGGTCACTGACTCAATGTCCGGCATGGGCGTAAGCAACATTACGGTAACGGTCAAGCAGAAAACCTCCGGCGATACCCAGGGCACGGCCCAGGGTGTGACGCTGCGCCGCTTTATGGACGAGACTCCCGGCGAAAGCGACCGCATTACCGATGCGATGATCCATGATTTTTATGCAGCTTTCCCTGACAAGGTAGACCACTTTGAATACACGGTGGACGTCGGCCAGGAGACGATTTCTAAATACGGCGACCCCACCACGACCATCAAAGCCTCAGTCAGCGGCGTAAACCACGACACGCTGGCCAACAAGGACGATGACTCGCAGATCTTATACGGCCGCTGGCTGGACGATGCCAAAGACGCGGGCCGTATGCTGGCCTGCGTCTCGGAGAAGTTCGTCACCCAGGCCATCGGCGGCAGCCCGCAGGATGCCATCGGCAAGTCCTTCACTCTGCAGGGCAGCGACGGCAATTTGTACACCTATTTCATCGTAGGTGTGTATAAATACACCGAGGACAGCTATTCCAGCATGTTCGGTTCCACCAGCGATGATGACATCCAGACGGACATCTACATCCCGCTGGACGTGGCCCGCACCATCACCGGCATCGCCAGCGGCTACCAGAGCTTTACGGTGGTGGCCGCCAACGGTGTGGACGTGACCAGTTTTGTGAACACCGTAGGCGATTTCTTCGCCAGCTACTACACCTACAACGACAGCTGGACGGTCAGCGCGTCCAGCATTTCCAACCTGGTAGAAAGTATGACCGAAATGCTGAACACCGTGTCTCTGGGCATCTCGGCCATTGCCGCCATCTCGCTGCTGGTGGGCGGCATCGGCGTTATGAACATTATGATGGTCTCGGTCACCGAGCGCACCCGTGAGATCGGCACCCGCAAGGCGCTGGGCGCCCCGGCGTCGGCCATCCGCATGCAGTTTATCACCGAGAGCGTGATCCTCTGCCTGATCGGCGGTGTCATCGGCGTGGTGCTGGGTATCGCGGCCGGTGTGGGATTGAGCACCCTGATGAAAGTGCCGGGCAAGCCTACGATTTCTTCCATCGTAGTGGCCGTTGGTTTCAGTATGGCCATTGGCGTGTTCTTCGGGTATTACCCCGCCAACAAAGCCGCCAAGCTGGACCCGATTGAGGCTTTGAGATACGAATAACCGTTAAAATCCGAAATAAAACACCCCCGGATGCACGAACCAATGTGCATCCGGGGGTGTTTTGCTTTATTTACTCCGCGCTTTCCGGGGTGGCGATTTCGGTGGTCTGGCTGCCGTAGAGGGCGTTGAACTGGCGTTCCGTTTCCTCATTCAGGTAATCAACGCTGGGGTAAACGTCGTCGTGTTCATCGGCATAGCGATTGCTGATCTGTTCCCGCAGGTCAGCCTTGATGGCGTTGTCGCGGGCTTCTTTGCTGTCGTAGCAATCGTAGTTATAGTAGTAGCCCTTCTGCACCCGCCTGGCCAGCTGCTCGGTGGTCAAGCCGTCGGCAAAGGATTGGGAGAACTCGGCACGGTAAGTATCATACACGCCGCCGACATTTTCCTCGGTGCCAAAATTCATGGTGGTAAAGTTCCAACCTGCGGCTTTGGCGGCCTGCACAATGGCGGCACAGTTGGCGGCAAACTCCGGCTCATTGCCGGCGGCGTCCTGGCGGAAGTTCAGGTACAGGATCAGGGTGTCGCCCGGCTCCAGCGTGTTGTCCACGTTTTCCGTATCGGTGTGGTTAAAATCAACGCTGGCGTGCATCGAGGTCACGCTGGCTTTCAGCTCCGGATCGGCGGAAAGCTGCTCGTACATGCTGTCCACGACCTGCTGCTCGATGCGTTTTTCGGCGTTGCGGTCCGCGCCGCCCAGCCAGCGCCAGGCCAGCGGTATCAGGGACGCCGTGCCCACCACGACCAGGACGAACGCGCAGCCCAAAATGCCCAGCCAATCAAACTTGAGCTTTACGTTTGGCTTGGTGCTGTAGACCAGCACCTCGATGCCCAGCACAATGAGGATGACCGGCGCGAATTTTAACACAGCCAGCAGGTTTGCCTTGGGCATGAACTGCTGGGCCAGCAGCAGTACACCACCCGCGATGAGCAGCACCGCAAAGGCCATCGTGCCCACGCGGCGGACTTTTTTAGGCGGTTCCGCCGGAGAATTTTGCACCGGCGGGTTGGTTTTCATTTCATCCATTTTGTTATACCTCGCTTTGCATTATACAGATTGTATTAGCATTAAGACACAGCAGAGCAGCGCCTCCCTCTGCGAGGGAGGTGGCTGCGCGAAGCGCAGACAGAGGGAGAGACCGCCCCATTAGCTGCCGCTGAATCGTAGGCTCTCTCCCCCATCCGCTTCGCGGGAGTCCCCTCCCAGAGGGGGCCTTTTTATGGTCTGCTTCCTTACTGCTTCTCATTCGGATACGGCGGAAGGGTGTCGGCCTCGTTGGGGTCAGCCTTCTTGGCCGGGTGCAGGCCCAGCAGCTTGATGCCGGCCACCACCAGCAGGATGCCCACCAGGATATTGGGGATGCCGTGGATGATATCATACGCATAACCGTAGCCGAAGAAATGCTCCAGCACGGTGGTCATCCAGTCCGCGATGAGGATATCATACAGCGCCCAGACGCCAAAGGCGATCAGGCCCCAGCCCAGCAGCTTGTTATGCTGGGGCAGTATGGCCCTAATATTGTCCCAGTTGGCGGGCAGAAGCAGGTCGTCGTCCTTGGGTTCCCCTGCCGCCAGATGACGGATGAGGTCATAGGTGTCAAAAAAGCTGTACATCCACACGATGACTGAGCCAACGACCAGAACATCCACCAGCGTGCCTGCCATGATAAACAGACAGAAGAACGTGATCATCGACAGGCCGCGCTTCATATAACCGTAGTACATCTGGCCTGCGCCGGGGATGCAGGCAAAAATAAATGTCAGAAATGCGTTCTTTTTCATAGTTTATTCCCCCTTGGCGGTACCGCCGCCGATTGGTTCTGTTTTCAGCTGTTCCAGGCCGCTTTCGGCGGTCAGGGTAAAGTTTTTAAAGGTATTGTTCAGGCTTTCGTAAAAGCCGCCCACTACGCTGTTCACGCGCTGGCGGAAACTGGGCTGCGGCTCGGTGGGTGTGGGTCTGGCCACGGGCACGCCTGTGCTGCCAGTTATGCCGAAAGTGGTCACGTTCCACAGCAGGAAAGCCAGCGCCACCGCGGCCGCCGTGGAAACGTAGCGGTTGGTCATAATGCGGAAGCTGCGCAGCCGCATGAGGTTCTGCCCCTGCGGGATCAGGTCACGCATCGGCTGCTGCAGGCATTCCGGCGCGTTGTCTATCATTTTGGTGTACCGCAGCAGGCAGTAATCGCAAAATGTCAGGTGCTCGGCCGCTTCCAGCGCCCCCAGATCGTCGAGGGTGCCGTCCTTGAGGGCATACAGGCCCTCGTCGGTCAGGTGGCCTTCGGCGTCAAACAATTTTTCGTTATCAAAGTAAAGGCTCATTCCTTCTGCCTCCTCTCGATGATCTGCTGGCGCAGGATGTTCTTGGCGCGCCAGAGCTGGTTATTGACCGTGGCAGGCGGGCGGCCTACTGCGGCCGCGATCTCTGCGGTGGTCTTATGTTCCAGAAAGTACAACACGGCAATTCTGCCGTAGGGTTCGCGCAGGCTGCGCACCATGGTTTCCACTTCGGCGGCACCGGCCCGCTCTGTCAGCTGCTCGATGGGGTCCTGCGCGTCACCGAGGGGTGCTCCCCGTGGTTCGGGCAGGGCATCGTCCCCCGGGGCTTCCACCCGGCGCACCCAGCTGCTTTTTAAGTGGTCCTTGCATTTGTTGGCGGCCACACGCACCAGCCAGGCCTTGTAATACTGGGGCTCGCACCGGTCAATGGCCGAAAAGGCGGAGAGGAAGGTATCCTGGGTCAGGTCCTCGGCGGTGTGGGGGTCGTGAACAAACTGCAGGCAGACCGTGTAGATCAGCCGCTGATATTGCTGCATCAGTTCGGTAAATTCTCCGTTTGTCAGTTCCCACACCTCCTTTGTTTTGTCTTTCTGTTTACTAAAACGAATCCCCCGCGCCGGATTTTGCAACGCGGGGGATATTTTTTTAAATTTCTTTTAAGGCAATACCGCACAATTCTAAGTGCCGATACGGCGAGCGA
>OGEZ01001638.1_pt1 | contig 10199 bp, 9 predicted proteins | sample 1570831 | NCBI WGS metagenome assembly OGEZ01 (sample SAMEA2582059, study PRJEB24529) | metagenome | biome: Human gut stool | place: China | collected 2011
AGAGGAGGGCTGGTACTTTGAAACCGGTGCTGGTCATCAATGGGCCGCTCAACGCATTCCAGATGACTGTTATGCCATCTGTCCCAACATCATGGTGATTGAGGAAATCGACTTTAACGATCCCGACAATTTCATGTTTGCATCATCTTTAAAGTCATTCGTTGAAAAAAATCATCTGAATCCTGACCCAACGACCTTTAACTATCGCAACATCTTCGGGACGCAAAGCGAGGCTGACAGCTACTATAACACGCCTCGAACCTGGTATGGACAAAAGCTGTTCAATCCATCCATTGAACAGGATCCAACCAGTCAAAACATGCCATTCCTGCGGCGGCCAGAAAAGAAGATCGCGATTGAAGACGTGGAAGCCTTTCTTTCTTCTCATTACAATGGCACGCCATATGATCCGATGGGAACTTTTGCCTCGGGAACCAAGGAAGAGCAGCGCAAATTCCGCTCAATCTCACTTGATCGCAATCAAAGCTCCTGCATTCTACAGATTCGCAATCACGTACCAAAAGAATTTGCTGCCATTCAATGGATCAATTTCGGTTTCTACTGCTACAGTCCATACGTACCGTTTTATACCAACATTTCCGACACGCCAGCCAACTACCAAAAAGCTGGCGCCGAGGTCGATACCAACAGTGCCTATTGGATGTACAAAACGCTGGCCGTTGTCGTTGAACCGCGCTATCACAAATTTATCAATGAGGTCAACGAATATCGCGATGGCTGTCAGAGCTTTGGCCTGCAGCGAATTGACCAAATTGACCAACAGGCGGCTGAACTTGAAGTAGATGAGCTGAACAACTTCCTTACCAAAGCCAATCTGCAAACGGCCGCCGAGGTTACCAAGCGAACCCACTCGCTGCTCAGCAGTCTGATCAAACAATCGCTGTTTGACTCCAAGTATCAGTTTGAGCTTGGCGATAATCTATAAAGAGCTACTAAAGCAAAAAATCGCGTGCCGTCAGCATTAAGTCTGATTACACGCGATTTTTTCATTTGTCTGCAGTTATTTGCGGTTATAGTATTCAACCTCAACGTCATCGTCAGTTAAAATCAGCTTAGTCAGACTGCCGTTTTCCGGACGCACCGTCAGATCGTACTTGCCCTGGCCAAAGCGCTCCATCAGGCTAAGCAGCGTATTGCCATGACTGACCCAGAGAATATTGGCGTCATCTGGTACCTCTGAGTGCCGAATCAGGTCAATTCCCTGATCAACGCGGGCCCAGTATTCAGCATTGTTTTCGGCATGATGGAATGGATCGGCATCCTTTAGCCAGTCTTTGGCCTGACCGATGCTATATTTTTCGACGATTGCCTTAAAAGTTGGCAGACCATGCGGCGCTCCTGCCAGATACCAGGCCTCATCCATATTGGTACCTTCAAAATAGCCATAGAACTCTTCTCTAAAGAATGGTGCCGTTATTGGCTGCTTGACCGAGTCAGCCTGATTCATATCCAGAATTGTCTGGATCGTTGCTTCGGCGCGGGTGGTGTCGCTGCAAAAAGCTGCATCAAAGTGAATCTTGGCAAGCTTTTCTCCGGCATTGCGCGCATCCTGCATCCCTTTTTGCGTCAACGGCGATTGCTCCAGCCCTGCAGCTTGTTATAGATGTTGTAGTACGTCTGGCCATGCCGTACCAGATAGACATTCAATTTTTTCAATCTTGGTACCCCCTTTGAATCTAAAACGATTGTAATGCTTTCTTGAACTTAAGGATAACATAAGGCGCCCATCATAGATTCTTCAAACATTCCCTTTAATATTAAAAGCATCGAAAGAAGGGATGTTGCTTGAAACTACGTAATCCACATTCTGAACAAGATGTCGTCGCTGCCCAGATCGTTGGGATGAATGGCAAGACCGTTACCGTCAAAACCGAAACCGGCCAGATTCTGCGGCTGCCATTAACCGCTAAGCATCAGCATGACCAGATCTTTTTGGCATCATTAAAAGACATCTGGCACGCGCAAATCTGGATCCCTGTCAACCGCCAGCTCAAAAGACTGTTCCATTATGATTGGCTGCTCGATCCAGCTCCAGTCAAAGCATAAATCTGATTAAGTTTCCTCAACGTTTTGCCACAATACACTTACACAGGCTGAATTTGTGCTAGAATGATTGACGTTAAGCTCTTTTATGAGTACGTTAAGAATCATATAACTGCGAGGATATTTTTCGACATGAAACGATTAAGCAAACTCGTGAACACCAGGATTGGCTTTTTTGCACTCTTGGTGTTCCTTTTTTGGATTAAAACCTTGATTGCCTACTTCACTGACTTTAAATTAGGCGCTCAAGGCTTGGTTCAATATCTAATCGTCCTGATCAATCCACTGGGAACCACCCTGCTATTGTTTGGTCTGGCATTTTACTTTAAGCGATCGCGCTTTTTCTATCCCGTTTTAATGGGAATCGACATTGCCAATACGCTGCTATTATATTTAAACGTTATCTACTACCGTGAGTTTACGGACTTTATGACGATTGCCACCATGACCGGCTATTCTAAAGTCAACCAGGGGCTTAGCGGCAGTTCTTTGGCATTGACCAATCTGCATGACGTTTTTTATTGGCTCGATATTGTCGTCATCCTGCTCTTGATGCTTTTTAGAAAGATTAAGTTTGATCCCCGCGCTTTTTCGCACCGGCTGGCATTTGCCTTCACCTCAGTTTCATTGGTCGTCTGCGGCTTGAATCTGATGGTGGCAGAAATGGATCGGCCACAGCTTTTAGGGCGGACGTTTGACCGCGTCTACATCGTTAAGTACCTGGGGCTGGATGCCTTTACCGGTTACGACCTGGTTAAATCAGAGCACGTCAGTCAAATGCGTAAGAGTGCCACCAAATCACAGCTCAAGACCGTTGAGAAGTTTACCAAGGAGCATTATGCCGCGCCGAACAAAAAGCTGTTTGGGATTGCCAAGGGCCGCAACGTAATCGTTATTCACCTGGAAAGCTTCCAACAGTTCTTGATCGATAAAAAAATCAATGGTCAAGAAGTTACGCCATTTTTAAATTCGCTGTATCACGGTCAAGACACCTATGCCTTCTCTAATTTCTTTAATCAGGTTGGCCAAGGCAAGACCTCAGACGCGGAAAACATGTTGGAAACCAGCACGTATGGACTTTCGCAGGGTTCACTGTTTGCAACGCTGGGCAATGACAATACCTTCCAGGCTGCTCCCGCTATTTTGAAGCAGCGGGCTGGCTATACCTCAGCTGTTTTCCATGGCAATGTCGCCAGCTTCTGGAACCGCAACAACGTCTACAAGAATCTCGGCTATCAATACTTCTTTGACGCCAGCTATTTTGACACGTCCGGCGACAAGGCAACCGGCTATGGCTTAAAGGACAAGCTGCTGTTTGCTGATTCGATCAAGTATCTGCAGCACCTGCAGCAGCCGTTCTATGTCAAGTACTTAACGGTTACCAACCACTTCCCATTTGATCTTGACGATGAGGATAAAGACTCCAATTTCACAACGACGAATACTGGATCATCAACGGTCGACAACTACTTCGTTACCGCGCACTATCTTGATCAGTCGCTGCAGGAATTCTTTAGCTATCTTGATAAGACGGGTCTGGCCAAGAAATCAATTATCATGATCTATGGTGACCATTATGGAATCTCTAATTCAGAAAACAAGAACCTGGCCAGCGTCTTAGGCAAGAATGCTGACGACTGGACCGATTTTGACAACGTTCAGATGCAGCGGGTGCCGCTGATGTTCGTTATTCCAGGATCTGGTGGTCACGGCGGCATCTACAGTACTTATGGCGGCGAGATCGACGTCTTGCCAACGCTGCTGCATCTGTTGGGAATCAGCACCAAACGCTATATCCAGTTTGGAACTGATCTGTTCAGCTCACAGCATGATCAAGTCGTTGCCCTGCGCAATCAAGACTTTGTGACACCAAAGTACACCAGTATCAGCGGCAAGATCTACCTCAACTCAACCGGCAAGTTGGCCAAGCTGACCAAGCAGGAGAAAAAACAGCTGCGGGCCGATCAAAAGAAGGTCTCTGAAGAACTGGCCCTGTCAGATTCGCTTAACGAAAAGAATCTGCTGCGCTTCTATCATCCAAAAGGCTTTAAGACCGTCAATCCAAAAGACTACAACTATGCTAACGGATTAAAGAAGGAAAAGAAGATTGAAAAGTCCAAGGGCATTCAATCAACCAGCATCTTCTCCAAGAACAACGACAAGACCACTACCGACAGCTATAGCACCAACGCCCCAGAACAGGGACATTCTGCTACGAGTTCCAACCGAATCAAGATCACCAATCCTGATGGCAATGGCAATTAATGTTTCGTTAATCTAATTTAAGTCCCAGGGCTGTTAAGTCAGTTCTGGGGCTTTTACTATTTCGCTCAGTTACCTGCTTAATTGGTCCCAAAATTCGTGATAAAATTAAAGAAAATTGATTTAGAAAGGCGTGAGCTGCATTATGCGAGAACATGAAGAGATTCAAGAAAAACTGATTGAAGTTGCCAACCGCCGCTATGCTACCAAAAAGTTTGATCCTGACCGCAAAGTCGATGACGATGACTGGCGCACTATTCTAGAAGTCGGCCGCCTGTCGCCCAGTTCGTTTGGCTATGAGCCGTGGCAGTTCGTTGAGCTTGATAATCCGCAGATGCGTCAAGACCTTAAGCCAATCGCCTGGGGAGCCGTCAACAGCATCAATGGCGCTGACAAGCTGCTCTTGATTTTTGCCAGAAAAGACGTCACCTACGACAGCGACTACGTAAAATACATGGTCCAAGACGTCAAGCGCCACGAATACGATCCCAATTCCAAATCATCACAGGCCTTTAAGCATTTTCAAGAAACCGACATGGACATCAACGACGAGCGCACCCGTTTCGACTGGGCAGCCAAGCAGTGCTACATTGCCATGGCTAATATGATGATGGCGGCAGCTGCGCTAAAGATTGATTCTTGTCCAATCGAAGGCTTTAATCGCGAAAAAGTCGAATCCTATCTGGCTGAAAAAGGCGTCTTAGACCGTCAGCACTGGGGACTAGCCGTGATGGTAAGTTTCGGCTATCGCGATGAGCCGATCAAGCCTAAATCACGGCAGGCTATTTCTGACATCTACCGCACGATCAAATAGACAAGGAGCAAGAACATGGCTAAAGAAATGCTGGTTACGACGACTGAAAAGATTCCGGGCCATAACTATGAGGTTTTAGGCGAGGTCTTTGGCGTCACCACCCAATCCAAAAACGTTTTTTCCAATATCGGCGCCGGACTGAAAAACGTGGTTGGCGGCGAGATCAAAGCCTATACCAAAATGCTGCATGAATCGCGTGAGGTCGCAATTGCCAGACTGCGCGAGGATGCCGAGGCCAAAGGTGCTGATGCCATGGTCATGATGCGCTTTGACTCCGGCTCAATCGGAACCGACATGCAGTCAGTGGTTGCTTATGGCACGGCCGTAAAATTTACTGAATAAAAAAAGATCCAGGCTGAACATATCGCCTGGATCTTTTATTTTTACTTATGCTGCGAATCGATGTGCATCGATGAGCTGTGCGTGGCCATTCGTTTTTTAGGGTAAAGCGCCTTGGCCAAAGCCGTAATCGCAATCGGCGCAGCCTTGCCTGGGTAGGTAACGCCATCACCAATTGCATAGACGCCAGGGACGCTGGTTTCCATTTTGGAGTCAACCTTGATCAGTCCCCGCTCGCTTGCCAATGGCAGTTCCCACTCATTAAGCGCGGCGTTGTTGGAGGTAAAGCCATAGTTAACCAAGATTTTGTCTACTGCCAGATGTTTTTCTTCATCGGAGCGCATCTTTTTAAGCGTCAAATCAATCGAATCATCTTCGTTTACTTGCAGTTCCTTAGGCAGGTATGGCGTTTCCACCTGAACCTGAGATTTTTTCAGCTGGGAGACGGTATGCTCCAAAGCACGAAAGGCATCCCGGCGATGAATCAGGTGAACCTCTTTGGCAATTGGCTCCAGCATCAGTGCCATATCAATCGCCGAATCGCCGCCGCCCAGCACTGCCACGCGCTGATCGGCAAAATCAGACTGATCGCTGACAAAATAGCGCACCTGTCGTCCCTCCAGCTGGTCTGCGCCATCCAATGCCAGTCTGCGTGGTGAAAAGGCGCCGTTGCCCAATGCAATCACCACGGCTTTGGAATAGGACGTTCGCTGTGCTGATTCAATCTTAAAGGTCCCATCAGCCAGCTTGACGACGTTGGTAACCTGCTCGCCTAAAAATTGATCAACCGGCGCAATGGCCATCTGTTTTTTGAGATCAGCAATCAACTCGCGCCCCTGCACGCCAGCCTCACCAGCTACGTCCCAGATTTGTTTTTCCGGATAGAGTGCGGCAACCTGTCCTCCCAGCTGAGGTAGGCTTTCAATCAGCTGCGCCTTTAATTCATGCAGACCAGCGTAAAAAGCAGCAAACATTCCGGCGGGACCGCCACCAACAATCGTTACAAAAGCCATTGTACCACGGCTTGGCGCCTTAATTTTGATAAAACGGTTTAATTGTTGTCAAAACAATGTTTGAGTTTTAATTGGTTTTTGGTTATTATGTAATTGTAAACGTTATCTAACAATATTCATTCGGAGGAAATCAATCAATGGCTAAAAAGAAAATGATTTTAGACTTGGACACTGGTGTTGACGACGCTTTGGCTCTGGCTTACGCGGTTGCTGATCCAGAAGTTGATTTGATTGGGATCGTGGCTTCATACGGTAACAACCTGCTGGACGTTTGTGCTGAAAACAGTCTGAAGCTTTTGGAACTGCTCGGCCAAACCGATGTGCCTGTCTACAAAGGTCTGCCACACTCCAGCACGACCGACAGCTTTGAAGTTATGCAGGTTTCTAAAGACATTCACGGTAACAACGGGATCGGCGATGTTGAGCTGCCAACCCCTAAGCGTGCCGTTGAAGCTGAATCCGGCGTCGACTTCTATATCGAAGCAGCTCACAAGTATGGCAAGGATCTGATCATCATTCCTACTGGCCCAATGACCAACCTGGCCGCTGCCCTGGAAAAGGATCCTGAAATTGCTCACCTGATCGGCAACGTTACGTTCATGGGTGGTGCATTGACGGTTGAAGGTAACGTTACTGACGTTGCTGAAGCCAACATCAACCAAGATGCCAAGGCTGCCAACACGGTTCTGCAAAGCGACCTGCCATTGACGATGGTTGGCCTGGACGTTACGCTGCGCACGCTTTTGACTAAGAAGGAAACGCAGCAATGGCGCGACCTGGGTACGAAAGCTGGTAAGGCCTACGCTGACATTACCGACTTCTACATCGATGCCTACTACAACCTGGATATCGACAAAAACGGCTGTGCCCTGCACGACCCACTGGCAGTCGGTGTCTCCATCGACCCTACCTTTGTTCAAACGATCAGCCTGTTTATGAAGGTTAACTACGAAGAACACAACTACGGCCGGACGATTGGCGACAACTCACGCTTGAACGATCCTAATCCAAACGTTAAGGTTGCCGTTAACGTTGACAAGGAACGTTACTTGAAGGTATTCATGGAACGTTTGAACAGCGTCTTGAAAGAACACTAACTACTAAATCAAAAAACCTCATCGGTGCTTGCCGATGAGGTTTTTTGATCCTATTCAGTCTGCAGATTAGCTGACGGCAGATCCATAGCTGCGTTCTGAGCCGGCATAACAGCATTTAGAAGCGTTAATTGCGCTAAGGCCTCAACCCACTCGGCATCATCATTTAAAGCCGGCAGCAATTGATATTCGCTTCCACCAGCAGCTAAAAAGACATCTCGGTTCTCCTCGCCCAATTCCTGAATCGTCTCCAGACAGTCAGCGGTAAAACTAGGCGCGATGACCAGTACCTTGCGATAGCCTTGCTTAGGCAGCGCGGCCAAAAGATCTTTGGTGGCCGGCGTCAGCCACTTTGCCGGTCCAAAGCGCGACTGATAGGCTTGAAAACAGGGAACCTGCAGCCTCAAACGCTCAATTACCGCCATGGTTGTTTGCCGGCAGCGCTGGGCGTAAGGATCCCCAGTCTTTTGATAACTGAGCGGAATGCCATGATATGAAAAGACGATTGCATCTGGATTCATTTTAGCAACCGCTTTTTGCAGTTTATTCGATAATGCTTTGACATACGGCCAAAAACTGCTGTAGTCACTGACGAATCTAATTTCCGGAACCGTTTTGCGATCCTGGTAAAACCGAGCGACGTCATCTTGAACCGAAGCCGTGGTTGTAGTTGAATACTGCGGATACATTGGAATGATCGTTAAATCGGTGATTCCTTGAAACTCAAATTCTTTTAAGACCGCACCAATCAGTGGCTGACTGTAGCTCATGGCATAGCGAACCGTATAATCCGGCAGTCGCTTTTGCAGCAGCTGGGCTTGGCGCTGGGTATAATGCAGCAAAGGCGAGCCAATCTCTGATGACCACAGCTGCTCATAATTGGCGGCCGACTTGGGAGCATGTTTAGGCAGCACCATCATGTTTAGAATTGGCTGCCAGATCAATGGCGGCATATGAATGACCCGCCGATCGCTTAAGAACCGCCGTAAAAATCTGGTAACCGCTGGAACGCTGGGATCACTTGGCGTTCCAAGATTAACCAGCAGAATGCCTTTTTGATTTTTCTTCATGGTCTTGCCTCTTACTCTTATTGAAATTCAATAGGACCATTCTACCACGACATCTAGTAGCCATTTTATGTTCAAACGCCATATATCGTGTTCAGGCTGATCAAATGATTATCAGTGAATCTCAATAAATTTAAACCCAGCTTGATTCAAATCAATTTCTCCGCTTAAATTCTTTTTTATTTCAAATTAAACTTCGATAAAATTTCTGCTGGCTTGCACTATGCCAAGTTATTTTGTAAGATGAAAACGATCAATCATTCATGTCTGGGGTGCCATACGGCTGAGATAATACCCATTGAACCTGCTCTGGATAATTCCAGCGAAGGGAGATACGGTAAATAATCTGTTGTAATCAGCCCCACTGTGGATCTTTTCCATAGTGGGTTTTCTTTTGGACAGGTGATTGAAAATTTCAATCATTAGGAGGGTCTTTCATGGCCAAAAAAAATAACAAGTTTCATCTGCGCGACATCATCCTGCTGGCACTGGTCGGCATTATCTTTGGGGTGATCTACTGGGCAGCTGCCTTTATGTACAACGCGCTGACCATTGTCTTTACACCGCTCAAACTGCCAATGATGGGTAACGATCTAACCATGGGGCTTTGGTGCATGGCCGGTCCGATGGCGGGATTTATGCTGAAAAAACCTGGTGCACCTTTCCTTGGCGAGTTTTTAGGTGCCGCTGGTGAAGCCTTGATTGGTGATCAATGGGGCGCGGCCAATCTGATTTCTGGTGCCGTTCAAGGGATTGCCAGCGAACTGGGTTTTACGTTCACCGGCTACAAGCACTACGACTGGCTAGGGGCCGTTTCAACAACCATTACCACGACGATCGTAACGTTTGCCTGGGATTGGTTCCGCAATGGCTATAACAAGTTTGGCTTCAAAAACGTTTACTACTTTAGCGGCCGGCTGCTTTCAATGTTCTTCTTCTGCGGCGTTTTGGTAATGCTGATCGAACGGCTTCTAGAACGCTCGCACGTCATAAAACGCGAGGAATTTAACGACTAATGAATCATTTGGCAATTGACAATCTGACTTTTGCATATACACCAAAGCACCCGACGTTAAAAGACGTTGCGCTGAAAATTCCGGTTGATTCCTGGACGCTCTTTTATGGTGCTTCCGGCAGCGGCAAGTCCACGCTGATGCGCCTTTTAGCCGGTCTGCTGCCTAAATACGGCGGCCGGATTCTGCAGGGAAACATCGAGCTGCCGAATGGTTTAACCGTTGCGATGATGTTTCAGGATCCCGGGATGCAGTTCGCGCTTGATACGCCGCAGCATGAATTGGAATTTGCCTTGGAAAACCTGCAGCTGCCTGCTAGCGAGATGCCTGCCCGCATTGAGCATGCCTTAAAATTCTGCGGCATTGAGCACCTGCGCGATCGTCAGCTGGCCACGATGTCAGGCGGCGAGCAGCAGATGCTTGCCATATCAAGGGGACTTATGATGGACCCGGATATCGTGATGCTGGATGAGCCGTCCCTGGGACTGGCGCCTATTATCGTTGAAGACATATTTGAACTGATATTAAAAATC
>OGEZ01001642.1_pt1 | contig 10188 bp, 11 predicted proteins | sample 1570831 | NCBI WGS metagenome assembly OGEZ01 (sample SAMEA2582059, study PRJEB24529) | metagenome | biome: Human gut stool | place: China | collected 2011
AAATAAAGTGGCAAAATTTATCAGTGACCGGCATTTTGGAATTGGTTCTGATGGAATGATCTGTATTTGTCCATCAGATAAAGCTGATTTTAGAATGGCCATGTATAACTCTGATGGTTCAGAAGGAGCCATGTGCGGAAATGGTGTCCGCTGTATTGCAAAATATGTCTATGATTATGGACTGACAGATAAAACAACGATCACGATCGAGACAAAAGGCGGAATTAAAGAATTAGACCTAACAGTTGAAGACGGCAAAGTGACATGGGTGAAAGTTGATATGGAAGCACCGATCACAAAAGCTTCACAGATTCCTGCAATCTATGATGATCTTGATGAAGTGATCGATCAGCCAGTGATCGTTGATGGAAAAGAATATAATATCACATGTATTTCTATGGGAAATCCACATGGAGTTGTATTTGTAGATTCTGTTGCAGATATCGACATTGAGAAGATCGGACCAAAGTTTGAAAATCATCCAATGTTCCCAGATCGTGTGAATACAGAATTTATTGAACTTGTTGATGATAAAACGATCAAGATGCGGGCACCCAAAATGTGGGGGTCGGAGATCTCATCGCAGACCACCAGCAGCGGCGGCTCCCCCTTGGCGGCGGCAGCGTCCAGCAGGCTCTGCACCGTCACATACTCCCGCACGGCGGCCAGCGCAATGACCCCCTGATGGGCGTGGGTGCGGCTCATGCCGTCCAGCTTCCGCCGGTCGGCCTCCACCACCACGATGCCCTGGGCCCGTGCCTTGGAGGCGATGTGGCCCAAGGTCTTGTCCGTCTCCCCCTTGGCCAGATAGATCTTATCCATGGTCGTTCCGGCCCGCAGGGCCTCGATCACGGCGTTGCGGCCCTCGATGATGCCGTCCGCCTCTGCCTCCGGCCGTCTCTGTTCGTTGTCTCTCATAGGAATTTTCCTCGCAATGCATACATAATTGGTTTCAGTATACCATACTCTGGCCGGGAGATAAAGCGCCATTCATAGAAATTTTACAGGAAAATTCCCGCCGCTCGCCTTGTGAAGATACCTGAATTGTGATATACTACACGAAAATTAAAGCACTTCTGCGCCCCGCCCGGCGGGGCTGCATGGAAGGAGACCGACATGGATCCCAACAACAAGAAAGACCAGAAAAATAACCAAAACCGCAACCGCAATATGCGGGGGGTGGTGACCCTCATCATCTGGGCGCTGGTGCTGACGGTGGTATTCAACTATATCAACGCTTACAGCAACAATCTCACCAAGCGGGCCAGCAGCCATGAGATCCCGTACAGCCAGCTCATCGACCTCATTCAGGAGGATCAGGTGGCGGAGCTGAAGATCGAGAACGGCGTCCTGTATGCCACCCCCGTGGACGGCTACGTCTACACCGAGGAGGCCGCCGATAAGAACAAGGAACCCAAGAGCTATACCCAGAGCGAGAAAACACCTCTGATCCTGTATACCACCGCTCTCAATGACACCAGTCTCCTGCCTCTGCTGGAGGCGCACAACGTCAAGTACACCAGCCCCGTCCAGGCGCAGATGAGTCCCATTCTGGAGTTCATGATCGCCTATGTCCTTCCTGTGATCGTCATAGCGGCCCTGTTCATGCTGGTGATGCGGATCATGGCCAAAAACGGAGGCGGCCTCGGCGGCATCGGCAGCGTGGGCAAGTCCAATGCCAAGGTGTATATGGAAAAGTCCACCGGTGTCACCTTCAAGGACGTGGCCGGTCAGGACGAGGCCAAGGAGTCCCTGGAGGAGATCATCGACTTCCTCCACAACCCCCAGAAGTACACGGCCATCGGCGCAAGACTGCCCAAGGGCGCTCTGCTGGTGGGCTCTCCCGGTACCGGCAAGACTTTGCTTGCCAAGGCCGTGGCCGGCGAGGCCAACGTCCCCTTCTTCTCCATCTCCGGCTCGGACTTTGTGGAGATGTTCGTGGGCGTGGGCGCCTCCCGTGTCCGTGACCTGTTCAAGGAGGCCGCCAAGGTGGCTCCCTGCATCATCTTCATCGACGAGATCGACGCCGTGGGCCGCCAGCGTGGCAGCGGCCTGGGCGGCGGACACGACGAGCGGGAGCAGACCCTGAACCAGCTGCTGGTGGAAATGGACGGCTTCGGCTCCAACGAGGGGGTGGTGGTGCTGGCTGCCACCAACCGTGTGGATATTCTGGACCCGGCGCTGCTGCGTCCGGGACGGTTCGACCGGCAGGTCTATGTGGGGCTGCCGGACATCAAGGGCCGGGAGGAGATCTTGCAGGTACACGCCAAGAACAAGCCCCTGGCGGAGGACGTGGATCTGAAGCAGATCGCCCGTGGTACCGCAGGCTTTACCGGCGCCGATCTGGAGAACCTCCTCAACGAGGCGGCCCTGCTGGCGGGACGGCGCAGCGAGTCCTTCATCACCATGAAGGATCTGCAGGAGTCCATCATCAAGGTCATCGCCGGGCCGGAGAAGCACAGCCGGGTCATCCCGGAGAGGGAGCGGCGGCTGACAGCCTATCACGAGGCGGGACACGCCGTGGTGATGCACGCACTGCCCGATCTGGACCCGGTGCATCAGATCACCATCGTTCCCCGGGGCGAGGCGGGCGGCATGACCATCTATCTGCCGGACGAGGATCGGTCGTACCTCTCCCGCAGCTATATGCTGGACCGCATCGCCGGGCTGCTGGGCGGCCGGGCGGCGGAGCAGCTGGTGCTGGGGGATATCTCCACCGGGGCGTCCAACGACATCAGCCGTGCCACGCAGCTGGCCCGGAAGATGGTGGGCACCTACGGAATGTCGGAGCAGCTGGGCAACGTGGCCTTCGACGCCGGACACGACGAGGTGTTCATCGGCAAGTCCATGGCTCAGACCCGGCCCTACTCCGAGAAAACGGCGGCGGAGATGGACGGCGAGATCCGCCGCATCATGGACGACGCCTACGCCCGCTGCACCGCCATTCTGGAGCAGTACCGGCCCCAGCTGGTGGAGGTGGCGGAGTATCTGCTGGCCAACGAGACCATGACGGCAGAGGAGTTCGAGAAGGTATTCCGGACGGAGTGAGGCATTGACAGCGCCTTGCTTATGGAGTAAAATAACGGGGTATCCGCCTCCGTAGCTCAGCTGTATAGAGCGACCGCCTCCTAAGAATATGTTAATCATGGGCCAAATGATTTTTCCAAATCAGGTTCGTAGTTCGAATGCAGCGGGTTTTTGAAATCTCAAAACGCTGGATTTTGAAAACCCGCTGAGTTATAATAATGCAGGTAAGACGTAGTCCTAAGGGTAAAAACCTTGAAAATACGCCATTTTTTAATACACGTCTCTGTACCTCAGTTGGATAGAGGGTCCGCCTCCTAAGCGGAACGCCGGCGGTTCGAGCCCGCCCAGGGACGCCAGTCAACAGCGCGGGAGATGAAAAATCTCCCGCTTTTTTTCTAACCGGATTAGATGTCATCCAAAATCACAGGACATTTTGCTAATCAGAAAAAACGTCACAAAATGACTTTTGGCTAAAAATGGCGCATGTTTTCGTGTTCACCTGTGTATCTGGGTGTAAATCTGTGATAAATCGCCCCTATTGCTGCAGAAATCTGAAATACGATACCTGGAACTGCTATGACGGAAGAAAAGACTTGAGGGCTGATTTCTAAAGACGTTAGAAAATCGGGTGACGAGATTTTAGAATTCTAAAATCAACCACCAAAATTAGAGAAAGCAGCAAACCGGGATTTGGAGGATAGCGTATATGAAATACAAAGGAACGCTTATTGTTGTTAAAGACTACAACCGTGCTCTAAAGTTTTATCGTGATATGTTTGGGCTTCAACTTCTACAAGACAATGACGGAAATATGGAACTGACGGATCATTTGTATTTGCAGGAGTTGGGTTACTGGGAAGACTTTACGGAAAAACGCATAATTTCAAACAGCAATCAGTCCGAATTATATTTTGAAGAACCCGATATAGAAAAATTTGTGGCACGACTTGAGCTGCTCTACCCCGAAACCGAATATGTCAATCGTCTGATGACACACAGTTGGGGGCAAAAGGTAGTCAGATTTTATGACCCTGACGGAAATCTGATTGAAGTAGGAACACCCGTGTAACACATCTCGACTACTTTCAGTTTGTCGTTCTCCTGAATGACTTAATATCGATATCTTACATAGCTCTGTGGTGACTAATCCTCATCACAGGGCTTTTGTCGTCTCCGGACTTCCCCGGTGACGGATCAAAACTATGGAGGATATCGTGATGAGAAAAAAAGTGAAACGCAAAACCATTCTGATCGACGGGATCAGATACTATGATGACAAGCCGGATACCTGCCGCAAGTGCTTCTTCTGGAAGAATCGCAAGGTCGGCTGTGTGCTTGGTACGCAGAACTGCTACTACCTGGCTGAAGCAGTAAAGACCGAGCAGGAAAAGAAATGTGAGGGCTGCTGTTACGCCAAAGGCCATCCCTGTGTCAGCGCTGTCTGCTACAAGGAATTGGACGCATGGCTCAGAGCAAACCGGGCTAACCGCGCGAAGGAAGAAGGTGCGGCAAATGAGTAAGAAGGATGAGATCTTTCGAAGATATGAGAAGCTGGCGAAGGCTGCAAAGAAAGAAAATCCCGGGAATGCATCGGACCATAAGCCTGGAAGCTGCGCTCACTGCCTCTACTATCGTCCGGATTTCAAGTATCGCCGGTGCCAGTTCACCAGGTGTCCCTACGGTAAGGATAAGGATGTGTTTCGCAAGAAGCCTCTGAAGCGCGATAAATTCTCCTGAAAGCAGGTGGTGACTATGAGTCCTGCGCTTGCGGCGAAAAGGGCACGGCAACCTTTGAGTACGGTGAACTGGCGGATCACAACTGGACTCCTGCTACCTGTACTGCTCCAAAAACCTGCTCTGTATGCCATGCAACCGAAGGTGATCCTCTCGGACATACCGAAGGCACCGAATGGAAGTCTGACAAGGACAATCATTGGCACACCTGTACCGTTGCAGGCTGTGGTGTTGTAATCGAAAGCAGCAAGGCGGCTCATACTCCTGACCGTGCAGAGGCCACCGAAACCGATGCGGTTAAGTGCTCTGTATGCGGATATGTGATTACCCCTGCTCTCGGTCATACCCACGATGTAGACACTACGAAGTTTGAATCTGACGAAACAAATCATTGGAATACCTGCTCCGGCTGCAGTGAGAAGCAGAACGTTTCAGCTCATGAATTTGAGTGGAAGATTGACAAGGATGCTACGGCGACCGAAAAGGGTTCCAAGCACGAAGAATGTAAGGTTTGTGGCTACAAGAAGGCTGCTGTTGAAATTCCGGCAACCGGAACACCGACAGAACCTTCAAACCCTGGAGATTCGAGTAAGCCGACGGAAAGCAACCCGGATACAGGAGCACCTGATAATCCTCAGACCGGCGATAACAGCATGATGGGTCTTTGGATCGCTCTGCTTTTCGTCAGCGGCTTCGGCGTTGTAACAACTACCGTTTACGGTAAAAAGAGAAAATCTGTAAAATAACGGATAACTGACCAATTAAGGAGGGCGGTGGCGGAGCTTCTGCTGCCGCCTTTTCCTTATGAAAAGGATTTCTTCGGAAGTCCCTTTCCGAAAGGCGGTAAAGAAAGGCACTTTGCCGTTTTTCGGAAAGAAATCGAATAAGGAGAAACCAAATGGACGAACAAGAAAAAGAACTTGAAGAAATTCTTAGAATGTTTGACAAAGCACCCTCGCCTTCGTCAGAAAGAAATAACCAAGCTCAAATGCGGCAGAACAATTTGCAGTCTCGGCAGATTTCCCAAAAGCCAATTGACGCCGAACGGACTGCCCGCACATCAAATCATACTGCATACAAAAGACAACCTCAGTCAAGTAAAGGCAGGTATCTCTCGCCTAAACGCAAGGCAGCAATAAAGCGCAGAAAAAGGCAAAGGGCTGTGATTGTTTCGTTATTTGCCCTCCTTATCGTCATTCTTATTGTTGTGCTGATTTGTAAAGGCTGCGCAGGTGGTAAAAAAGACCTCTCTGTTTTACAGGGGACTTGGTATTACGACCAATACACAGAATATGAGTTTGATGGCAAAGGCAACGGATGTATGTGTATTGATAAAACCAATCACTATGAATTTACATACGACATAGACGGAGACACACTCAAGGTGGATTACGCACTTGATTATGTGACCGACTGCGAATATGCCTTCACGGTTGAGCAAGATGAGTCGCTTGCTGACGACGCTGCTCTTATATCGCAGTGGATTCTATGTTGGCAAATATATCTCCTTGGAAGCGAAGATCGCAAAAAACAAGGATTTGTATTATGACGCCCTGAACCGAGCACAGCATGGCTGGCATGAAGGAACCGAGGATGCCGTTCCGTTTATGAAATATCTGCTGGGTACCATTCTGGCTGCGTGTAAAGACTTCGGGGACAGATTTGCCATGGTGGAAGAGAAGCTTCCTGCCATTGATATGGTTCGTAAGGCTGCTCTGAATAAAATCGGTCGTTTCACGAAACAGGATATCAGGGAGCAGTGTCCTTCACTGAGCCTTAGTTCTGTTGAAGGTGCGCTGCGGAAAATGGTGGCATCCGGCGAACTGAAGCGTGAAGGAACCGGAAAATCAACCTGCTATTTTCGCTTGAAATAGTGTATAAGAGTTATAAAAATAAGAATTTGTTTTGCTAATGCAAAAACCTTTGACCTAAATACAGATGTTGTGGTATAATGAAAACGCAACATTTATATGCTTACAAACGGGTTTATAGTGTTGCCAATCTATATTTTTAGGAGGATAAACGATGAATCATTTACCTCTACATGTGCGTGTTCCAATCGAGGGAAATAATCCGAGTATTACTCGTTTGGAAGAAAAATGTATTAAATGCGGAATGTGTAAGGACGTATGTACAAATGCCATAGGTGTGCATGGTACATATACATTTGAGCAGACTTGTGGAGAGGCTGTGTGTATAAATTGCGGACAGTGTACAAATGTCTGTCCTGTAGACAGTCTTATAGAAAAGTATGAATATTTGGATGTAAAGAGAGAGGTTAAGAATCCAGAAAAGATTGTCATTGTAAGTACGTCACCATCCGTACGAGTTGCGCTGGGGGAAGAATTCGGTATGCTTGATGGCAGCTTTGTACAAGGGAAAATGGTTTCGTTGCTTAGAAAATTAGGTGTAGATTATGTCCTTGATACCTGTTTTGCAGCTGACCTTACTATTGTTGAGGAAGCCAGTGAGCTTATTGAAAGAGTGACCAAAAAAAATGCTCCCTTACCTCAGTTTACCAGTTGTTGTCCTGCATGGGTTAAGTATGTGGAAACATATTATCCGGAAATGATTCCGAATCTTTCATCAGCGAAAAGCCCTATCGGAATGCAGGGACCTACAATTAAGACCTATTTTGCTGAGAAGAAGGGTATAGATCCAAAATCAATTGTAAATGTGGCACTTACTCCATGTACTGCAAAGAAATTTGAAATTCGCAGAGATGAGATGAACGCTTCTGCTCATTATCTTGGTGTAGAGGGGATGCGTGACATGGATTACGTGATCACGACCAGAGAGCTTGCAAAGTGGGCAAAAGAGGAAGGGATTGATTTTGCCAGTCTTGAAGATGGTGAATATGACAATTTTATGGGAGATGCATCTGGAGCTGGTATTATTTTCGGCAATACCGGAGGTGTTATGGAAGCTGCTCTCAGAACTGCTTACGAATTTATTACAAAAGAAAAATCACCGGAACAGTTATTCAACCTTACACCTGTAAGGGGATATGAAGGCGTCAAAGAAGCTACTTTAAAAGTTGGCGATTTAGATGTGAATATCGCTGTAGTATATGGTACAGCCAATGCCAGAAAAGTAATTGAGAGCATCAAGCAGGGAGAAAAACAGTATCATTTTGTGGAAGTTATGACTTGCCCGGGCGGATGTATCGGTGGAGGCGGCCAACCAAAGGATATCATGAAGGATAAGGACGAGGTACGTAAAGCGAGAATTGCAAGCCTCTATACAAGGGATGAGGCGATGACACTCAGACGCAGTCATGAGAATCCAGAGATTATTCATCTTTATGAGGAGTTTTATGGAAAGCCGTTAAGTGAATTGGCAGAAAAGATGTTACACACTTCTTATGAAGATAAGAGTGAAATATTAAATCGAAAAGGAGATATAAAAATGAGTAAATGGGTATGTAGCGTTTGTGGTTATGTGCATGAAGGAGAGACAGCACCGGAGCAGTGTCCATTATGTAAGCAGCCTGCATCTGTTTTCAAGAAGGTGGAAGAGTCGCCTGCAAAGAGTAAGTATGCTGGAACAAAGACAGAGAAGAATCTTTGGGAAGCGTTCGCAGGGGAATCTCAGGCCAGAAATAAATACACTTATTTTGCTTCCGTAGCAAAGAAGGCCGGATATGAGCAAATTGCAGCATTATTCCTGCAGACAGCTGACAATGAGAAGGAGCATGCAAAACTCTGGTTTAAGGCGCTTGGTGAACTTGGAGATACCGCAGAAAATCTTCTTCACGCTGCAGAAGGCGAAAATGCAGAATGGACAGATATGTATGCTAGAATGGCTAATGAAGCGGAAGAAGAAGGTTTCCCGGAATTAGCCGCTCAGTTTAGAGGTGTAGCTGCCATCGAGAAGTTGCATGAGGAAAGATATCGTGCATTGCTTAAAAATGTTGAAACTATGGAAGTATTTAAAAAGAGTGGCGTAACTATGTGGGAATGTCGTAACTGCGGTCATGTAGTAGTCGGTCTTGAAGCACCGGAAGTTTGTCCTGTATGTAAACATCCACAGGCTTACTTTGAGGTAAGAAAAGAGAACTATTAAGATACCGTATTTATTTGATCAAAGACTATTTACAGTGTACAAAAATGTAAATTTACAAAACAGTTAGACATATTCCAATTTATCAAACTGAATACATTTACATAGCCAGGACTGACTGATCATCAGTTCTGGCTATTTTTCTGCCCTTCTCCGGCTGCAGGTGCACATGCGGCTTCGAGGAGGGCTTTGTTATATCCACATTTTTCATTACTGATGGCCCGGTTATCCACCAACTATACTTCGGATCCGGGCAAAGGAGGACAAACTTATGGAATTTTTCAACAGTGCAGTCGGCGTACTGCAGACTCTGGTAGTAGCTCTTGGTGCAGGTCTCGGTATCTGGGGCGCGATCAACCTTCTGGAAGGCTACGGCAATGATAACCCCGGCGCAAATGCTCATGTACGGTAAGGAAGCAAGCAACCGAAAACAAGAGATAGACCGCCAGCACTACACTATTCCGAACCAAAGACCAAAAGATAAGCATTGTGGGAAAATCTAAACTTTTGGATTTTCCTACAATGCCGACTACGGCGGAATCCTTCCCACTCCTTATATCTTTATTTCCGTATACATTGAATTTGTATTTAGTAAATGCTATAATGTCCCTATTCAAATTATAAATGTGTTGAATTAGTTACATGTACATATTTTTTGTGCCGGAGGAAGTGAAATGAAACAAAAAATTTATCTCATTACAGGCTTAATGGCTTCTGGAAAATCTACAGTTTCCGATTTACTGGCAAAATCAATAGAAAAATGCGTCCATCTTCGTGGTGATGTGTTCCGAAAAATGATTATTTCAGGCAGAGAAAATATGTCAGCTACCCCATCAGCGGAAGCAGTCCGCCAGCTGTACCTTCGATACAAATTGACTGCTGATGCGGCAAGGTCATACTTTGACAACGGCTTTTCTGTAGTGATCCAAGATAACTACTACGGTGATGAATTAAACCGAATGATAAATTATCTGCATAAATACCCTGTTGAGGTTGTCGTTCTTTGTCCAGATGTGGAAACAATAAAAGGAAGGGAACGATACAGGGAGAAAACAGGCTATTCCGGCTTTACGGTTGAAACCTTATACGATACATTTATGCAGACAACACCACGGATCGGCTTTTGGCTGGACAATTCCAACCAAACACCACAGCAGACAGCAGAAACCATTCTGAACGCTAGGAAGCCGGTATGATTGTTACATATAAGGGGAAGAAAAATTTCTTTTAGGTACTTGCTTTCCTAAAACTGATGTGATACAATGATTTAATCCAGAAAAGGAGTAAAAAATATGCGGCAAGGTATTCTTAAATAAAACTATAATCAAATAGTGGGAACAAAGGATTATGATAGTCCCTTTTGTA
>OGEZ01001643.1_pt1 | contig 10168 bp, 6 predicted proteins | sample 1570831 | NCBI WGS metagenome assembly OGEZ01 (sample SAMEA2582059, study PRJEB24529) | metagenome | biome: Human gut stool | place: China | collected 2011
TATAATAAAGAGATGTCAGGAACATTTGTCACTGTTTACACATCTGAACCTGATACCATGAAAATGAAAAATTACAATATACAAAGAAGAGGTGTTTTAATAATGAAATGTATCGGAATTATCGGAGCAATGGAACAGGAAGTTGCAAAAATCAAGGAAAAAATGCAGGATGTCACAATTACATCCAGAGCCCGTATGGATTTCTATGAGGGAACTCTGGAAGGAAAGAAAGTAGTTGTTGTACGCTCAGGAATCGGAAAAGTAAACGCAGGTATGTGCACACAGATCCTTGCAGATGTATTTGGTGTGGAAGCGGTGATCAATACAGGAATTGCAGGAAGTCTGAATAATGATGTAAATATTGGGGATATTGTTCTTTCCACAGATGTTTTGCATCATGATATGGATGCGATCGGCTTCGGATATAAGAAAGGTCAGATTCCGCAGATGGATGAATTTTCCTTCCCTGCTGATGAAAAACTTCGTAAACTGGCTGCAAAAGTATGTAAAGAAGTAAATCCTGAGATCAGTGTATTTGAAGGAAGAATCTGTTCCGGAGATCAGTTTATCTCAGATAAGAGCGTTAAAGATGCCATCATTTCAGAATTTGGCGGATTTGCAGTAGAGATGGAAGGTGCTGCTATCGGTCAGGCTGCTTATCTGAACCATATTCCATTCCTTGTAGTAAGAGCAATCTCTGATAAGGCAGACGGAAGTGCTCACATGGATTACGCTGAGTTTGAGATGGCGGCAATTGAACACAGTGTCAAATTAACTGTAAGAATGATCCAGGAATTGTAATCTGCAAGAAGCAGATGAAATAAAGCGGCACGTGAACTGTATTCCGGCACAGTCTGCAGAACTCTGCATATACTGAAATAGACAATCGAAAAGAATGCAGGATCATACGATGTATCTGAAAGAATATTTTCCGTTTTATACCACATACGCAAATCCTCTTCTGTATGAAGGAGAATGGATGCAGGATAAAGAATTTAACCTGATGAAATCCTATTATCCAGGGACTGTACAGCATATTCAGGAGAAAATAGAAGAGGAATGTGATCTCATGGATTATGAGGGAAGCCGCCTTTATGATGAATATCCGGATAAATATATGATTTATCATTTAAGCCGCAAGATCAGGGAGAGTATGGAACCGGAAATAAGCACTCAGGCTATCAGGGAGGATTTTCTGGATGAACTGATACAGGTAATGCTTTGTCAGGAAATATCCAGAAGAAGATGCCGCAGATATCGCTGCAGGAGATACTTTTAAAACAGATTGTAATTGCTCGGGAAATCGGTTTGCCGGTACACCGGACAGTTACAACAGATTATATAACATTAACAGACAGAAAGAGTAATGAAAAATTTAAGAGAATATTTAGAAGAACAGATAAATGAAAATCTGATACAGGCTGTTCTGAGTGCCGGCAGAAATAAAGATGGCATATCAAAAATAAAGATTCGTCCGATCCGGCTGAAAGGACAGATCTGTTATCAGGCATCTGCCACAGAAGGACAGAAAGTTCTGCATAAAAACTACGGGCGTACGGAACTGATTGAATATGTGGAAAAAGAACTTGCAGAGAATTTCAGACAGTTTCAGGCACAGGGTGCAGTAACAGACGGGGTTGTTCTTGTCAGTAAAAAGGGGAAAATGACTATTAAACAGAAACACCATGAACAGAAAGAAAAAGTTCAGATCCAGGCACATAACCGGGTGAAACAATATATTCTTAAAGAAGGTGTTCCAGTTCCGTTTTTGATCGATCTGGGAGTTATGAATGAACAGGGAAAGATTATCCATGCCAGATATGACAAATTCAGACAGATCAATCGTTTCCTTGAATTTATTGAAGATATACTTCCCAGACTTTCCAGAGACAGAGAAATAACGATTCTGGATTTTGGCTGTGGAAAGAGTTATCTTACCTTTGCCAGGTATTATTATTTAAGAGAACTAAAAGGATATGATGTAAATATCATAGGTCTTGATCTGAAAACAGATGTAATTGAGAAATGTAATTCTCTGGCACTCAGATACGGATATGAGAAGCTGCATTTCTATCATGGTGATATTGCAGATTATGAAGGTGTATCCTGTGTGGATATGGTGGTAACGCTTCATGCCTGTGACACAGCTACCGATTATGCACTTGCCAAGGCAGTGGAATGGGGAGCTGAAGTCATTCTTTCCGTACCCTGCTGTCAGCATGAAGTTAATAAACAGATCAAAAATGAAATGCTGGAGCCGGTTCTGCGCTATGGAATCCTGAAAGAAAGGATGTCTGCGCTGATCACAGATGCTGTGCGTGCAGATCTTCTGGAGAGCAAAGGTTATGATACCCAGATCCTGGAGTTTATTGATATGGAACATACACCTAAGAATCTCCTGATCAGAGCAGTCAGAACAGGGAAAAGATCAGACCAGGGTAAGGTGGAGAAAATGCTTGCAGCCCTGAATATCCATCCCACACTGGACAGGCTTCTGAATGAAAAAGAACAGGAAGGGAGTGTGCGATGAAAAGGATACTGAAAAAAGCAGGTATTCTTCTTCTGGTATTTCTGCTTGGTACAGCAGGTACTGCATTGCTTCTTAACAGTGAATCCACAGATAACCGTTCTGATTTTAATGACGCAGTGTTTCCGGAAGTCATGGTGGATATGAATGATACGCTGATAAACCGGATGTATGGATATGCGCAGCCTATGCAGGCGGATTTTACCAGAGACAGTGTGACTCCTCTGGATACATCAAAAAAACTGACATTTAAAGTGAATCCCTATGATTCGGAAGTAAAGAGTTTTTCTTATGAGATCCGTACATCTGATGGAAGTAAAGTCCTTGAAAATAAGAAGATTAAGAATCTTTTAAAAGAAGATCAGTATTTGTCCGTAGACGTGGAGATTGGCAGTGATCTGCGTATGAATCAGGAATATTCCATGCAGATCGCCCTGGAACTGGATGAGGGTACAGCATATTATTATACGAGAGTTGTTTCCAGGTCACAGGTACATGCATCAGATTATGCAGCTTTTGTAAAATATTTTTATGAAGCGTGTCTTGACAAAGAGTCAGCAGATGCACTGGGAAGTTATCTGGAACCACAGACAACAGGAGCAGCAACGAATTACTCGGGAATTAATATTAATTCTTCCCTGAGTGAGATCAGTTGGGGGAATCTTGCTCCGCAGCTGTGTCAGGAGGGAATTCCTGTGATCAAAGAGATCAATGAGACAACTGCCAGCGTTGTGCTGGAATATCAGCTGACTTCGCAGAATGAGGATGAGGAAACGGAATTATATGACGTAAAAGAATTTTACAGAATGAAATATCAGGATACCAGGATTTATCTGCTGGATTTCCAGCGTTCTGCAAATCAGGTCTTTGATGGTACACTGCCTGTTTATGAGGATGATGGGATTATCCTTGGAGTGCGCGATAAGAATGTAGAATATATGATGAATGATGCTGCTACTGTGATAGCTTTTGTGCAGGAGGGAGATCTGTGGTCCTATTCACCGGGCAATGAAAAGGTAAATCAGGTTTTCAGTTTCAGAAAATTGAAGGACGGAGATTTCCGCGATTCCAGAACTCAGCATGACATCAAGATTGTCAGAGTAACTGATGAAGGAGATATTGATTTCGTACTTTATGGATATATGAACAGAGGAAGCCATGAAGGATATGAAGGAATTGCAGTTTACCATTACAATCGTGATAAAAACGTGGCAGAAGAAAGAGCCTTTATCCCTGTTTCGGAATCATTTGAATTTCTGAAAAAAGATCTTGAAAAACTGTCCTATGTCAATGAAAAGAATGAGCTGTTTCTGATTCTGGCGAAGAATCTTTACAGAATCAATATCGAAGAGAACTCCAGTGAAATTCTTGAAAAAGGAATAAAAAATGCGAATTTTGTATCTTCCGATAATAATGATCATGCAGCCTGGCTGGTTTCAGAGGGGGATGAAAAGGGAAATATCAAGGAAATTGATTTTGATACCTGTAAAACCCGACTGATCGCACCGCAGAAAGGCCAGAGACTTCGTACAGTTGGATTTATGAATGAAGATCTGATTTATGGAATGCTGAATAAAGAAGATATTCTTACAGATGAGGAGGAACATAAATCTGTTGGGATCCGCATTCTGCGTATTGAAGATTTTGAAGGAAATATAAAAAAAGAATACCGGAAAGACGGACTTTATATCACTGATATTTCAGTAGGAAATACTCTGATCGAGTTTGAACTTTCTGCAAAATCCGGAGAAACCTCTTATGTTGCCCAGAAGAAAGATACGATCATGAATAATAAAAAGGCAGCGGCAAATACAGTAAAAATCGAACTTATTTCTGCATCCAGGACAGGTGTTCGTGTGAAACTGGTATTTAACACAACCAAACAGACAGATTCTCCGCTGACTATGTATGCAAAGGTAAGCAGTTCCGACCGGAAAGACATTGTTCTGGACACTCAGATTCCTCAGGAAACAGCATATTATGTTTACGGACAGGGCGGACTGAACGGTATCTATACAGATCCGGCGAAGGCTGTATTGCGTGCAGATACGCTGGGAGGTGTAGTGCTGAACCGTACACAGCAGTATGTATGGGAACGTGGAAATAAAAAGACAAAAATGCAGATAGATACAGAAGGGATTCCGGAGATTGTGCTTCAGGGAACCTATGATATTAAAACCCTGAAAAAGAGCCTCAAAAAGACCGGAACTGTGATCGATCTTTCCGGCTGCAGTCTGGACAGTGTGCTGTACGAGATAAGTGCACAGCGTCCGGTAATTGCCAAAACGGGAGCAGATACAAGCGTGGTGATCGTAGGATATGATGAATATAATACCTGGCTGTATGATCCGGTTAAAAAAGAGACCTATCCGTATGGAATGAATGACAGTACGGATCTTTTCCAGAAAGCCGGAAATGTGTTTATCACCTATATAGAAACAGTAAATTACTGATGAAAAACATAACCGGCAGGCAGCTGAGAACGGAGCGAACAGTAACGCGACAGCAACCTGCCGGTTATTCATCCAAAAAATTGTAAAAATGCTTCTTTACATTTCACTGATATTTGAGTATTCTAAAAAGGACAAACAGTGGCAGAGAAATTTATTGTTTAAACACGTTACTGTAAGAGTGAAACAGTAACAGCGAAACGGAGGAACGTACAGATGTTATATGAGAACATTAAAAAATTAGTACAGTACGGAGTAGAAACAGGACTTACACCGACCTGCGAGAAGAATTATACAATAAATCTTCTTCTGGATGTCTTTAAAGAAGACGAATATGTGGAACCTGAGGAAGAGTACAGGGATATCGATCTTGAAGAGGTATTAAATGCACTTCTGGATGAGGCTGTGAAGAGAAATCTCATAGAAGACAGTGTTGTGTACAGAGACCTTTTTGATACCAGACTTATGAACTGTCTGATGCCGCGTCCGGCACAGGTACAGAATGAGTTCTGGAGCAGATATGAGAAAGATCCACAGGAAGCAACCGATTACTTCTATAAACTCAGTCAGGACAGCGATTATATTCGTCGTTATCGTGTAAAGAAAGATCAGAAATGGACAGTAGACAGTGAATATGGTAAAATCGATATCACCATCAATCTTTCCAAACCGGAAAAAGATCCGAAGGCAATCGCTGCTGCCAAGCTTGTAAAATCCAGCAGTTATCCGAAATGTCTTCTTTGCCCGGAGAACGAAGGATATGCAGGAAGAGTTAATCATCCTGCCAGAGAGAATCACAGAATCATTCCTATCACTGTAAATGACAGTCCCTGGGGATTTCAGTATTCCCCATATGTGTATTACAATGAGCATTGCATCGTCTTTAACAGTCAGCATGTTCCGATGAAGATCGAGAAGAATACATTTATTAAACTTTTTGATTTTGTAAAACTTTTCCCGCATTACTTCCTGGGATCCAATGCAGACCTGCCTATCGTAGGCGGTTCTATTTTAAGTCACGATCATTTCCAGGGCGGACATTATACTTTCGCAATGGCAAAAGCACCGATCGAGAAACATGTGACTATTCCGGGATATGAGGATGTAGAAGCAGGTATTGTTAAATGGCCTCTTTCAGTTTTAAGGATCCGTCATAAGGATGAGAAGAGACTGATAGAGCTTGCTACACATGTTCTGGAAGCGTGGAGAGGTTATACAGACGAAAGTGCGTTTATCTTTGCTGAAACTGATGGAGAACCGCACAATACGATCACACCGATCGCCCGCAGATCCGGAGATATGTTTGAACTGGATCTCACACTTAGAAATAACATTACTACTGATGAGCATCCTCTTGGTGTATACCATCCGCATGCAGAGTATCACCATATCAAGAAAGAGAATATTGGTCTGATCGAAGTAATGGGACTTGCCGTACTTCCGGCAAGATTAAAAGAAGAACTGGAACTTCTGGCAGAATATATTCTGGAGGGAAAAGACATTTCTTCCAATGAGAAGATTGAGAAACATGCAGCGTGGGTTGCAGAATTCCTTCCGAAATATGACAACCTTGATAAAGACAACATTCAGGATGTTCTCAGAAAAGAAGTCGGTAATGTATTCGTTCATGTACTTGAGGATGCCGGCGTATATAAATGCACTGCTGAAGGCAGGGAAGCATTTATGAGGTTTATCAATAAATTATAAGGAATATTTTCAACCATAAGAAAACAGTGTTTACATAGCAGGATGACAAATCTGGTATTATTTACATATGAGCAGGTTGTGGCGGTTCTGATCAAAAGCCGGGCAGTCTGAAGATGTTTTTGAATGATTGGGAATGCATAGAGAACGTCCCGCATATTTTATGTTGGGACGTTTTTGCAAAATGGAGGTAAATATGTACAGAAAAAGACACAAAAGAGGAAAGCGTCTGGCAAGTGTGTTTCTGACTGTGGCACTGATCACTGCAACAGTTCCCGTACAGGCAGCAGAGTTCGGCACTCCGGACAGTTTTGAAGAGATTTTCAGTTCAGGGGAAGAAGATTCGTGCATAACTGATACAGAAAATACTTTGCCGGCAGCTTCTGATTCGGAGAAAGTAACGGCATCGGAACTGTCACCAACACCAACAGTGACTTCGACACCGGAGGGTACACCTGCACTGACAGAAACACCGACTCCTTCGGTCACACCGATGCCGTCTTCAACACCGACTCCTTCAGTCACACCATCACCATCTCCAACGCCGACGATTAATCCGGAGAAAGAGGTAATGCTCCGGTTTATAGACGGAGAAGGAAATGAATGTGAACAGCTGCGAACAGTGATGTCCTGGGGTGAATCTTTGATCCTTCCCAATGTACCGGATACAGGTGCACCGGATATGTGGAAACTGGAAAAAAATGAAAAACTTGGAGATGCGATCACTCTGAAGGGTGGAGATATTCTTACTCTGAAGAAAGGCGAGAGCTGGAATCTGTTTCTCGAAAAAGGCATCCTGAACTTCTATAAAGGGAAACCGTACATTTCTATATGCCAAAGAAATGTACGGTTTCCCTTTATAATAATTCAGGAACCAGTGTGTTTTCCAATGGAATTCTGCGGGCATATGAGACAAAAAACGTCATACTTCCGGATATGCCATCATCTAAATACATTAATTATGGATGGACAGATACAAAGGGAAGTTCTGCTGTAAAATATGAACTGAATTCAGAATTTACAGTGACCGGTGACACAGATTTTTACATTGTGCGCCGTACAGCACTTCAGGTGAATTTTAAGACCAATACAGGGGCAAGCAACAGTAAATTTACCAGACTGAATCAGAAAGTCGGAAAAGGACTTACAGTTACAATGCCGCAGGTAGGTGTCAAGACAGGATATCAGTCTCTGGGATGGTCAAAGAGTAAAAAAGCCTCCAAAGCTGACTATAAAGCAGGCCAGAATGTGACTGTATCAAAAACACTGACTCTCTATGCTGTATATAAGAAATTGCCTTACACAGTTACTTTCAATAACAATAATGGAACAAGTACCAGCAAAATTTATACTTCGCTCACCATGTATGCGTCAAAAAATCAGAAAGTGACACTGCCTGATGTGCCGAAAGTAAAGGGTTATACAAATCTGGGCTGGACAACTGTAAAGGGAGAAACAGAACCGGAATATTCAGCCGGTGATACAGTAAAGATTACAAAGGCAACTCAGTTCTATGCAGTGCGCAGAAAGAGTAATTATTATACGGTCAGCTACTATCTGGGAAATGGAAGCACTAATGCGGCTTATCAAAAACTTACTCAGACAGTAGAAGAGGGAACGGTTGTTACCTTTGCAAAAGTACCGGCAAGAACCGGTTATGTTAACCAGGGATGGTCAAGTAAGAAAAATTCTGAGAAAGCAACAGCAAAGGCGAAATGTACAGTCAACAAAAATATCACTCTTTATGCGGTACAGAAGAAGGCAGTACAGCTGACTTTTCACAGATGTGACGGCAGCACCTGGCAGAAAACGACTCTGGCAAAAGGAAGTTCTTATTCTCTTCCGGGCGTAAGGGATGCAGAAGGTTATACTTTTATGGGGTGGTCCACAAAACCGATGCAGAGTGTTTCTCCGCAGTATGAGGCAGAAGAAAAAATCACGGTAAATGGAAATGTGGATCTCTATGCAGTGGTATTTAACAGAACAACGGAAACAGACCTTACAGAGGATCAACTTCCGCAGGTAGATATCTATAAATATAAACAGGTGATTTTTGTAGGTGATTCCCGTACAGAATTTATGGAAAATGTTCTGACAGGAATGGGAGAATCTGCGACTAAAAATGTGAAGTTTGTCTGCTCGGCAGGAAAGGGACTGGACTGGTTTACCACTACAGGATGGGCTCAGCTTTATTCCATAGTACAGCACGATTCCAACAGTATTCTTTCAAAGAAAACCGCAGTGATCTTTAATTTTGGAGTAAACGACTTGTCAAAATCTGCAGATTATGCGGAGTATTATAACTGGATTGCACCACAGCTTAAAAGCAAAGGATGTGAACTGTACTTCATGTCTGTAAATCCAGTGAATCGTCTGATGCTTCCCAATGCGGGAAGAGCGGACAGAAGTGAGGCGGCAGTCAGATCATTCAATCAGTATATGAAAGCAAATCTGCCTTCTGCTTATACTTATATTGATATGTATTCTTATCTGAAATCAACAGGATACAGCTTTGCCAGTGATCATTACGGAACCGGTACGGTAGATGACGGGCTTCACTATACTACAAGGACATATAAGCGTATTTTTGCAAAATGTATGGATTCATTGAGAGTGCCTGCCTGACCAAATGGCAGAGAGCATGATTTTGCTACACCTGACAAAAGAAAAAACATAGTTAAATACCAGATTACTCCTTGCGTGAAAACAGGGAATAGTCTATACTAAAAGGCGAGACGGCTGTTATCTGAAACAGCGTTTCGTCTTTTTGTGTAAGACCAGAACGATGAGGAGAAAGAGGAAACATAGATATGAAGTTAACAACAGTAAAAGAGATTTACAAAGAGAGAGAAAAATACCTGGATAAAGAGGTTACAGTAGGTGGATGGGTACGAAGCGTACGTGACTCCAAGACATTTGGATTTATCGTGCTTCACGACGGAAGCTTCTTTGAGACTCTTCAGGTAGTTTATCACGATACAATGGAGAACTTTGCTGAGATCAGCAAATTAAACGTAGGTGCAGCGATCATTGTCAAAGGTACACTGGTAGCAACTCCACAGGCAAAACAGCCATTTGAGATCCAGGCAGCAGAAGTTACAGTAGAGGGTAATTCTGCACCTGATTATCCGCTTCAGAAGAAACGCCACAGTCTTGAATACTTAAGAACCATCACACATCTCCGTCCGAGAACAAACACATTCCAGGCAGTATTTCGTGTACGTTCTCTGTGTGCCTATGCGATTCACCGTTTCTTCCAGGAGCAGGGATTTGTTTATGTGCATACTCCGCTGATCACAGGAAGCGACTGTGAAGGAGCAGGTGAGATGTTCCAGGTAACTACTCTGGATATGAACAACGTTCCGACAGATGACAAGGGTGCTGTAGATTACTCTCAGGATTTCTTCGGAAAAGAAACTAATCTGACAGTAAGCGGACAGTTAAACTGCGAGACTTTTGCACAGGCATTCCGCAATGTTTATACTTT
>OGEZ01001652.1_pt1 | contig 10093 bp, 5 predicted proteins | sample 1570831 | NCBI WGS metagenome assembly OGEZ01 (sample SAMEA2582059, study PRJEB24529) | metagenome | biome: Human gut stool | place: China | collected 2011
GTTTTCAATTTCCGGCAAGTTAATGCCAAACTTCTCCGGGGTAGCCACGATTTCTCGGATGGCTTCTAGACGCGGTACGTAGTAAGCCGTCTCTCGGGGCATACGCAAATGAGCGTAATCGGCTTTGCGACCACGCGCTTTCGCTCTTCGGATAGCACGCGAAACACTGCCTTCGCCCCAGTTGTATGCTGCAAGAGCCAAATGCCAGTCACCAAATTGTTGGTAGAGCTTCTCCAGATAATCCAACGCCGCGCGCGTGCTTTGCAGTACGTCTCGGCGTTCATCTTTCCAAAAGTTCTGTTGAAGCGAATAAATGTTGCCGGTCTGAGGCATGAACTGCCAGAGTCCGGATGCTTTGGCGTGCGACAAAGCTTCGGGTTGAAAAGCACTTTCAACGAACGGCAAAAGAGCAAGTTCGGTGGGAAGCCCTCGCTGTTCGATTTCGTCAACGATGTGGTAGAGATACTTGCCGGCACGCTCGAAGACTCGCTCGATGTGGCGAGGATTACGGCTATAGCTCCTAAGCGAAGTTTTCACTCGGGAGTTGTTGAGCTTAGGCATGGCGTAGCCGCGTCGGATACGATCCCAGATGTCAACCGGGGGCGAAACTTCTGCCTCTGTTGCCGGGAGATCATCGGCTTGGCGTGCTTCAATTGCTGCCGGCGTTTCTGCGCACGCCACAGAGCCTGCCAAACAAAAGCAGGCCACAAAGCAGGCGAAAAAATTGCACAAAGACACCATGAATTGATGAGGAATATGTGGAAACAGGGAATTCTAGCCTGAAATTTGCGCATGACGTTTGTGTGTCGAGAGGGGGGCTGGCATAATTGAGCGGCTTATGTATCGGCATAAATCTCCTGGTGCTATTCATGTAGATGATATATTCATGCTAAATTAAAAATACGTTGTATTTAATTAAAGTGAATAAAGAATTCACTAGAGAAAAAGGAAGAAAGATGGAAATTGTTCTCGTGAATACTTGGAGGGTTGTGAATGCCAAAGGTGGAACAGAAAAAGTTTTTTGCGATATGGCAAATGCTTTAGATGCAATGGGGCATAATGTTAAAGCTGTGTGTTTAGACGTCGAGAAAGGTGTGCCTGGCTTCCCGATCTCGGACAAAGTTCAATTCATTAATGCAAAAGGATGTGAAGAGCCGATTTATTGCCGGGGTTTGCTAAAAAAAATACGAGCATTTTGTTTGAATCGAGATGAGCGCCGCAGAAGACGGAAAGAAATTGAATATGACTGGGATGCTCAATTACTAAGAAAAGTAATTGAAAAGATTGAACATGTCGATATTTGTGTTTCATTTCAGCCGGAAACTACATACTTGCTATCAAGGCTCCGATGTCTGACTGCTCCAATTATAACGATGTTTCATTGTCAGCCTCAGTATTTATTTCTAAAAAAGAAAGGAAATATGAGGGAAATTGAAGTGGCGGTGCGATCGTCCAGGTTAATTACAGTTTTACTGCCTCGTTATATAAATGAGATAAAGAATTTGTATCCGGATGCCTCTGTGATGGCGATTCCAAATGTGATTCCCTCATTCGAGAAAGCATCGTTATTGAATTCAAAAACAATTGTATGTGTAGGAAGGTTGGATAAGGATAAAAGAGTTGATTTACTAATAAAAGCGTTTGCGATTGTTGCTCATAAAATCCCTGAATGGAATGTTGAATTTTGGGGAGAGACTGATGTTGATCCTGTATATAGAGAGAAAATTTTTCAATTGGTAGAAAATTTAAATTTGCAAAAGCGATTTTCTTTTTGCGGGACAACGAATGATGTAGAAAATGTTTTAGAGTCAGCCTCAATTTTTGCTTTTCCGTCGGCTTTTGAGGGGTTTTCTTTAGCTTTGGGTGAGGCGATGGCTAAGGGATTGCCCGTCATTGGTTGCAAAGATTGTGTAGGGACGAGTGAGATGATAGAAGATGAACGCAATGGGTTGTTGGTAGAGCCAACGCCAAATGAATTTGCAAATGCGTTGATTAGTTTGGCTGAAAATCAATGTTTGCGGCGAGAATTGGGAGTAAAAGCCAGGGAATATGCTCGAGGATATTCGCCTGAATTTATTTGGCAAATGTGGGATGATCTCATTTGTAAAATTGTTCAAAGTTGAAAGATTTATAATATTTCGCATAAATATTAACTTAACTTAGTTAGATGTAAAAAATGGCTCAATACGTCATGACCATGAATCGTGTGGCTAAGGTGGTTCCGCCCAAGCGATTCATTCTCAAAGATATTTCTCTGTCGTTTTTCCCGGGCGCCAAGATTGGCGTTTTGGGACTCAATGGTGCCGGCAAGTCAACGCTGTTGAAGATTATGGCCGGTGTTGACAAGGAGATTGACGGCGAAATCACGTGGCAGAACGATCTCAAAATCGGTTATCTGCCGCAGGAACCGCAGCTTGATCCTGAAGCAACGGTTCGACAAGCTGTTGAAGAAGGCATGGGCGAAGTGATGCAGGCGCAGGCCAAGCTCGATGCTGTTTATGCCGCGTATGCTGAGCCGGACGCCGATTTCGATGCTCTGGCTGCTGAACAGGCTCGCCTGGAAGCCATCATTGCCGCTGCTGGTACGGATGCTTCGACGCAGATGGAAATTGCCGCTGATGCGTTGCGTTTGCCGCCTTGGGACGCCAAGATCGGTCATCTGTCGGGGGGTGAAAAACGCCGTGTGGCATTGTGCCGGCTTTTGCTTTCTCGTCCGGATATGCTCCTGCTCGACGAACCGACCAATCACTTGGATGCTGAAAGCGTTGAGTGGTTGGAACAGTTCTTGCACCGTTTCCCGGGGACGGTGGTTGCTGTGACGCATGATCGTTACTTTCTTGACAATGCTGCCGAGTGGATCCTTGAATTGGACCGCGGGGAAGGTATTCCTTGGAAGGGCAACTACTCGTCTTGGCTTGATCAGAAGGAAAAGCGTCTTGAGCAAGAAAAGCGGCAGCAGGAATCCCGCGCCAAAGCCATCAAGCACGAATTGGAATGGGTTCGCCAGAATCCCAAGGGACGTCAGGCAAAGGCAAAAGCTCGCTTGAATCGCTTTGAGGAACTGTCGAGCTACGAATATCAGAGCCGCAACGAAACCAATGAAATCTTTATTCCGGTGGCTGATCGCCTTGGCAATAAAGTCATCGAGTTTCACAACGTCAGCAAGGGTTTCGGCGATCGTCTATTAATTGACGACTTGTCTTTCACTATTCCGCCCGGCGCCATTGTCGGTGTGATCGGTCCCAACGGTGCCGGTAAGTCGACGCTCTTTAAGATGATCACGGGCAAGGAACAGCCGGATTCCGGTTCGATTGTTATCGGCGACACTGTCAAGATTGCCGCAGTGGACCAGACGCGTGAGGGGCTTCCCAACGACAAGACCGTTTTTGAAGCTATTTCGGGTGGACTCGACATTTTGCAGGTCGGCAAGTTCGAAATGAGCTCGCGAGCCTATCTTGGTCGCTTTAACTTCAAGGGCGGTGATCAACAAAAGACGGTAGGCGTGCTGTCGGGCGGTGAGAGAGGTCGTTTGCATTTGGCGGCGACGCTTCTTAAGGGCGGCAATGTGCTGTTGCTCGACGAACCTTCGAACGACTTGGACGTTGAAACCCTGCGCGCGTTGGAAGAAGCTTTGCTTGAATTTGCTGGTTGCGCACTGGTGACCTCGCACGATCGTTGGTTCCTTGACCGAATCGCGACGCACATTTTGGCATTTGAAGGCGACAGTAAGGTGGTCTTCTTTGACGGCAACTACAACGAGTATGAAGCCGATAAGAGAAAGCGCCTTGGTGAAGAAGCGGCGCGTCCGCACCGCATTCGCTTCAAGCCACTCAAGCACTAAGATCTTTTCAGTTAACCGGCGTATTTTCATAAGAAAATGCGCCGGACTGCTCTTTTGCGTTGTCTATGTCCGCCAATTTCGTTCACCTGCGCTTTCATTCCGAATATTCCATCCAAGACGGCATTGTGCGTCTCGATCCCATCCTTGAAGAAGTGATGGAGCAGGGCGGGGTAGCTCTGGGTATTACGGATTCAATGAATCTTTTTGGTGCTCTTCGGTTTTATTCGCACGCGATGGCCGACGGCATCAAACCGATCGTCGGTTGCGATTTGTGGATCACCAACACAGCGCAGGGCAAGCGAGACAACCCGTATCGTCTGACGCTCTATTGCCAGAATCATGAAGGTTACCTGTCGCTCTGTGAGCTCCTTTCCCGCGGTTGGATGGAAAACCAATATTTGGGGCGTGGTGAGGTGCGTCTGGAATGGTTGACACCGGACAACTGCAAAGGATTGATTTGTCTTTCGGGTGGACCGCAAGGGGTAATCGAGCGCCATCTTCTTGACGACAATAAGGCTGAAGCCAACGCAGTTGTCGAACAATTGCGTACGGCTTTCCCGGATCGTTTTTATTTGGAGGTTCAACGAGCCGGTCGTAAAAACGATGAAGCGGTTGTGTCCAATATTGCGCAACTTGCCGTGGAGACGGGACTCCCGATGGTAGCGACGCACCCGGTGCAGTTTTTACACCGTGAGGACTTCAACGCTCACGAAGTACGCTGTTGCATCGCCGGCGGTTATGTTCTTGCAGATCCTCGGCGTCCCAAGCCCTATACCGAAGAGCAGTACCTGAAGACCGAAGAGGAGATGCGGGCTCTCTTTGCCGACATCCCTCAGGCCATCGATAACACCGTGGTGATTGCTCAGCGCTGCAATCTGGACGGGGTATTTCAAAAGCCGCAGTTGCCGCTTTTCCCGACGCCTGAAGGTGTTTCGCTTGATGAGTATATGGAGCAGCTTTCCCACGAAGGCTTGGAGCGTCGACTTGAATTCTTGTATCCGAATCAGGCCGAGCGCGATGCGCGCCGCCCCGAGTATGTCGAACGATTGGAGTACGAACTCAAGACAATTTCGTCCATGAAGTTTCCCGGATACTTCCTGATCGTTCAAGACTTTATCAATTGGTCCAAGCGAAACGGTGTGGCCGTGGGGCCGGGCCGTGGTTCCGGTGCCGGCTCTCTGGTGGCTTATGCCCTGGGCATTACCGATCTGGATCCATTGCATTACGGATTGCTGTTCGAACGCTTTTTGAATCCCGAACGCGTTTCGATGCCTGACTTTGACGTCGACTTTTGCCAGCACAACCGAGACCGTACGATTGAATACGTCAAGCGCACTTACGGCGTGGACGCCGTGAGTCAGATCGTGACGTTCGGTGCGATGGGGGCGAAAGCTGTAGTTCGTGACGTCGGACGTGTGCTTAACATGGGCTATGGCAAGGTCGACGATCTGGCTAAATTGATCCCGCAAAAGCCGGGCATGGACGTCACGCTTGCAAAAGCGGCCGAGATGGAGCCCGAATTTAAGGCGATGGCCGAGCGAGACGACTATGTCGAGTTGATGAGCTATGCTCAGAAACTTGAGGGCCTGACGCGAAATCTGGGTATGCATGCCGGCGGCGTATTGATTGCACCGAGCAAACTCACGGATTTCTGTCCTCTCTACAACGCTGACGGTAGACCAGAAAATACCGTTAGCCAATTCGATAAGAAAGACATCGAAAATGTCGGGCTGGTGAAGTTTGACTTCCTGGGGCTGACAACGCTGACGATTCTTACGAAAGCGGCAGAGTACATTGACCGTTTGAATCCCGGCACGAAGTTTGATTTGTCACGAATTCCGACCGACGACAAGAAAACACTGGAGCTTTTCCAACAAGGTAACACGGGCGCCGTGTTTCAGTTTGAATCGGATGGTATGCGCGAGCAGTTGAGGCAAGCAAAGCCCGACTGTCTGGAAGATCTTGTTGCTCTAAACGCTCTGTATCGTCCCGGTCCGATGGATCAGATTCCGCACTTCATCGATCGAAAGTTCGGGCGAGAGAAAGTGGAGTACCTTGATCCCCGTATGGAGCCGATTTTGCGCGAAACATACGGCATCATGGTGTATCAGGAACAGGTGATGCGTGTGGCGCAGATAATCGGTGGATACTCACTGGGCGGCGCAGACCTTTTGCGTCGCGCTATGGGTAAAAAACAAGTCGATGAAATGAAACGTCAACGCGCGGTGTTCGTGAAAGGTGCTGTTGAGCGTGGGATGGCCGAGGATAAAGCGGGTGACCTCTTCGACTTGATGGAAAAGTTCGCGGGATACGGCTTTAATAAATCCCACGCCTGCGCTTACTCTTACGTTGCTTATCAAACGGCTTACCTGAAAGTGCACTATCCGGCTCCCTTTATGGCAGCCAATATGTGCTTGGTGATGGATTCGGGTGAAAAGTTAAAGCATCTTATCGATGACTGCTTCTTAAACGATATTTCTGTATTGCCGCCCGATATCAATAAGAGTGAATGGGAATTCGTGCCGACTTCAATGCACGAAACTCGTTACGGTTTAGGTGGTATTAAAGGTATTCCTAAAGATGCGGCTGAGGCAATAGTTAGGGAGCGTGAGCAAAACGGTCCTTATAAAGATCTTTTTGACTTAGTGAGCCGTGTTGATCGGACGAATTTCTCTAAACGAACATTGTTGTCCTTTATTCAGGCCGGCGTATTTGACAGTTTAGAGCCTAATCGTGCAAAGCTTGCGGCCAATATTGATAATGCGATCGCATTAAGTGAAAGTGAATCATCAAACGCCGGACAGGAAAGTTTATTTGCCGATGTGATGGATGAAGTGCAGCCTGAATACATTGAAGCAAAACCCTGGAGTGCGTACAAAGAGCTGATTGGAGAGCGCGATGTGATGGGATGTGTTTTCCGTGGGCATTTCTATGGGGCTGTTCAAGAAGAGGCTGCACAATTGCATCCGACACCGATCATTAATGTCAAACCTGCTCAACGAAGTGCTAATCGTCGATCGCCTTCTGTGCAAGTGGCTGGCATTGCTTCCAACATTAAGCAGAGCTTCAACAAAGAAGGTCGTTTGATGGGTAGTTTTGTTCTGGATGATGGAACATCAACGATTTCTGTGACGTGCTTTGGTGACGATTGGATGATTTATCGCAATATCGTTAAAAGCGATGAGTTGGTGTTTGTTCGGGGTAATGCTAGAGAGGATAAATTCTCAGCAACAGGGGTCAGCATCACGGCGCGTTCTATTGAGGTGCCGGCAACGCTTCGAGCCAAAAACAGTACGGTTTTACAAATCGAGTTAAAGGATCCTAATTTTGACTTTGATCTCTTGAAGACATTTTTAGAGGATCATCGCCCCGATGTAGATGATGCGGGTTGCAGAGTTTCCGTCAAGGTAATGGATCATGGAAAAGAGGCTTCTTTTGTTTTTTCCAAAGACTGGGAAGTTTATCTAAATCAAACTTTACTTGATGAGTTGGAAGAAATTCCGGGACTTGACTATCATCTCGCCTCCAAAGGAGAGGCCTAATAGATGGGTCACAGTTGAATCAAAATGATTGAATTGCCTAAAGATCATTCGGACCCGTTGGTTGTTGGAGTTGGTAGGCACAGAGTTAAGGTGGTTGTTGAGGAAGGCTGACGCCTCTTTAACTTTTAGCGTTACGGATTAAGCTGCGCCACCTCTATCCTGAGTTATAAAAGCACAACTTAATACGTTACGGTGTACTAGTCCCAAAATGAATCTGATTTTGGGGCTACTTTATTTTTGGATATGCGTTGAACAGAATATTTCACGGCTAACGATTTTCCACATAGATAAGGAAGTATTAATTTAAGGGGAAGTTCTTTACGATGCTTCAGCAGAATTTCTCGGAATTTTTTATATGTACTTGTATGATTTGTACTGAGGGCGAGTTGTTGGAGTTTCGTTAATGTCATCAACCGATTTTGATTAATCAGCCTGAACTCGGTGCTTGTTGAGGAAAAGTAATGTATTGAGCGTCTTTGGAAACGATACAAACTGAATAATCGGTTATGGCGATTAGAGTTAATTAAACCGGAAAGGCGTTTTCTATAGTAATACAGCTCGTTTTCAATAGAAAAAATTTGTGTTGTAGCGTCTGGCATTGATTTGTAAAGACGCATAAAAAAGTCTTCATCTTCGTAATATTTCATTTGTTCGTTAAAACGACACGATCCGATACAATCTTTTTTGAACACTCTCAACCAAACATAACCCCCCATATACTGAATATTTGATTGGTAAGTATTAAAAACCGAACGGAAAAAATCTAGTTTTTTAATTTTTTGGGGATTAATGAGTTTAGAACCGTCGATGACAATGTCTTTTTTATTTTTATAGAGCTTGTTGTACCTAAATGTGATGATATCCGGGGCATATTGACGAATGACTTCGGTAAGCATTGTTAATGCATTGCATGCCAATAAGTCATCAGAGTCTACCATCCATACATAATCACCAGAAGATACAGATAAAGCTAGATTTCTTGCCGCAGAGACTCCGTTATTTTCAGTGTTATAAATCCTGATTCTTTTGTCTTTATTGGCATAGGACTCCAATATTGCTCGGCTGTTATCAGTAGAACCGTCATTTACAACAATCAATTCAAAATCGGAATAATCTTGCTGGCAAATGGAGTCTAGACAATCAGAAAGATACCTATCGACATTGTAGACGGGTACTATTATCGAGAATTTAGGTTGATTAACACTCATCTCTGCAAATAAGCTATGAAACTTTCATTCGGATTGTAATGGTTTTAGTCTTTTTTTACCCAATATATTGATATCAAAAAAGGACTTTGGAAACGTTGAACCATAATAAATGTAAACCTGATATCATCCTCAGTTTTTAAATGGTAGCGTTTGAAATAAGCTAAACATTAAATTCTGCAAATTCAAATTAGTATAAGTTTTCAAATGTGTATTAATTTTGATTAATTTTTATTCACAATTTCGAGCTTGGTCTTATTTAGGATAAATAAAATGATCAATTTACCTGAAAATCATTCTGATCCTTTAGTCATAGGAGTTGGAGCTCATAGAGCCTGTTACATTCACCCTGAAGATCCACATAAATGCATTAAGGTTATATACAGTCAGAATGATCCAGTTGCACCAAAGGAAATTAGAAGAGAGTTAGCCTACTACAAGCATTTAAACTCTTACCTAAAGGATTGGACGGGGATGACAAGGTATTACGGAACCGTAGAGACCAATTTAGGTACTGGTTACGTTTATGACCGTGTCATGGATTTTGATGGGAAAATTTCTCAAACGATGAAAGACCGTTATCGTGTTGAGAATCTTAAGGATAATTGGAAAGAGCTCAAGGAATTGGTTGAAAAGCTAGAGAAATATATGTGGGACAATCTCATTATCACAATGGCTTTAAAACCGCATAATGTTTTATGTCGTCGCATTAGTGAAAATGAGATTATTCCAGTTATTTGTGACAATGTCGGTACTGCTACACGCATTCCGGTTGTGTTTTATAGTTCTTGGTTATGTCATCGCAAACAAAAAAAACTGTTTGCTAAATTTGAACATCAACCTCTGATACAGGCATTAAGAAGCTATGAGCAAGTCCGCTAGAGTAACTATTTGATTATTGTTGCCAAGGATTGGGATGGGACAAAGATTTCTATTTATTTCGATTATCTTTGTCCTCTTTATAGCGTTGCATTAATTTTTGCCATTGACGCTTGATTTTTCGTTTACCTAAAAATGGGCACCAATTAGGTAGAGGGATAAATTCCGGGGAACCATACCCATCAAAAATAACAACTCGTTTCGGCCTATTAGACTCGATAAGCACCATACAATTTGTTGTTCGCAAATCGCAAACAATAATATTGAAACGAATCATTTCGGCTTTAATATCATCGAGAAGGCGATCCAGGACCTTCAGACCATCATCTGTAGCCACAGGAACATATTCTCGAATGGTCATTACTTTTGTCGTCGCGGTATCATGGAAATATTCTTGTTCCAAAATATATGAGTCTTCAGTTTCATGAAGATCGTAAAACTTTGGCATGAAAGAAGGGGTGATTCCTCTCTTTTTTAAATAGCGAACGTACGCAAGTTCTCTACGTGTTTGTTTCCAAGAATTTTTTTTACTGACTTTTAAACAGGTATCGGGATTGTCTAAATTCTCGTAGCAAAATCTCTCCGCCCCTCTTCCTAGGAATTTACCAAGTCGCAGATCTGACATG
>OGEZ01001656.1_pt1 | contig 10061 bp, 9 predicted proteins | sample 1570831 | NCBI WGS metagenome assembly OGEZ01 (sample SAMEA2582059, study PRJEB24529) | metagenome | biome: Human gut stool | place: China | collected 2011
TGATTCTAAAAATGAGATGGCAAGAAAGAATTCCATTACGCAGTTAAAGGGAGGATTATCCGACAGAATAAAACAGTTAAGAGAAGAGATTATTTACCAGATTGCATTTATAGAATCGGCCTTAGATGATCCGGAACATTACAGCTTAGACGGATTTCCAGAGAAGCTTTTAGAAGAAGATAAGAAGTGGATTACTATAGCAAAAGAGATGCTGGATTCTTACGATAATGGAAGAATTATCGCAGAGGGAATCCGCACTTGTATTGTCGGTAAGCCAAATGCAGGAAAGTCCTCTTTTTTAAATGCTCTTTTAGGAGAAGAAAGAGCGATTGTTACAGACATTGCCGGGACAACGAGAGATACGTTAGAGGAATCTGTGACAATTGATGGAATTACACTTAATATTGTAGATACTGCCGGAATCCGAGATACAGAAGATAAAGTAGAAAGTATCGGTGTAGAAAGAGCGAAGAAAGAGATTGAAAGCGCAGATTTGATTTTATTTTTAATGGATACTTCAGTGCAAATCAGTGAAGAAGATATCGAGATTCTTCAGAGAATCCGTGATAAAAAGAAAATTATTTTATTGAATAAGTCTGATAAAGCAACAGAAGAGAGTGGTTTTGAACAGTCTGCTCTAAAGGAATATATTTCAGAGGAAACACCTGTAATTTCTATTTCTGCAAAATATGGAGATGGAATAGATAATTTCATAATGGAATTAAAAAATATGATGTTTCATGGTAGAATAGACGTGAATCAAGAAGTCTACATTACTAATGCAAGACATAAAGATGCACTTGCCAAGACTTATGAGAGTCTTGAATGTGTAGAGAGAAGTATTGAGGCAGGAATGCCGGAGGACTTCTTTACGATTGATCTGATGAATGCTTATGAGAAGTTAGGATTGATTATTGGAGAGTCCGTAGAAGAAGATTTAGTGAATGAGATATTTTCCAAGTTCTGTACAGGAAAATAAAGAAACAAGGAGAATAGCATGAAAACAGTAGAAGAATACTATGACGTGGTTGTGGTAGGAGCGGGTCATGCTGGCTGTGAAGCGGCGTTAGCGGCAGCGAGACTTGGCTGTGAGACAATCATTTTTACCGTTAGTATGAACAGCGTGGCATTGATGCCATGTAATCCGAATATCGGAGGAAGTTCTAAGGGACATCTTGTAAAAGAAATTGATGCTCTCGGCGGAGAGATGGGAAAAAACATTGATAAGACTTATATTCAGTCTAAGATGCTGAATAAATCAAAGGGGCCGGCAGTACATTCTTTAAGAGCACAGGCTGATAAAGATGCGTATTCCATGACAATGCGTTATACACTTCAGAATACCGACAATCTGACTTTGCGTCAGGCAGAGGTTACAGAACTTATCGTGGAAGATGGTGTTATTAAAGGTGTAAAAACATTTTCTGGAGCAATTTATCATGCCAAGACGGTTGTACTGGCAACAGGAACGTATTTGAAGGCAAGATGCCTGTATGGAGAGGTTGTGAATTATACAGGCCCGAATGGTTTACAGGCAGCAAATTATTTAAGCCAGTCTTTAAAGGATAATGGCGTAGAGCTGTATCGTTTTAAGACTGGAACTCCAGCCAGAATTGATAAGCGTTCCGTTAATTTTGATGTGATGGAAGAGCAGTTTGGTGATGAGAAAATCGTGCCATTCAGCTTTACGAATAAAGAAGAAGATATTAAGAGAGAGCAGATTTCCTGCTGGCTTACTTATACGAATGAGGAGACACACAAGATTATCCGTGATAATTTAGATCGCTCTCCGATTTATGCGGGTGTCATTGAAGGAACAGGCCCAAGATATTGTCCGTCTATTGAGGACAAGGTCGTTCGTTTTGCTGATAGAAAAAGACATCAGCTTTTCATCGAGCCAGAGGGAGAATTTACAAACGAAATGTATGTTGGAGGTATGAGCAGTTCACTTCCAGAGGACGTACAGTATGCAATGTACCGTACTGTAAAAGGTCTTGAAAATGTAAAGATTATCCGTAATGCCTATGCGATTGAGTACGATTGTATCAATCCAAATCAGTTGTATGCTACTCTGGAATTTAAAAATATCAAAGGACTGTTTTCGGGTGGTCAGTTTAATGGAAGCAGTGGTTATGAGGAGGCTGCCTGTCAGGGGTTAGTTGCCGGAATCAATGCAGCCATGAGTATTCTCGGAAAAGAGCCGCTGATATTAGATCGCTCCGAGGCTTATATAGGAGTTTTAATTGATGATCTTGTGACAAAAGAAAATCATGAGCCGTATCGCATGATGACTTCCCGTGCGGAATACCGTTTGCTGCTTCGTCAGGATAATGCCGATCTGCGTTTATCAAAAAAAGGATATGAGATTGGTCTGATCTCACAGGAGCGTTATGACTGGATCTGTCAGAAGGAAGTATTGATCCAGAAAGAGATTGAACGTGTTGCCGGAGTCAAGATCGGTGCTAATAAAGAGGTTCAGGCTCTTTTGGAAAGTTACGGAAGTATTCCATTAAATACAGGAACAACTTTAACAGAACTCATTCGCAGACCTGAACTTGATTATGAGAAATTAGCTCCGATTGATAAGGAAAGACCTGAGTTGCCTTATGATGTAGTTGAACAGGTTAATATCAATATCAAGTATGATGGTTATATCGTGCGTCAGATTAAACAGGTAGAGCATTATAAAAAACTGGAAAATAAAAAAATAGCAGAAGATTTTGATTATGATGAAGTGCCTAGTCTTCGTATCGAAGCCAGACAGAAGTTGAAACTTTACAGACCGTTATCAATTGGCCAGGCATCGAGAATTTCAGGAGTCTCCCCGGCAGACATTTCGGTGCTTTTGGTTTATATGGAGCAGATGAAATATCATAAAGGAAATATAAAATGACATATAATTTAGAAAAATTTTTAAAAGGTCTGGAAGAACTTCAGATTGAATTAAGCGATAATCAGATACAGCAGTTTATCAGATATTATGAGATGCTGGTGGAAAAAAATAAAGTTATGAATCTGACTGCAATCACAGAATTTGATGAAGTCATTGAAAAACATTTTCTGGACAGTCTCTCCCTGATCAAAGTGTATGATCTCAAAAAAGAAGTTTCAGTGATGGACATGGGAACCGGCGCCGGATTTCCTGGGATTCCTTTGAAAATTGCATTTCCAGATCTGAGGATGACACTTGCTGATTCTCTGAATAAAAGAATATTATTTTTACAGGAAGTGATAGAGGAACTTGGATTAAAAGAGATTGAGGCACTTCACGCGAGAGCGGAGGAGCTTGGAAAAAATAAGGAATACCGTGAAAAGTTTGATCTGGTTGTCTCAAGGGCAGTCGCAAACCTTTCTTCCTTAGAAGAGTATTGTGTTCCTTTTGTAAAAATAGGTGGAATCTTTATTTCTTACAAATCCGGTGAAATCGAAGAGGAAGTTGCTAATGCAAAAAATGCAACATTTTTGCTTGGAGGAAAAATGAAAGAAGTCTATAAATTTGATCTGTATGAGCAGAAAAGATCGTTTGTCGTGATCGATAAGGTGAAGGGAACACCGAAAACTTATCCGAGAAAAGCCGGAACACCGACAAAGACACCGTTGTAAAAATAATAGTTACTGAGTGATGTAATAATTGGGTGATAAAATAAATCACCATATACACAAACTCCTGTCTTTTTTATGATGCAATAACATGCTTAAATGTAAAAAATTTTTACATTCTATTATAAAACGTGTTTTTAATGCATCATTTGGAGGACAGGAGTTTTTTCTTTTTATTATTAAATTCTAAAATAATCCTACTTTAAAAACATATCAATTGCTTCCACAACTTTATCGGCAATCTCTAACTGTGGATATTTTTTACAGTTGGATAAGTATACGATTTCATTTCTGGAGTTTGTCTTTTTATAAGAATCCGCAATTGCGATTGCATCTTTCATGTTTCGACTCTCAATCACATAAATTGGAGTTTCTAATTTTTTCAGCGCATGTTCAATACTATTCTTTGTGTAATTTGCTTCCATGCTTGCCATTAAATATTTACCATGACTGAAATTCATGTGGGCTGCTTCGTAGTATGCGTCAATTAATTTGGAAGAAACCAACTGTGGTCTCGCATAATATTCCTCGCGGAAATCTTTGGTGATGTAAGTATTGCTAACTTTGATGTTGTAAAGGAATGTTCCAATGACAGGGAGTTCCAATAATGTTTTTTTCACAGAAGCATATTTATCGGTTGTAATATGAAGCTCTTTCAAAGAGGTCGGATTGATTGCAATAATAGAGTTTGCCAGATCCTTATTCATATTGCAAGCTAACGTTACAAATGAGATTGATTCATTCGATGCAATAATATCTGTTTTTTCTCCAATTACATTTTGGATAAAATCCGTCACAAGCTGAACATATAAATAATTGGTGTAAGTTAAGTACGGTTTTGCAGAGCGTCCACATCCAAGTAAGTCCAGTGTGTAGACAGTATGTTTCTTTTCCAGTTTCCGAATCACTTTGCACCATTCATAAGAAGAGCTGACCGGATTCAGATCGTGAATCAGCAATAACGGACTGCCTGATCCGCGTTTCGTATAATAAATCTGTCCGTTTTTCCAATCGTAAAAATTGCCGTTCTCTGCTTTCAAAATATTCTTGATATCGGCTGTCATATTAATAAATCTGTTAACAAAATGGATTGTTCCAGCGGCAAGAGCTGTCAACAGAAAAAAATGTTTAATATTCTTTTTCATAAAAACCTCCTCATTTATTTTATGATCATTAAAAAATGTATTTGATATAATTGAAAAATCGTTTCACCATTTCATAATCATAAATTTTTATTTAATAATATTATATCCGCTTTTTATAACATATACAAATTAATTTTTGAAAAATCATTCATTTTTTTTACATATTTTGAAAATTTTAATTTACTTTAATAATAATATAACTATAACTGTAGTATAATTGTTTTTAAAATAATGATATGATATAATAAAGACTGCCGAGCGGCGAATGCCCGACAGCCAGGATAGCAGCTTTATTAATGATTACTTAAAAGTAAAGGAACAAGTGATTATGGTTATAGAATATTTACAGCAAATAAAAGATTCTTATTTCGAACAAAAACATGCATTGGAAAAACAGTTAAATTTATTAGAAATTCAATTAAAAGAAAATACTGGAATGATAAAAATGTTGGAGGAAACAAATGATTCGTGCTATGAACTGTTTACACCTAGAAATGTTAATTCAAAGAATAAAGCTAAAATTAATGAACTGATGGAAGAACAGAAAAGTATCAATGAGTCTATAGATAATTTGAAAAATTCTATCAAAGAATATTCTAGTAAGATCGAACAATTAGATCAGATAGTGGAAGAAGAAAATCGAGAAATTGAAATTGTTCAAGAATATACGGAGGCAATGACACTACAGAATATAGTAAGTGAAGATGAAAAGATAGAATCATCGGAAGATAATTTACTTGATGGTATGAAAAATATTTTGAACCGGGTGGAGTTATGCAGCCGGTTGATTGATATTGATCCAGTTCGATGCAGATTGGAATTAAGTTCTATTATGAAAATTCTTACTGATCTGATTGAAGAAAAAGATGAATCGGATTTTTGAAATATATTTTCTAAAAGAGACACTTTTCCAAATTAGAATAAATTCATAAATCTATTAGGTAGATAAATTATATATAAAGGAAAAACACATATGAGTAACAAAATATATAAGAGTAAGATGAAAGACGAAAATAGATTACTTGGAAAATTTGTGAATATATCATTAATCGCATTATCAATTATCTTTGTATTATTATTTTTGAAAATAATAGTGACAGAAATATCATTTCATAAAATGATCGATGGAATGGTTGAGGGGATTGATTATTACATTGAAGATATAATAATAACAAATAAAGAAACAGTAGAGGACTATTATGGTTCGGAATCAGGAACAACGAATTATTTCTTTTACTATGGACATGATACTGATAAGCGAATGCAAGTAAATAAAAAGGTGTATTCTCAATACAATGTAGGAGATATGTTTCAAGCTTATACAAAAGATCATTATTATTATGGAGCAACAATTAATTCAGTTTTGCCAAAAACTCGGTATAAAAACAATGAATTAAGTAAAGCCGGTATCGTAACAATCGGTTGCCTAATACTATTGCTGCTTATATATAAATGGATTGATAATTTAGGAAAAAAGACAAACAATAAATAGCCAAGACTGTAAAATGTTTCACGTGAAACATTTTACGGTCTATTTTATATTTTAACAATATTTAGTGGATTATTATAATATGAAATACTATAGTTTGAAGTGACACAATAGAAATATTAATGTTTCACGTGAAACATTTTGAAATAATTAATCATAGCATTTGAAATATAGAAGTGTTATAATATACAACGTAGAAAAAAATAACGAAAATATTTGTTTATAAAATAGTAAATTATCCGGCTATTATGAAATAAAAATTGATCATATCATGAAGCACAAATCTATGATCATTATCTATACCCGCTTCGCCCGGTAGATTATATCATACACAAAAAAGTATGTGATTCACAGAGCAGTCTTTATTTATATTATAATAAGGAAAAATAATAGCTAATAACAGAACTATGGGAAAGGAAAATATAATGGGTAGAATTATAGCAGTAGCAAACCAAAAGGGTGGTGTTGGTAAGACAACAACAGCAATTAATCTGGCTGCATGTCTTGCGGAAGCAGGAAAAAAAGTATTAACAATTGACCTTGATCCACAGGGAAATATGACAAGTGGACTTGGAGTAGATAAAAACGAAGTGGAAAATACCGTTTATGAGTTAATGCTTGATGAATGTTCCATTAAAGAAAGTATGACGGATACAGTTATAGACGGGATGAAAATAATTCCATCAAATGTGAATCTTGCAGGAGCTGAAATCGAATTATTAGGTATTCCAGAAAAGGAATACATATTAAGAAATGCTGTTGATTATATCAAAGAAGATTATGACTTTATAGTAATTGATTGTCCGCCATCTTTAAATATGCTAACCATTAACGCAATGACAACTGCAAACTCTGTCCTGGTTCCAATTCAATGTGAATATTATGCGCTGGAAGGATTGAGCCAGTTAATACATACCATTGATCTTGTACAACAAAGATTAAATCCAAATCTTTTGATTGAAGGAGTTGTCTTTACAATGTATGATGTGCGTACAAATCTTTCCAATCAGGTAGTTGAAAATGTAAGAAATAATTTAGACGCAAAAATATATGATACACTGATACCAAGAAATATTCGTCTGGCAGAGGCACCATCTTATGGACTGCCAATTAATTTATATGATTCTAAATCTGCCGGAGCAGAAAGTTACCGTTTACTTGCAAAAGAAGTAATAGATAGAAAGGATATTTAAAACATGGCAACCGCAAAGAAAAATGGATTAGGCAAGGGACTTGATTCACTTATTACTAATAAAGTAAATACTACAAAAACAACAGCAACAGCAAAACCAGCTACTAAAAAAGATGAAAAAGTAGTGGAAGGTGTACTTGTTAATATCAATAAAGTAGAGCCAAACAGAGAACAGCCAAGAAAAAATTTTGATGAGGATGCACTTTTGGAATTAGCAGAGTCTATCAAACAGTTTGGAGTTTTACAACCATTACTTGTACAACAGAAAGATGATTACTATGAAATCATTGCCGGTGAAAGAAGATGGAGAGCTGCCAAGCTTGCTAATTTAAAAGAAGTTCCTGTTATTATCAAAAAGTTGACAGAACAGGAAGTTGTAGAAATTTCACTTATTGAAAATATCCAGCGTGAAAATTTAAATCCAATTGAAGAAGCAATTGCATATAAAAGACTTTTAACAGAATTCAATTTAAAACAGGATGAAGTTGCGGAACGTGTATCTAAGAGCAGAACAGCAGTAACAAACTCCATGCGTTTATTGAAATTAAATGAAAAAGTTCAACAGATGGTCATTGATGATATGATTTCTACCGGTCATGCAAGAGCATTACTTGGTATTGATGATCTGGAAAAACAGTACACAATTGCCCAGCAGATATTTGATGAAAAATTAAGTGTACGGGAGACAGAAAAATTAGTCAAAAAAATCCAGCAGGAAAAAAATCAGAAAGATACAGAAAAAAATAAAAAAGTAGATCCAAAATTAGAAGCAATCTGTCATGACCTGGAAGAGAAGATGAAAGGAATTTTAGGAACAAAGGTTGCTATTAATCAGAAGGATAACAAAAAAGGAAAAATTGAAATTGAATATTATTCTATGGATGAACTGGATCGCATTATGGATTTGTTCAGAACTATAGAAAAATAATAGAGTATTTTTCTAATAATCGATTCAATAAAAATAAGTTCGTTATATAAAATAGCAGAAGGAGAAAAAATGATTTCACAGTATTTAGGATTTGATTCAGATTATATTATCATTGGACTGGCAGCACTTGTTTTCATACTTATTATTTTAATGATTATAAATGTAGTTCAAATGAGTAAATTAAAAAAGAGTTATAAGATTTTTATGAAAGGAAAAAATGCAAAAAATTTAGAGGATACACTGATTAAAAGGTTAAATCAGGTGGATGATCTGATCAATGCAAATTCCGCAAACGAAAAAAATATAAAAACCTTATTCCAAAATATGCAGAGAACATATCAGAAAATGGGACTTGTAAAATATGATGCATTTAATGAGATGGGTGGCAAGCTGAGTTTTTCTCTGGCAATGCTTGATGTAAAAAATAATGGATTTATCATTAATGCGATGCACACAAGAGAGGGCTGTTATACTTATATTAAAGAAATCATTGATGGAAATTCAGTGATTGTTTTATCTGGTGAAGAACAGGAAGCATTAAACAACGCAATGGGGGAAAATAACATTGCAAAATAGAAAGACATATTATATAATAAAGTCCGTCTTGTAAATAGTAAAATTGGTTTACATAATTTAAAAAAATCGGAAAGGAGGATAGTAGTATGCACAAATTTTTAAGAGCAGTCGGTTTTTCAAAAATCACAAAAGAAGAGCTGAATGATATTTTTCAAAAAATAATAGAGAGACCAATGCTGCAGAAAGTGGCAGAGGATTCCGAAGGTAATGAGTTTGCAGAACTCTCTATCGAGTTTGGAGATTTCTTTGGACTGTCTTTGAGAGGAACATTTAATGAGAATGATTCTTTTGAGATGAGCTACTACTATCCTTATTTTTGTGGTAATAAAATTTCAACGACGGAACAGATTGATATTGAAAAACATGCGGAAAAAGAGTCTTATGCAGGAATCTGTGATGAGGTAAGACTTGGCGTTACATTGATTTTTTATTTGCAGAATGTGGCGGATTATCTGGCTGTGAAAAATAATAAATTTTACATGAGTCAGGCAAATGGAACAGTGCTTGCTGCGCTTTCCACAGAAGGAAAAATTTTACTTCCAATTAACAAAGATGAACATAAGCAGAAGTTGACAGAACAGACTATGAATGAAAGAAATGGATTGATCGCTGCAGCCAGAAAGGGAGATGAAGATGCTATCGAGAATCTGACTTTGGAAGATATCGACACTTATTCCCTTCTTTCAAGACGTGTACAGCATGAAGACATTTTGAGTATTGTGGATTCTTACTTTATGCCTTATGGAATTGAAAGTGATCAGTATTCCATTCTTGGTGAAATCATGGATTGCAGGCTATTGCAAAATTCGTATACAGAAGAAAATGTTTATACGATAGATATCAAATGTAATGATGTAGAATTTCCAATCTGCATCAATCAGAAAGATCTGATCGGTGAACCAGCAGTTGGAAGAAGGTTCAAAGGAAACATCTGGTTACAGGGAAGTATTAATTACAGAGATTAGTGATTCTGACAAAATCAGCAATCTGACGAAAGAAAAAGATTGAACTTTTCTGATAGTTAGAATATAATAAACAAGTATTTGTTCCCTTAGTTAAATGGATATAACGGGGTCCTCCTAAGACTCTATTGTAGGTTCGATTCCTATAGGAGACGCTCATTTTTAGCGG
>OGEZ01001662.1_pt1 | contig 10010 bp, 9 predicted proteins | sample 1570831 | NCBI WGS metagenome assembly OGEZ01 (sample SAMEA2582059, study PRJEB24529) | metagenome | biome: Human gut stool | place: China | collected 2011
AAAATCAGGGACATAGCTTATCTATCAATACAGCACACACCAAAGCACTCGCTGAAACTTTCGGCAATTCTCAGTCTGTTACACTTAATGTACAAAACAAATCATTGCAAAACGTGCTCCAAAGACTTGAAAAACAGTTGGAACGCTTAGATGAATGCGAAAGTATCGGCATGTGGGATTTTGCTGCCTACTTCCTTGGGGAAAGCGCAGCCGAAACAGAAACAGCAGCAAGTATGTATCGCTCCCTTATTTCAGGTAATCAAAGTGGCCTGGAAATTGCAGCGGTAAACACATGGACAGATGAAGAACGAGTTGAGGAAATTGCTAAATATGTCACTAACTTTATTCATCCCATTTTCTGTTACCGATTTGAAGAAGGTACCGTATTTCGCGAAACATTTGTAGATGCAACTGCTCTAGTAAGCACCAATGAACTTGCCATTCAGTTAGGACTTCCAAGAAAATCTGTAAAGGGATTACCTGTTATTGAACACGCTCTTTTTGCTCAAGAAGTTCTTAGCAAAAACACAATAGAAGGCAATGATGATAGCATCCTTCTTGGAGAAGTCAATCATCTTGGCAGAAAAACTGAAACAACTGTTGATCTTGACTTGCAGAGCTTATCAATGCACACATTTGTTACCGGTTCTACTGGTTCTGGCAAGAGCAATACGGTATATCAAATTCTTTCACAACTTGGAGACAAGAAAGTAAAATTCCTTGTTGTCGAGCCTGCTAAGGGCGAATACAAAAACATTTTTGGTGGAAAAAACGATGTCGCTGTGTACGGAACCAACCCAATGATTTGCGATTTGCTTCGTATTAACCCATTTAGTTTCCCCAAAGGTATTCATATCTACGAACATCTTGATCGCTTAGTTGAAATCTTTAATGTCTGTTGGCCAATGTACGCAGCCATGCCGGCAATTCTAAAAGATGCAATTGAGAGAGCCTATGTCAAAGCCGGCTGGGATTTGAAACATAGCACAAACAAATATGCAGACAAACTATTTCCAAACTTTATTGATGTCTTGCAGCAGATTGATATTGTGATGGAGCAATCCCAATACTCCAGCGATAATAAAAGCGACTACAAAGGAGCGTTATCTACAAGACTTCGCTCTCTCACCAACGGTATTAACGGACTTGTGTTTACATCGGCTGAAATTCCACCAACAGACTTATTTGATAAAAATGTAATCGTGGATTTAAGCCGAGTCGGATCTTCCGAAACTAAATCACTCATTATGGGACTTTTGGTAATGAAGCTGCAAGAGTATCGTATCGCTACCTGCCATGGAATGAATGCCAAATTGAATCACGTCACGGTTCTGGAAGAAGCACACAATCTATTGAAACGTACTTCTACAGAACAAAGTTCTGAAGGATCTAACCTAATAGGCAAATCGGTAGAAATGCTAACAAATGCCATTGCTGAGATGAGAACTTATGGCGAAGGTTTTATCATTGCCGATCAATCCCCAGGACTTCTTGACATGGCTGTAATTCGTAATACAAATACAAAAATCATCATGCGATTACCGGAATACTCAGATCGTGAGCTTGTTGGTCGAGCTGCAAGCCTCAATGATGAACAAATTTCTGAGCTTGCAAAACTTGGAAAAGGCATTGCTGCCGTATATCAAAACGACTGGTTGGAAGCTGTGCTTTGTAAAGTTCATCGCTTCCCTCCAAAGCCAAAAAATGACATACCAAATAAAAATGAGCAACCTTATATCTATAAACCTAGAGTTGCAAAAAAAGTTCCTGATATTAAGGGTCAAATTATCAGCAAACTGATTACTCGGGACATTTATCGTTTGGTAGATCGAATTGACAGCGAAGACATTATCAGAGCAGATATGCCTGCTACCGCTAAATGTACTCTACTCGAATATCCAAAGACGCCACCTGATAAAAAATTAGATAGTGCTGCAACGGTGGCTTATGAACTTTTTTCTGCTCAACCCGCATTCTCTGCGATCAGGGACAGTAAACTCGACTATAAGCAGCAAAAACGCTTCCTATACGAAAACTTGTCTCCTTCCCTGACATCGTTACCTGAAAAATACGCACAGGTAATTCTCTACCTTATTATCTACCGCCATGCCCAACTGACAGAAAGCCCTGCTTCAAAATTGTTACTTAACAATTTAATTGAATCTGAAGGAAAGGATGAAGTATACTAATGTTCGGAAAGATTGCTGAAAGCACTCAATCTACAGATATAAAACCAATCAAAGTTGAAAATCCAGAACATCGTCCCGAGTTGGAACCTCCTTCTCTTGGGGATTTGAAATCAAAGTTAGAAGATATTTTTTACCCTAACTCAAAGGAATTTTCTGAGGCACGAACTACTATATTCACAGATAACTCTATAGAGAGCAAAGATTCTAGTACAGTAACACTTGATGATGGGACTGTCATTACCATTGCCGAAAATTCCGGTACCAAGCAAGAAACGACAAGCACTGATGCTCCAGCAAATACAGATGTCTTACAGAATGAAGTCAATCCAACCAGAGAACTAACAGAAGACGAAAAAAACAATCTCAAAGAAACTCTTCAATGGAGTAACAAGCAGATTTCCAAATGCACAATTGATGAAGACGGTGTGATCCACTATCGGACTGACCGAGAAGATATGGAAGGGAAAATTAGCGAAAACGGTATTCTCTACGAACGCAAAACGGTTGATATTCATGGAATAAAAGTCCAAGGTGTATTCCCGGTATTTGATAGTGCATTTGATGCACAACTTCCTGACGATTTAGAAAAAGCCTCTAATGCTCGTCAGTTTAAAGATTGTAACAACCAACTAAAGGAAGCGATAGAAAATAATCCAGAGTTAAGGGATAATTTTACCGAAGAACAGCTTGAAGAAATCAAGGATGGTGATACTCCAAGCGGTTATGTATGGCACCATAATGAAGAACCTGGAAAAATGCAGTTAGTCAAAATCGAAGATCATGACAGGACACAAGGTGGTGCTGCACATACAGGCGGAAAAGCCTTATGGGGCGGAGGCTATTCCAATCACGATACTACAGAAACGAATAGTAATAATAAAACTGATGCCACTATACAAAGTACATCATCTAAGGAGGCAGAATAATGGCAGTACAAAAATGGAACAGACCCAAATCACTTAAAAATCCTTTAGCAATAAAACAACTTCAGGAGAAATATGATTTTACACTTTCTGGTGATCTTATCAACTGTATTTTAAGTAATAATGGTGCAAGACCTAAACCTAATACAATTGTTTTGAAAAACGGAGAAGAAAACGATGTTAAGATGCTACTCTCTTATAACGAAAATGACCCTGAGAACATCTATAAGGTCATTGAATATTTCATCAAGACATATAACGGTAGCTTAATTCCTTTCGCCTCCGATTCTTCAGGAAATTATTATTGCGAACAAGGCAAACGAATTGTATTATGGACACAAAACAATGAAATTATGCCTGTGTGTAATAGCTTCCTACAATTTCTTGATTCTCTTTGCGAACTTGAATAGATAATCAAAACCACCCGTTGAACGGATGGTTTAATCAGATCCTATAAGGGTCGGGGCTATCTCTTGTGGTGCTTCCTAAAAGAAGCGCTGAATAATCTGATAACCACATCTTTAACTCTGGGTGCCCTCTGCTCGGGGGGCACTTTTTGTGCCTTATTTCACCGGCTCACCTGTAAACGGATCTTTAAACACCTTCAAACTTAATCTAATCTTATACTGATATTATCATAATGATTTCTCCGTAATTTTCTAGAAAGAATCTATCGAAAAAGAAAATTTTCATATAGCCTATACACCAATAAAACAAAAAGAAACAGCTTTAAAAATATATCATCCAAAAACTTTCCTCTCATAATGACTAAAGAACAATCTACCAAGACATTATTAACATTCTACATTTTTCCATCTTATAAAATTTACTATGTAATATTGCTTCATTGACTAGTCCCCTTAACCAAAAATAAGCTGAACGTTATCAACGATCAGCTGATTCCCATTTCATTCCTCTTTCACTCCACTGCAGTCCCCACGAATTTATAGTAAATCTCCACTTTCTGTGTCTTATTTCCATCCTCGTCTAGACCTTTTCATGGACGACAATTCTTTCGATGAGCTCATTGAGTATGTAGGCATTCAGTTCCTGTATATCCGTATACTTCTTAATGAGAGGAATGAACTTCTCCACATTTTGGAACGTTTCTTGGGTTTTCTCCCACTGTTCTTTCAGCGTTTCCTGCTTGCTTTTCAGCTCTCTCTCCTCTTGGTCAAGCCCCTGATACATATCCTCATATCGTTCATCGCTGATTCTGCCCAAGGCAAGGTCTTCATATAATCGTTTGATGACTGCTGTGATTTCCGATAATCTTCTTTCAACTCGCTGTAATTCCACTTTGATTTTCGTCCCATCCTGTTTCTGCTGGTCTGTTTTCAGTTTTACCAGCATATCCAAATACTCTTCTTCCGCATTTTGTGCCCTACTTGCATGGCGGCGGATATCCTCCAGAACGATTTGGTACAACGCTTTCCAACTGATGTAATGGGAGGTACATTGATCCTTACCATAGTTTCTATAGACCCAGCAACTGAAGCCTGTATAAGTACCTCGTTTGGCATCGTAACTGACATTCAGAGAAGAACCACAGTCAGCACACTTCACCAATCCTGCGAAGGGCTGCAATTCTCCTTTGGCATTTGGTCTTCTCTTGGCTTTCATCATCTGATGCACCGTGTCCCAAAGTTCTTGGGAAATGATAGCCTGATGCGCGTTATTATATACGATCCAATCTTTTTCCGGCGTTTCCTCTCTCCTTTTATCGAAAAATCCCTTTGTTCTTGTCCTACCAAACACTGCCTTTCCCAGATAGACCGGATTGTTCAGAATGGAGCGTATGGTTGATGCGTGCCAGTCAAAATCTTGTCTCCAGTAATCGCTTTCATAATAATCGGGATGGTTCCGATTGAAATATGCCTGAGGATTCAAGATTTTTCGCTCCCGCAATATCTTTGTCATCTTCACATATCCGATACCATCGGCGAAAAGTCTGAATATCATTTGCACCACTTCAGCCGCCGGTGGATCGACAATGAGTTTATGTCTATTCTGCGGATCTTTTTCGTAACCGAATGGTGCATGGGCACCTAGGTACATCCCTTCCTTTGCTCTGGCTCTATGGGCAGCTTTTGTTTTGGCTGACACCTGTCTGGTGTAATAGGAATTGATAACATTCGTGAACGGAAGGACTAAGTTATCCGAACCATTTTTTGAGTCATAATTTTCTGCAATGGAGATGAAGCGGACGCCCTTCTCCTCGAAGTAATGTTCGATATAAAGCCCCATCTGGGCATACTCTCTGCCAAATCTGGAGAGGTCTTTGACGATGACCACATTGATTTTTCCAGCTTCAATGTCCGCCATCATCTGTTTGAACTGAGGTCTTTCAAAGTTTGTTCCGCTCCATCCATCATCACAATAAACACCTGCAATGGGGATTCTGTTTTCCGCACAGTACTGTTTCAGCAATGCTTTCTGTGTCTGGATACTATTGGATTCTCCGGCGTTGCCATCATCCTGGCTGAGTCTGCAGTAAATTGCAGCAGCGATATTTTCCATAAAATCACCTTCTTTCAGCCAAACATCATATCCCTACATAGCCGGTGAATCCATATCCCAATCTACTGAATCTTCTTCCTCTGGTTCGTCATATGCACCAGATTCAAAATCTTTTTTGATCATATCCGCTACTTTTTCGGTGATATCTTTGTCCCCATTGAAGCAGCTTTCCACATGAAATTTGATACCTCTGATTTCTTTGGTACTCATTACCCTTGATACCTTTCTCATAAAGCACCTCCTGCATTACCCCATTTTCATGCCATGGGCTTCTTTTTTCTCCTGAATTTTCTGTCGCAGTTTACGGTCAACAGTTTGGATGATCGCATCCTGTTTTTCATAATCTTCCACAACGATGTTACTGACTTCTTTCAATAGCCGTATCAAATGATTCCTGATGATTTCATTTTGTATCTGATTTTTCTTTCGATGCTGGTTTTCCATCTGCATATTGCTGATTTCCAACGCCGTTTTCAGCACCAGATTTTTGATATTCCGAAACTCTGGCTCCTCAGAGAAAGAATGTCTGGCGTAGCCTTTGCCGTCATAAAAAGATATGACCTCGTCTTTCAAATCCAGCCATGACTGGTAAAGAGAATCTATCTTTTCATCCTTACTGATTTCAGAAACGATTTCATCTACCAGCAATTTATTCTCTTTGGCAAGACGACCGTAGACTTTTTTATGCTTTGCTGTCTGCAAGTTCTTTGCCAAGGTGAATAACAACGCCTGTGCATAAGGATTTTCTTTGTGTTCCAAAGACAAGGAACGCTCCAAAATGTTTCTACATTCCTCCCGAATCCATTTCCGCATCTCATCTTTTTGCTCATAAAGATGGTAAAATTCATCATGGAAAATCTCATGAGCGAAGGCACTTCTCAAATTTTCAATGCCTTTTTTCGTCAGATAGCCCTCCTTTGGGTCTTTAGAATAGCACATGATATGGATATGTGGGTGGTGACCTTCGTTATGGAAAGCACCATACCAAACCAGATTTTCCGGCTTGATCCGTATTTCTTTTGCCATTGCCAAAGATTTTTGCGTGACCAGATTTCTCCATGCCTTTGCATTATCATAGCCCAATCGCTGGGCATCCTCTCGTTTCAGAGAAACCACAAAGTTCCAGATACGCCCCTGATATTCCGCCGCTTCCTTCTGGACTTTACGCAAATCAATCTTTTCATCTCCGTCATTCCACAGGGCATGCCCCTGCTCTGTGAACTCTGCACGAGGGCGTTTGGCTAAGTAACCCACATAATTTTTCATATCATTTCCATGATAAATTTGCACTTCTGCGATTTTATGGATGAGATCTTCCGCTGTTTGACAGCTTGGATTTTCTTTATACGTCTGATATTCTATGGCACATTCTTCTTTCAGTTTTAAGGATTTTTTCATCTCTTTTGCAATCCATTCCCTTTGGAGTACAGAAACTTCATCGGAAATTGGTTGAGCATATCTTTCCGCATTCGGTCTGGTGGCGATGTATTTCACATAGTTTTTCATTTGTCCTTTGGAAATATTCTTCACATATCGTGCAGTAAAAATGATTTTTGCCATGCCTTTGCCACCATCCTTTCATCAACTTTCACTTTATCATGTCTTCCAGAGATAAAGTTCCGTTCATGCTTTTCACTTCTCGCTGGCATAGATTGTGGAGCTCGGTCAATGTTTCTTCATCCATTTGAAAATAATAAGCAATGATCCGCTGCAGTTTTGCCAACTCCACAGCCATACGAAAGCTCTGATTGGAGAGCCTGCCTTCAGAAGATTTCACCGATGACTCCACCACCTTCTGAATCTGCTCGCCCAACACCACTTTGTTTTTCTCTGCAGAAAGGTAACCAGCATAGTACCTGATGGCTTTTTCAATAAATTCATTCCGGCTCCGGCAGTCATCCATTGCCATACCAGCCACGCAAAGATTGGCTGTTTCCTCCGAAAGCCGGACAGTAAAGGTCTGTTTTGTATTCTCCTTTTGCAATCCTCATCTCCCCCTTCCATCTCTCCTTGATGTCGGTACCGACGTCAGGCACAAAGCCCGTAGCTTCTAAGGGGAAAGGCAGTTTTTCCCACTGGAAAGCGCCGCTTCCGACGCCTATGCCTTCTTTCTGACACCAGCTGTTCGGGGCAAACAATCTCCGCACTGCGGGGATTGGAGGGAATCGTGGCGGAACAAGACACCGCCGCTTTAACCAGCAATCTTTTTTTGCCCTTCCAATGGGCTTTGCAACAGGGTCAAAGAAAGCCGTTCACTGCCAATTCTCAACATTCCCCAAAAATCCCTTACGTTGCCCTTTTGTTCCTCTGGCGATCACATCCCCCAATCCTGTTTCTCATCGCCACACGGGCAGTCACGCCGCCAACAAACGCCTTCCTTCTCTCTGACAGGGTCAGCAGGGTCAGTTTTTTGCCAGCCCACCCAAAAACTGTCACTACCGTCACTTTTTTCATTTTTGCATCTTTGGAAAACACACATTTCCCCCGATTTCAAAGGGTTTTTCAATCTACTGTCTTTTTCTGCAGCAGGGGCAGTAGAAGGATTTTTCTGCCGACTACCGTCACTGATAAAATCTATTTTCATTTCCCTTTTCTCCTTCCAGCCATGTGATTTTTGAAATTTCCATGATTCTTTTGCCATCGCTTCTTCTGGTATGGAAAGCATAACCCAAACGCAGAAGCTCCGCTGAGCTTTTCTTCAATCGTTTCAAGAGCGTCAGATGGGAAATGGTTTTTCCAGAAGCGTTGCTGAACAGCTCTGCCAATGCACTTGGTTCGCCTGATAGAAAAATATGTTTTTTCATGCACCCATCCACAATGGAAACGATTTCGTCGACAGGCTCTTTTTGTTTTTCCAACGAATCCTCTTTTTTCATCCAGATACTGTTTTCATCTCGTTCCAGTTTCAGTTCCCGTGGCTCCACATCTCTCCCCAGAACAGATAACTTCACAGAACCACTGCCCCTTTTGTTTTCTGTCATCAACAGAATAGTATCGGCTGCCCCCTGCAACCCTGTCGTGCCGGAAATCATGTGGAATGCGTCTTTGCTTTCCTGCTTCCGCAAGTGATGAATCAAAAGTATAGTCAGCTGATATTCATCAGCGATTTTTTTCAGAAATTGGATATCTTTATAGTCCGTCCCATAACTATAATCCAGACTTTGCTTTCTGATGCACTGCAATGTATCAATGACGATGAGCACTGTTTCTTTCTGCTCTGATAAAAACTTTCGAATCTGTTCTTCCAGCCCTTCTCCAAGGCAGGCAGCTTCCCAACAAAAAAACAGATTCGCAGGTGCGTCATCTGTTATGGTAAGAGTTCTGTTTTGCAGACGGGATTGATTGTCCTCCAAACAGAGATATAATACAGTTCCTTTTGCCGTTTCGCAGTCCCAGACAGGCTCTCCTTTCGCAACGCAAAGGCAAAGCCACAGAGCGAAAAAAGATTTCCCTGTCTTAGGGGCACCAGCAAGTATGGCAAGTCCTTGGGGAAGAAATTCTCTGACTGCAAACTTGATGGGTTTATAATCCATATCCATGAGTTCCTCGCCACTCATGACCTGAAGCGGTTTCGTCATAACACCATAACACCTCCTCTCCTATGAAATTTTTATGGGAATCTGATATGGGCATTGGAACACCACCTCCTCATTCATATCTCAAAAATATTTAGACTTATCAAAAATATTATTTTTATAAGTCTATAACTAAAATTTAACACGCCATTGCTTTTTTGTTAAGACACATTTATAATAATATTATAGTTCTGTCTAATTTTATTTTGAAAGGAAAATGACCATGGCTGATGATCTGCAATATAAAGTCTATCTGTTAGAGGGACAGGAAAACTTCGTAACAGAAACAAAAGAATATGCGCTGAAAAAAGAATATCAGTTTCCTGATAGTCTGATTGATTTTCTGTATGTGGATTTCCAACCCCTTATGGGTGCATTTGAACAACTGGGACAGGATATTGAAAATCTCTACCAGAAAAAAGATGCCCAATACGCCAGAAGCGTTTTGGACTTTCTCCATGACATGGCAGAGGTACACCCCTATTTCGAAATCACATACCATGTTTGGAAAAAGAGATTCCGTCAGGCAGCAGAACAGGAATTCAAAAACATCATTGACCTGCTGCCGAGAAAACAACTGACTTGGATTCCTTCGGAAGCGGTGGAGATACAGCGTCAGATCAGAGATATTTTCGACAACTGTTTGGACAGAGATTTATCTCAAGGGACTGTCAACGAACGGCTGACAAGCCATTTCAAGAAATATCAGGATGATTCTTTGAAACTGTTCCGCTTTCAGAAATTGAATATCAAATATGAAATGGTGGAAGATCGTGCTTTTACAGATGTGCTTTATCCTGAAA
>OGEZ01001663.1_pt1 | contig 9966 bp, 9 predicted proteins | sample 1570831 | NCBI WGS metagenome assembly OGEZ01 (sample SAMEA2582059, study PRJEB24529) | metagenome | biome: Human gut stool | place: China | collected 2011
TATACTTAAGAATCTATACATAAAAACCGGCGTATTATCTCCTGTTTTTGCTCCATTTCCTTTCGTGCCAGTTTCTCTATTTTTCTTTGGATTTTGATTCTTTATTTCCTTTTCTTTTAAATTAATTTTGTCATAATCACTCATCTTTGATGTCGTTGGTATCTTACTGCCATCTTTATTTTGTCCTGTAATGACCACTTCATTTTTCAGGAATTTTATAGATGGAATATCTTTCTTTACTTTTCCAATATATATTAGTTCTACAGCATCCTCCGCTTCTATTTTTTCCAAACAGAGTTCTCGTTTTTTTGATGTTTCTATATGTAGTTCTTTTCCCTTTTTGGTTCGTATCACATCACCAGCTTTATTGGCAAACCCTTTCATTTGAACATATTTTTTCAACTCCGTTGATGGTTCTTCTGTTACTTTTACATGATTTGCCGTTCCATTACCCACATTAGTGACTGTAAGTATAAACTGAACTTCTTCTCCCGCTTTATAAGTTCCATACTTTTTCTTTCCTGTATAACGTCCATTTTCTAAAATAACATTTTTCGTTTTATCTGCTTTTTTGGCTGCTAAAATATCTGGAGTACCGATTCCTACTGTATCGTTATCCGTCATCTCTGGGGTATCTTCAACATAATTTTCTTCGTTTTCTCCATTCTCATTCACTGTTTTATACTGCGCTACAAGATGTACCATATTATTTAATCCAGTGTCTCTGTTCGCTCCTGATTGTATGATTCCTTTTAAATGAATAGCGACACTATCTCCACTTTTTAGATGATCTAATACAACAGAACGACTTTCTAACTGCTTTGTTATGGATTCTGAGTCTTTTCCTATGTCTTCATCTTTCTCTGCTGTCCTAACCTGAATGGTATCTCCCATCTTTGTTGTAACCTGCCCAGTTGTAATAGTAATAGAATCTGATTTTAATATAGATAATAGTTTCTTATCTAAAGTGTCATCCACAAGCAGGTTATATAAATCTGCAGTTCCTGCATTCGTTAATGTGATCGTATAATCTACGGTATCCCCGTATTCATAAATACCTTCTTCTTTCTGACCTTCATATCTGCCTTTTACCAGTGTGACTCCCTGTGTTTTATCTGCTAATTTTGCAATCTTTGCAAGCGGAGTTCCGGGTATATTAATATAATCTTCGTCCTGCATTAATTCTGTGACTGGGATTTCTGCATATTGTTTACTTTCTTCCTGCAGTTCTTCTACGGTAAGTTTCTGAATAGCCTCGTAGGCTTCTTCTATTGCCTTTTTACTTTCTTTTGATAATGGTTCTAATTCTTTTTCCGGTACCTTTGTTCCTTCCTGATCATCCTTTTGATCATCCTTTTGGTCATCTTTTTTATCCTCTTCTTTCTCTGCTTCATCGTCTTTTGATGTTTCTTCTTTCTTTTCTCTGTACAATAGCGGTCACTACTTCACGTTCTTTTGTGATGTACTGATTGTAGAGGATTTCTCTTTCCGCTTCTCTGAATTTCTGTACAACCACCTGTTTTGCTGTCTGTGCAGCCACACGGCCGAAGTCTCTTGGTGTTACTTCCAGATCTACAGTATCGCCAATCTGATAGCTGGGGTTCAGAATTCTTGCAGCCATCAGGTCGATTTCGTTCTGTTCATCCATAACTTCTTCTACAACTTCACGCTGTGCGTAGCAGGCAACGTTGCCTGTTTCTCTGTCAATCACAACTTTGATGTTCTGGTTAGAACCAAAGTTCTTTTTGCAAGCGGAAACCAGAGATGCTTCGATAGCTTCAAAAATGATTTCCTTGTCGATGCCTTTTTCTTTTTCAATCAAATGCAGTGCTTCGATAAATTCTGCTCTATCCATCTTTTTCTATTCCTCCCTTATCCTCAGAAAATAACAGCCAACCGCACATCAGCGGTATCTTTTTGCACAAATTCGCGAACAGTGCCGTCTTCTTCTTCCAAAGAAATAACGCCGTCGTTCAGTCCCAGCAGTTTACCCTGGAACTGTTTCTGTCCGTCTACAGCCTTATAGAGCTTTACATCAATGATTTCTCCCTGGAATCTGATGAAGTCCGCATCCTTTTTCAGGGGACGGTCGATACCGGGAGAGCTTACTTCCAGCACATAAGCCTGTTCGATGGGGTCCTTTTCATCCAGCTTTGCTTCCAGCGCACGGCTGACAGCTTCGCAGTCGTCAATGGAAACGCCGCCTTCTTTGTCGATATACACACGCAGATACCAGTTCGCGCCTTCCTTTACAAATTCCAAATCCACCAGTTCCAGACCTCTTTCTACCACAATGGGTTCCAGAAGAGGCAGTACTTTCTTTTCTGTATTGCTCTTTGCCATTTTTTCACCTCGTATATATTTTTGCCTAAGCAACAACAAAGAGTGGGCTTTCACCCACTCTTTTCTCTGCCATTTCCGCTTGTTACTGTTGTTAGTATACCATTTTTTCGTACCTTATGCAAGCATTTTTCCTTTATTTCCCGAAAAATCAAGGAATTTGGCTATGGCAGAAAAAAACATTCTCTATTGTTTCTCTGCCGCTTGCTGTGATATGATAGAAGGGCAAAAAGGAGGGTTCATTCTTGAAGAGACATGATATTTTCACCATACACGCAGCACCTTTTTATGCTTACCGCAAGCAGGTGATTCTGCGTCAGGCACAGAAACTGAAACAGGTTTTTCCTGATTTTGAAATATTATATTCCATCAAAACCAATCCATTCTTCCCCATTTTGCAGACCATTTCCGAATTCGGTCTGGGGGCTGATGCCGCTTCTGCCAAAGAAGTGTCCGAAAGCCGCCGGGCAGGGATTCCTTCCGAGCGGATTTATTTTTCCGCTCCCGGCAAAACACGGGATGAATTGGAAGACGTCATTGGACGCTGCCACATCATTGCTGACAGCTTCCACGAACTTGATCTATGCAATCGTCTGGCACAGGAAAAACATGCTGTCCTGCCTATCGGCATCCGCATCAATCCGGCTTTTTCCATGGAAGGAACCGAGGGGGGCCCTTCCCAGTTCGGCATTGATGAGGAACAGCTTCTTTCTTCCCATGCATTTGACGATTTCCCTGCCCTGCGTCCTACGGGCATTCACGTACATATCCAGTCACAGATTCTGGATGCAGACCAGCTGACAGCCTACTATGCTCATGTACTGACATTGGCTCTGCGGCTGGAACACCTTTGGGACACCAAATTTTCTTACATCAATTTCGGCAGCGGCCTAGGCATTGTCTATGACCCTGATACCCAAAAACCATTGGATTTAGATGCATTGCAAAAAAAGATTTCTACAGTCTTTGATGCATTTCGTCCTCGTTTGCAGGCAAAATTCCTGCTGGAAAGCGGACGTTTTCTGGTGGGCGAAAGCGGTGTTTATGTAACAGAGATCATGGACATCAAAATTTCTCGGGGCAAGACATACTACATTGTTAAAAACGGTGCCAACGGCTTTTTCCGTCCTGTCATGAAGGAATTGATGACAAAAGACCAGCATACACCAGCACCAGCAGAACCTTTCTACACCTGTCCAAATATCTCTCAGGTAACACTGCTGGCTGACCGGGAAGGCACAGAAACCGTAGACATCGTAGGTGGTCTGTGCAGCCGTTATGACCTGCTGGCATCCAATGTGACACTTCCTCGAGCAGAAGTGGGCGACCGTCTGTTGTTTACAAACGCTGGCAGTTACGGTTATACCCTTTCCCCTTTGCTCTTCGGCTCTCAAACACCGCCGGATCAGCTTTGGCTGGAACATGAAATAGACATCTAATTACAATAAAAGGCATTCCAGATAAAAACATATCTGACCATTTTCATATAGCCGACATCCTTGAAACAAAAAGGATGCCGGCTATATTTTTTTGCCAGATTTTATTAAACTATTTTTTCTGATGAAAACAAAAAAGCAGAGAGAATTTTGTAAATCCTCTCTGCATCATTTGCGTATACTGTTTTTTGTATTTATATGGTTGGCCTTACGAATCGTTCTTACAGTACTTTGTTCAGGAAATCCTGTGTTCTCTTGTTTTTGGGATTACCGAAAACTTCTTCCGGTGTTCCTTCTTCTACGATGTAACCGCCGTCCATAAATACGACACGGTCTGCAACTTCACGAGCAAAGCCCATTTCGTGTGTAACGACCACCATGGTCATACCTTCTGCAGCCAACTGCTTCATAACTTCCAGTACTTCCCCTACCATTTCAGGGTCAAGAGCGGAAGTAGGTTCGTCAAAGAGCATGATATCCGGTTCCATTGCCAGTGCACGGGCAATGGCTACACGCTGCTGCTGACCACCGGAAAGGCTTGCAGGATATACATCCGCTTTTTCCAGCAGACCTACACGTTCCAGCAATCTTTTTGCTTTTTCTTCCGCCTGTTCCTTTGTCATACGTTTTCTGTCTACAGGTGCCAGCATGATGTTCTGGATAACAGACAGATGCGGGAACAGATTGAACTGCTGGAATACCATACCGATGTTTTCACGGATCTTATTGATGTCAGAAGTTTTTGCCATCAAATCGTAATCGTCTACGATGATCACACCACCAGTAGGTTCTTCCAGTTTATTCAGGCAGCGCAGGAATGTACTTTTCCCGGAGCCGGAAGGTCCAATCAGGCAAACCACTTCGCCTTCTTTGACTTCCATATTGATGTCCTTGAGAACCTCCAGACTGCCAAAGTTTTTCTTCAGGTTTTCAACTTTTACCTTAATCAATTTGCCAGCCTCCTCTCAAGCAGTTTGAACAGTTTTGTCAAAATAACAACCAGTACATAATACCAGATTGCAACAACGGCATAGGTTTCAAAACCGCGGAAGTTACCAGAAACGATCTGGTTACTCTGACGCATCAATTCTGCTACACCGATTACAGACAGGATAGATGTATCCTTCAGTGTGATGATGAACTGGTTTGTTACAGAAGGAATAACGATACGGAACGCCTGTGGCAGAATGACTTTACGCATAGCCACACCATGGGGCAGACCCAAGCTGCGTGCCGCTTCCATCTGACCTTTGTTGATTGCTTTAATACCGCTTCTGAAGATTTCAGACAAATACGCACCAGCATTAAGCATCAATACGATGATGGACGCACTGAAAGAAGAAATTCTAAATCCCAGTGCACCAGTGATACCAAAATAGATAAACATAGCCTGAACCATCAAAGGCGTACCACGAATAATACTCAGGTAGGCGCCAGAAAGTTTGTTCAGGACTTTGACCTTGGAAATAGAGAAGAAGCAGGAAATCAAACCTACCACAATCCCTAAGATCAAGGAACAAACTGTCATACCAGCCGTCATTTTCAGCCCTTCAAACAATCTGGGGGCGATGGATACGGCATAGTTTATAAAATTAAGTATTGCATTAAAAAACTCACCCATAAGGCACTTCTCCCAACTAAATTACAAAAAATTTTTCGGATATTTCTATCCAATGGCGCAAGCCTCGGCAAAAGCCGGGGCTTGGTCAAAAGCATTCATTATTCCTGAATGTATGTTGCCAGAATTTCGTCATATTTGCCGCTTTCTTTCAGGTTTGCAAGACCAGCGTTGAACATTTCCAGCAGTTCAGCATTTTCACCTTTGTTTACAGCAAAACCATAGGAGCTGCCCTGTTCTTTTTCTGTTACCATTTTCAGGCCAACACCCTGTGTGATTGCATAACCCATTACAGGATAGTCTTCGAAACAAGCAACGGAGTTACCTGCGTTAACATCCATGTACATAGCGTTGGAGTCATCGAATGTTACTGTTGTGAAACCATACTGATCTTTGATGGATTCAGCAAATGCCTGACCTTCTGTACCGATTTTAACTGCTACTTTCTGGCCAGCCAGATCTTCATAGCTCTTGATTGTTTCGTTGTCAGCTTTTACGCCCATAACAACGCCGCTGTCGAAGTAGGGTTCAGAGAAATCGAATTTTTCTTTTCTTTCATCTGTGATGCTCATACCAGCGATAACGCCGTCAACCTGACCAGCTTCCAGAGCCTGTACTGCTGCGTTGAAGCCCAGAGAGTTGAATTCTACATTGAAGCCCTGATCTTCTGCGATTGCGTTCATCAGGTCGATGTCGATACCTACAAAGTCACCTGCATCTGTTGTGAATTCGAAAGGTGCAAATGTTGTATCTGTACCGATCACATAAGTTTTTCCGCTTTCGCCTTCTGCGGAATCAGTGCCGCCGCAAGCTGCCAAACCAAACACCATTGTCAGTGCCATTGCTGTTGCTGCAAATTTTTTGAATAAACTCATTGTAATTCCTCCCTTTTTATCTTTTTTGAAAACATATTTATGGTATGCCGCACGCCATCAGCGTACCGGCGCATATCAGTCTTTTTGATCCAGCATAGCTACCAGAGAGCTGGTTCCCAGGCGTTCTGCCCCAAGTTCCAGAAATTTTTCTGCGTCTGCAACACTTTTGATGCCGCCAGCCGCTTTGATCTTGGTACCGGGCTGTACATGCTTGGCAAACAGTTCCACATCCGCAAATGTGGCGCCGCCGCCGGCAAATCCTGTGCTTGTCTTGATGTATTCTGCCTCAGAACGGCTGACTACATCGCACATACGGATTTTTTCTTCCTCTGTCAGCAGACAGGTTTCTACAATCACTTTCAATATTCTGCCCTGACAGGCTTCTTTCACTGCATTGATTTCTTCCAGAACCTTCTGGTCTTTTCCATCTTTGACCCAGCCGATATTGATGACCATATCAATTTCATCTGCGCCCTTTGCGATGGCATCTTTTGTTTCTGCCACTTTTACTTCTGTGGTCTGATATCCATTGGGGAACCCAATGACAGTACAAACCGCCAGACGTCCTTTCAGATATGCCGCTGCATCCGCAACATAAGAAGGCGGGATACAAACAGACGCTGTTTTGTGGGATAATCCCTCATCACAGATCCGCTGGATATCTGCCCATGTGGCACCCTGTTTCAGCATGGTGTGATCTACATGTGAAAGAATGAAATCCTTTTGCATATATACATCCTCTTTTCATCTGTTATACATACTCAGCCATTATAACACAAAATGAAACACACAACAATACAGAAAAATTTATCAATTTCCAAAACTTTTTTCTATAGATTCGCGATTATTATTAAAATTTCACATATTTTTATATCACCTTCGGTTTTGACCGAAAATTTCATCCTTTTTACAAATGCACAAATGTCGGTACTTTGAAAATCTTAACGTTTTGTTGATGCAAAAAATTTATGAATCCACCGTTTTTTTCCAAATTCCGCAATACTTTTGCATATAAACATCAATTTATGAATAAAAATACATTCTAATCTTTCTGTACCATTTTTTTCTTTCCCAGCACAAAAAAAGTGAAGAAAATGCCTCTTGAAAAAATTAAGGACATTTCTTCACTTTTTTATTCCTTACAGATAGCTGTTTTCAAAAAAATTTTTTGTTCCCTGACCTTAGGCTTTCATCATTTCCTGTGCCATCTGCGCCATGACATCTTCTCCCAGAGCACAATTATCTGCTGTCATGCTGTAAAACAGACCGCCGTCTTGCCAAGAATAGACTTCCATCACACTTTCCATCACTTCATCTGTGCCATAGGAAATGATCAGTTCGCCGCTGGCTTCTTTTTCTTTATCCTCTGCTGTCAGTTCATAGCCTTCCGGCACAAATTTGTACAGATGACTGCTGTAGCCTTCCCGCACTTCTTGCCCTGCATCCGCATAAGGATTACCGTTCTGTGCAGTAACTACCAACGTTTTACCTTCTTTTTCATAAGACAGTGTCATCAGCCCATAAGGGTCACCTACGTTATTGCCGTTTTCGTCCTGCCCGTACATTTCACCGGTACCGCCATTGACAAATGTGAAACCGTTGGAGAAGGATTCTACGGTTTTCATATCAAATCCTGCTTTTTCTTCCGCCTTTTCAAGCTGCGCATAGCTTGTGATATCAACGGTGGTCTGCGCCTCTACGCCGCTGAAATGCACTGCCGCATAGCAGGTAACAGATGCAAAACATACTACCGCAACAGCTGCGATTCTTTTTGCTGTAAATAATTTCATGGAAATTCTCTCCTTCCGCTCTCTTGACGCCGCTTCTCTTTTGATGCGTTCCAGCATCATGGGATTCGCATGCAGATGCTCTGTCTGTTTTTCCATGGCATGCTGAATCATTGCGTCCAATTCATCTCTTTTCATAAACCAGTTCCCCCTTCCGCTGTTCGTGTTCCTCTGCCAAAGCCTTCCGCAACCGACTTTTTGCCGCAAACAGTCTGGATTTTACCGTTGCTTCCAAGGAAGATGTAATCTGTGCAATCTCCTTGATGGAAAAATCATTGAAATAATATAGAATCAATGTGGTTCGCTGCTTCTGCCCCAGACTGTCAATGGCGGCATAAAGCTTTTCGTACTTTGCCCGCTGTTCACTGGGATAACTGTCAAATACCGGCGGCAGACCTTGTGCCCCTTCCGCCAGAATTTCTTCCGCAGGCATCAGCTTTTGTTTCTTTTTTGTCTGTTTCCACGCACATCTGATGAGTGTCTTAAAAAACCACGATGAAAAGCAATATGGATTTTGCAGTTTTTCGATTTGCAGCAGACAAGTCACAAAAGCCTCCTGGGCAATATCCTCTGCCAGAGAAACCTCCCCGCATATCAGGGCAGCAGTGCGCACCGCTTTTTGCTCATAAGCAGCGAAGATTTCGTCAAAGGCTGCTGTGTTTCCTGCCTGCATCTGACGAACCAGAGCTGCCGTTTCTTCTATGGCCAAAGCCAAAGCCTCCTTTTTTCTTTCGTTTGACGCGTCTACTATATAGAGCGAATTGGTGAGAGAAAGGTTTGCTGTTTTACAATTTTTTTCGAGAATTTCCAAAAAAAAGCAGATTAGAAACAGGAATGTTTTCTTACGAAGACAGTTATCGCAGTTACCTTTGAGAAAACATTCCTGTAAAAATAGGATAGCCGGAATCCTCTATGCCATAAGGATTCCGGCTATATTTACTTTCTTATGAAGCAGCCTCTAAATGCCCGATTTGTCTTTTTTCATGGGCATGTAAAAGCTTATTTCCAATATTCCACTGCGGATTTGAACAGTTTCATATCAAATTCGCCGGGTACGTTCTGGTACAGACCGTCAGCAATACGTTCGGAGTGACCCATCTTACCCAGTACACGACCATCGGGAGAAAGCAGACCTTCGATGGCGAAGGCAGAGCCGTTGGGGTTGTACTGAATATCGTTTGTAGGGTTGCCGTTCTGATCTACATACTGTGTGAGAATCTGACCGTTTTTTGCCAGCTGACGCAGCAGTGCTTCATCTGCCAGCAGACGACCTTCGCCGTGGGAAATAGGCACGGTAAAGATATCGCCGGGCTGTACGTTGGACAGCCAAGGGGACTTGTTGGAAGCCACACGAGTGCGAACCAGTTTGGACTGGTGTCTGTGGATGGTGTTGTATGTCAGTGTCGGGCATTTTTCATCGGTGTCGATGATCTTGCCGTAAGGCACCAGACCCAGTTTGATGAGTGCCTGGAAACCGTTACAGATACCACAAATCAGACCATCTCTGTCTTCCAGCAGTTTTGTCACAGCTTCTTTTACTTCAGGGTTTCTGAAGAATGCTGTGATGAATTTACCGGAGCCATCAGGTTCGTCACCGCCGGAGAAACCACCGGGGATGAAGATCATCTGGCTGTCGTTCAGTTTTTTCGCGAATGTTTCTACGGAGTTTGCGATACCAGCTGCGGAAAGGTTGTTGATGACATCATGCACACTTCCGCTCATGGTACAGCCGGCCGCACGGACATGTCCACCGCCGCCAAAATACGATGCGACCTTGCTCACATTTACCAAATTGTTGGAGCGCATACTTACCTTGTATACATGATTTTCCGTCTCATGCAGGAAGATAGCCACTTCCACGCCATCGGTTACCCGGAGCTGGTCTACAATGCCATCCAGATCCGATGCTT
>OGEZ01001670.1_pt1 | contig 9908 bp, 6 predicted proteins | sample 1570831 | NCBI WGS metagenome assembly OGEZ01 (sample SAMEA2582059, study PRJEB24529) | metagenome | biome: Human gut stool | place: China | collected 2011
GGCGGAGCTTAAGTCCATAACTTCCTGTGGGTTTGTCTCACATAACATAGCGAAACCTGTCTGACGACAAGCATATACGTCACTGTGATCACCGAAAATATTTAAAGACTGTGTTGCAACGGTACGTGCAGAAACATCAAATACACATGGGAGCTGCTCACCAGCGATTTTGTACATGTTAGGGATCATTAATAAAAGACCCTGGGATGCTGTAAATGTTGTTGTTAATGCACCTGCAGCAAGGGAACCGTGAACTGCACCTGCAGCACCTGCTTCGGATTCCATTTCTACAACTTTGACCTGATTGCCAAAGATATTTTCCTGTCCTGCTGCTGACCACTGATCGACAGTATCTGCCATAGGGCTGGATGGTGTAATTGGGTAAATAGCTGCAACATCTGTAAACGCATATGCTACATGAGCTGCTGCTGTATTACCGTCCATTGACTGTTTTGCTCTGGACATTACTTATTCCTCCTTAAAATTATAAAAATTGATAGAATGTCTTTGCTAACCCGGGGCAGAATACTATCCCCGCCAGCTTTCGACTTAATTCACATTTTAGCATTTAATTTGTCCGTTGTAAAGAATTCAGACTGTACAAAACAAAGTACAAAGCTATAAACAAATGTCATATATAATCCTCAAAAAACAGGAGTTTATAAATATTTTCTTTCAAATTCATCTGCCGGAATCGGCCGGTCAAACAGATACCCCTGCCCATATTCAAATCCATGACTTTCTAAGAACTGGCGCTGTTCTTCTGTCTCAATTCCCTCCACAACGATCTCTTCTTTGGCTGCACGGATGAATTTTCCCATCTGGGATACAAATTCACCCCTGTTGTCCACCATCACTTTGTCGGTAAAACTCTTATCTATCTTGACAACATTCGCCGGTATTTCATAAAGCACGCTCAAAGACGAATATCCCGTGCCAAAGTCATCAATGGCAATGCGGAATCCCATCTGTGCCAGTTCGATCATGCAGTGCTTCAGGTCTTCGAGTTTTTCTGTCATGACACTCTCGGTAACTTCCACTTCAATATAGGAAGGATCAATGTCATACTTGTCCATTGTCTCATGCATCCGCTGCAAAAATGCCTCACCACCGTTTTCAAAGTGTTTTCTCGAAAAATTAGTTGAGATCGTAAACAGGCTTTTTCCGGATTTCTTCCACTTTGTCATATATTTCAGCAGCTGCTCTAATATAAAGAAATCAAGGTCTTTGATATATCCCATCAATTCCAGTGCCGGCACAAAGCGGTTTGGCTGTAAGTATCCGTCCTCTCCGAAATGCCATCTTGCAAGTGCCTCTGCCCCATAAATCGTATTCTCTTTCAGCCGGAACTTTGGCTGTAAAAACATTTCAAACTCCCCACGCTGGATCGCAGCATGAAACCGTGTTGCGATCAGCACCTGTTCATCACGTGTCTGACGCATTTTTTCTATATAGACAACACCGGATGTGATATTGTGTTCTTTTGCATATTTTCTTGCAAGATTTGCGCTCTCCAGTATCGTCTCAAACGAACTCTTTCCTGACAGGAAGCAGATTCCTGCCGAAAGCTTCATTCCTCCAGCGGGATAACGTTCCTGCAGCTTTGTCTCAAACTCTTCATTCCCTTCCTTAACGCGCCTCCGGATCTCCTGCTGGCTCTTTCCCTTGGACAATACAAGGAAATAATCCGAGTACATACGGCATGCTGCCATTACTTTTTTGCGTTCCAGCAGCCGGGAAAATTCTTTCAGTATACTGTCTCCCATCTCTGCGCCGAAATTTTCGTTGACATAAGAAAAGTTATTGACATCCACCATGGTCAGTGCATAAGTATTCTCCTGTGGATTTTCCTCTGCCTCCAGAAGCTGTACCAGTTTTGTCCTGAAAGCTTCCAGATTATATAAGCCCGTCAACCGGTCTCTGTTTTTTAATTTATGGATTGCCTGCTGATCTTCCTGCATTTTCTCACGCAGCGTCACAAATACGGCAACCACTCTGCTCAGTTCGCAGATGGTTCCAATCTCCTCTGTGCGCCACTGCTTGCCCTGTTCAACCGAGCCAACATCGATGCATCCGGTTTTTCCATTCGAATACTCAAACTTTACTGCAGCGATCGACTGGATCGGGATGGCATTTCCTGACCATTCCAGCCACTCTTTCTTCCGTTTTTCCTGCCACTTTGGAGTTGTCTGTACAAATTCTCCCACCTCAGCCTTCATCAGTTTCGGCCAGGTAATCGGAAGTATATTCTTCTCATAAATCTGTCCCATGTCACTCCAGCAGTTGGTAAGTAACATATTCTTTCCATCGGGTGCATATTCAAAAACAGATACCATATTCATCTGATATTTTCTGCCAATCTGTTCTAAGAGCACATTCAGAGAACCATTGATATCCCTTGCATGTGACAACAGGCTGAACGCTGTATTTAAAAATTCTTTGTCCGCCACCAGGTTTCTGCGATTTTCGTTTTCCTCAGCGCGGTTCTTTCCTTCACAGTCACCTTCCTCGGTCTCTCCTGCAAAGCCATAATGATTTTTCCCATTTTTCTTAATGTGATACATGGCATGATCTGCCCGTTCAAACAACGTACTGTAATCATACCCGTCTTTTCCTGTCACAGCCATACCGACACTCAATGTCACAACAATGACTGCTCCATCCCCGGAAAGCGTTTTCTGCACGTTTGTGCACAGCTGTTCCGCTTTCGCCTCCGCCTCTTGCAAAGAAGTGTCCTTCACAAAGACCATAAATTCATCCCCACCGACACGTCCGACAACCGCTTCATCCGTAAACTGTTCGCGTATCAGTGTTGCAATATCCGATATCACCATGTCTCCAACAGTATGTCCGAATGTGTCATTGATCTTCTTAAAGTCGTCAATATCAATGACGTAGAGTACATGCGTTCCCTGTGTTGATTTTTCAAGAAACGCATCTACGATTTCTCCGGAGGCTGTCTTATTGTAAATCCTTGTCAACGGATCTAACTGCACTTCCCGCAGAAGTTTCTCCCGGACTGCCCGCTCTGTGCTGATATCATAACTTCTTCCTATGATGTGGCTGATCTTTCCATCATAATCTGCGATACTCTGATAACAGGTTCTGAAATAAGCATATTTTCCGGATTCTTTTCCCCCCTGCCGCAGACGGTATTCCGCAGTTCCTTTCATCTCCCGTTGAAGCGCCGTCTCAAAGATCTTCTGAAATCTTTCCCTGTCGTCCGGGTGTATGGCTCCGTAAAGTTCTTCTATCCCGGCATATTTCACACTTTTATCCTCTGCGAATTTCAGATAACATTCCGGTATCTCAAATTGCTGTTTTTTCACATCATAATCAAGGACAATATCATCGGAGACCTCTTCCAGCATATGATAGCGCTCGTTCACAAGCATGATCTCATTTTCCATCTTCTTGCGCTCTGTAATGTCCCAGCAGGATACAAGATAGTATGGCACTGCACTCCGGTATGTGTAAATCTGAAACTGAAACATTGCCCAGATCACGTTCTGATCTGCTGTAACGATTCTCGCCTCAAATTCATCCGATGTTTTCCCTCTGCGGCAGACCTCCGCCGCATCCTCAAACATCATGTAATCTTCCATATGGATCAACTGCGCCATGCTCATTTTTTCCATGCTGAAGTCCGCCAATTCGTATCCGCTCATCCTGCAAAATTCATGGTTTGCGATGTCAATCGTCAGCTCATTTCCCCCTTTTACCGTGATCAGTCCTACCGGAAGTTCATATATAATATTTTTCAAATCTTTGCGCTCACGCTCCGACTGCCTTAGCTGATCTTCATAATCTATTTCTTCCCTATTAAATTCTGCCATCCCCAACTTCTCCTTTTACAAAACCCCGATTAGAATAATTATAACAAATTTTTACATAACAAGAAAGATTTTCTCTTGTTTTTTCCTTATATTTTCTTGGCATAGATTTTTCTTGAAAAAACAACGGTTTTATGTATAATAAGAATGATGCGTTTAAACCAAGAAATATGTAAAATAGAGGTATTACAATGATACAAGCAAACAATGTAACGTTACGTGTAGGCAAAAAAGCCTTATTCGAAGATGTAAATATCAAATTCACTGAAGGAAACTGTTATGGTCTGATTGGTGCCAACGGCGCCGGAAAGTCCACATTTTTAAAAATTTTATCCGGTCAGTTAGAACCGACAAACGGTGATGTTGTCATCACTCCGGGACAGCGTCTCTCATTTTTACAGCAGGATCACTTTAAATATGATGCTTTTACCGTTCTTGATACCGTTATCATGGGTAACCAGAGACTTTATGATATTATGAAGGAAAAAGACGCCATCTACACGAAAGAAGATTTTTCCGATGAAGATGGTATCCGTGCCAGCGAATTAGAAGGCGAATTTGCTGAGATGGATGGCTGGAATGCGGAATCCGATGCCGCAACATTATTAAATGGTCTTGGAATTTCTACCGATTACCATTACTCTATGATGGCAGAGCTTCCTGGTGCCTTAAAGGTCAAAGTTTTACTTGCACAGGCATTGTTCGGAAATCCGGATATTCTTCTTTTAGATGAGCCTACCAACCACTTGGACTTAGATGCAATCTCCTGGTTAGAAGAATTCCTCATCAATTTTGAAAATACGGTGATCGTTGTTTCCCATGACCGTTACTTCTTAAATAAAGTATGTACCAATATTGCAGATATCGATTATGGCAAGATCCAGCTTTATGCCGGAAACTACGACTTCTGGTATGAATCCAGCCAGTTACTTGTAAAACAGATGAAAGAAGCCAACAAGAAGAAGGAAGAAAAGATTAAAGAGTTACAGGAATTTATTTCACGTTTCTCTGCAAACGCTTCCAAATCCAAACAGGCGACTTCCAGAAAACGTGCATTAGAAAAAATCCAGTTGGATGAGATTCGTCCAAGCCGTGAGATTGGAAATGAAGTTCTTACTGTGGAAGGTCTCACCAAGACGATTGACGGTGTCAAGGTATTAGACAATGTATCTTTCATCGTAGGTCATGAAGATAAAATCGCTTTTGTCGGTGGAAATGAGCTTGCAAAAACAACTTTATTCAAGATCATCTCCGGTGAAATGGAACCTGATTCCGGCTCTTATAAATGGGGCGTGACAACAAGCCAGTCCTATTTTCCGAAGGACAACACAGCAATCTTTGATACCGATCTTCTGATCGTAGACTGGCTGACACAGTATTCTGAGATCAAAGATGCTACTTATGTTCGTGGTTTCCTTGGACGTATGCTTTTTGCCGGTGAAGACGGAACTAAGAAAATGCGTGTTCTTTCCGGTGGTGAGAAAGTCCGCGTGCTTCTCTCCCGCATGATGATCCAGGCAAGTAATGTTCTGATCCTTGACGAACCGACCGACCACCTTGACATGGAATCTATCACAGCATTAAATAATGGTCTGATCAAGTTCCCGGGTGTTATTCTCTTTGCATCCCGTGACCATCAGGTTGTACAGACAACTGCAAACCGTATCATCGAGTTCTTACCGGATGGAACCTTTGTTGATAAAGTATCCTCCTATGATGAATACCTTGAAAATGACGAGATGGCTCGTAAACGTCAGGTTTACAGCATGTCTGATGATGATGCTTCTGATAACTAAAAGAAGAATGATTTATTTTCAAATTATAAGCTTTTCATTTTGCCGATGTGCCTTACTGGTGCATCGGCAATTTTTTATCGGAACCGCAGGTTATCCCACTCTGATCTGACCTGATCCTTCTCTTCTTTCTCCGGTGGATCAGAGACTACCCAGACTTTCTTACCGAGAAATCCAAAGCCGAGTTTATAGATGTGATCGGCAGGGATGCCGTAAGCAAGAAGATCCGCTTCATAGTTTCTGGTCCGGATCTGTTTCAGAGCATTCTGTGCAGTTTCCTGAACCGTCTTTTCTCTGTGTTCATTTAAAACTTTAAATTCAAGGATATAGGCATCTTTTGTTTTGTCGAAAGGATAGATTGCAATGTCATAACGACCTTCCCCACTCTCCCGGTTGGATACAATGCGGTATTCTTTGCGCATGGATACGATCAGTCCTAAAACAAGACCATGATAGAAATTCTCCGGGGCATGCTTTCCTTTATTCTTTGCGGTATCAAAATAACTCATGGAATACTCGGCGATATCTTCCATCACACCGATCATATCCCAGGTTCTATGCCTTATCAGTGCCCTTGTAAAATTCTCATATGCAATATTGCCATTCGAAAACATGGCAATGATCTGTGTCCGGAACATTGACATAACCTCTTTGTTGGTCACGGAAACATCACACTCTGTCCATTCGTTATCTTTCACCACGTTCTCTGCCTTGATATATCCGACTGCAAGGAGAAGTGACCACAGACTATTCTCATCTCCGTCAAGATACTGGAATGTAATATTCTCGTTGATCACCTTGTGTATTGGTTTTCCTGTCATCAGCTGTTCAATCTCGTACTTTTTATCATACGGATGCCTGCAGATAATATCACCGATCAGCTTGTTGCTGCTGGTAAGAATCCAATAAGATCTCAACTGCCGATCATGCATATAGTTCACGATAGACCACGGATTATAAATATCTTTCTGATGACCGATAATGAATCCATCGTACATTTCCTTCACTTTTTTCATATCATCTATATTCTGGCACTTTAATGCATCCATCACCTCCTGCTCAGTGAATCCACAGCAGTCCGTGTAGATATCATCTGTCACAGTGGCAACCAGCAGATTGTTCAGGTCAGAAAAAAGTGAATTCTTCGACACTTTCGTCACTCCGGTGATAATGGCTCTGCCAAGATAGTCATTTTCTTTCAATGTATTATGGAATAACTGGCGGCAGGTCGTGATCATCTCATCCCAGTAACCATCCGTGTATGCTTCGATCAAAGGTGTGTCATACTCGTCAATAAGTACGATTGGATTTACCCCAAAATGCTTATAGAGTAATTTACATAAATTCCTTATTGCATCCTCTATATAACATGTTTCATGATAAACAAGTCCCCATCGTGTTTTTTCAAATAACTCTTTGTCTTTATCTGTAAGTTTTGGACTATCCAGTAAATATTCATGATGCCCATACATTGTTCCTAATTGCCCCATCATTCCCCGGATAGACTGCTTATAATCAATTCCCTTGCAGCCTCCGAAGCTTGTGGAGATTACCGGGATACTTCCGAACATACTACGGCTTCTTTCATCCTGCCATACCCGCAGCTTACTGAAATATTCCGGATGTTCTGCATATCTTGGATCAAAAAACATTCTTACTGTACTGAGCAGTGTTGTCTTGCCGAATCTTCTCGGTCTGGTGATCAATGTGATCTTCGTTCCTTCCCTGATCCACTCGGTGATAAAATGCGTCTTATCGACATAAAACTGCTGTCCACAGGTAAAGTCTTCAAAATCCTGATACCCGATCACCACCTGGGCAGAGAGATATGGATTGTGCTTAAGAATGTCCTTCAGTCCCTCCACATAAGCCGTCAGATGCTTTTTCTCTTCCTGCAGCTTTGTGCGCTCCTCAAATTCCACAAGTACCTTCTCCCGCTCGGACACTTTCACATAATAGCTCACTGATTTCCCGTCAATCGTCCGCTGGATATACGGCTGTTCTTTGCCATTGATCTTCTTATAGGTCAGGGTTCCCTTTGGAAGTTCTTCCAGTCTCCGGTCGATCTCTTCAATTCGTTTCGTTGGATTTGTGGACATAACGCACTCCCTTCTGTATATAAAAGTGGTTATCATTGGTTATATACATATCATATAACCAATGGTAACCACTTGTCAATCTTCTTTTAATATTTTCCGAAGCATCGGTTCCTCGTCCAACTGCACATTTTCAAATTTTTTGTAAAATCTGTCGGCATTCTCGTTGGTAGCACGGATCAGATAATATTGATGGATATCATGCTTTTTACAGTCTTTTTCAAATTCTGCAAAAAGACTCCGGGCAACGCCACTATGCCGGTATTCGGGTAAAACATATACCCAATTCACATACGCCATGCGATATCCACCCTGCATACACCCATAAAAATGATACTCAATTCTTCCTGCCACCTGATTGTTTTCCATCGCAAGAATTGATGTAGACTTTTCATAAAATGAATCCCGAAGCCTTGTCCTGATTCCTTTCTCATCTATCTCGTCCACCGTCATCATATCCGGCTCCTGCTGCATCGCAAGCTTTAAATAGGCAATATAATGCTCTACATTCTGTTCATTTAATCTTTCAAAATACATTTTCTTCCTTCTTGCTAATACCTGAAAATATGGTTCTCCAAAACATACGTTTCACCTGTTCTTGGATCTGTTTTTTCTTCTGACAGTGAATCGAATACAAATCCACATGACAGCTGTAACACTCTGGACGCAGCATTGCATATGCGGTTGCAGGCATGGAATTCTTTTGCTCCCAGTTTTCCCGCCTCCTCAAGAAGTGTCGTAAGTATCTGTCGCCCATATCCTTTTTGCACAAATTCCGGTCCAAGTGCAATGCCTGTCTCTTCATAAATGCCCGGCTCTAACTCACGCATACCTGCAAAACCGATTGCTTCACCCGTTTTCTTTAAATACACAAATAACGCATACTTATTCTCCGGTTTTTCTTCAAATGCAATCGTGCGCTTCATTCGATCTTTTGCATCTTCGTCTGTCTCTGTCGGCTGCCAGAGCATGTACTTTGCGCTCTCCTTGTGTCTCCACAGGTTATAATAAATTGTCTTCCAGTCCTCAAATTCTGCTTTCTTTAAAATAAGATCTTTTGTTTCTAACTTTACGTCAGAGTAATCTGTTACCACTTTTCTTTTCCTCTTATACATCTTCCCTTATTATTTTCCGAAGCATCGGTTTCTCGTCCAACTGCACATTTTCTTCCACCCTTATCAACTTTGCAATATACTCTGTCGTGCCTTCTTCCAATTCTTTTTCTCCATTTTCCACAAATCCGTGACGATGATAAAATGCAATCGCTCTCGTATTTTTCTCCAACGCCCACAAATGATCAACATCAAAAGTTGAAATTGCATGCTCTATTAATTTCTTTCCAATTCCACCACTTTGAAAGCATGGATCGACATACAATTTACGGATTTCTGTTCCATGGATTTCCATAAATCCTTTCACAATTCCACATTCATCGGCGACATACAGATTTTCCAGAACTTCCCCTTTTCCGAAATAATGATCTATCATGGATACAACCTGCAATTCTCCAAATGAATACTCTTCCGACTTAAAAATTGGGAAATAATTGATTCTGTTATTAAATACAAAAATTTCTGCGATGCGCGACAAATCTTCTTCTGTTGCTTTTCTTATCATCTCCTGATACCCCTGTCATTTTCTTTTTTCTGCAATCACTATAACACACTTTCTACCAAAATACTTTCTGAAAATCTTTTTTAATTTTCCTTTTCCAGCAACCTTTGATAGGCTGCATCCATCCCGATTGCCCCAAGCGGTGCCGTGATAATGATTGCCAGCACAGCGACAGACAGAACAATTTTTCCACAGGCAAGTCCTGCCGCCAAAGGAACAGAACCAATTGCCGCCTGCACCGTTGCCTTTGGGAGATAAGCGATCACACAATCCATAGCGACCACCGCAAGCAGTCCTGATAAGGAAATTTTTCCTTCCAGCCATCCTTCCACTGATACCAGTAAAAAGGAAAATCCAAGAACAATGATTACTTTTATACTGTTACGCACGCAGTGTTTTCTCGCATATGCCGTCTCAAAGAAAAGATACAGTCCATAACCTGTCACTGCGCCTAAAATTATACCAAGTACGATTGACACCGGAATATTTACAAAATCAAGTACATTGGCATGACCACCCTGCGCAAAGCACATAACCTGCAATTTCAAGCGATGCAGGAACAAACGACAGTA
>OGEZ01001674.1_pt1 | contig 9876 bp, 4 predicted proteins | sample 1570831 | NCBI WGS metagenome assembly OGEZ01 (sample SAMEA2582059, study PRJEB24529) | metagenome | biome: Human gut stool | place: China | collected 2011
ACAGAGTATTTCAAACGGCCTGATCTGTTCGCCAGCATCAACGGGCAGATCGTATCCGTTCCCGTGGAGCCGGAAACCGCTACACAGAAGAAGCCTCCGGAGTTGGGCGACTTATGAGCCGGAGAAGGTAATGGTGTCTAAAATGGGCGTTCTTCCTGGGAGAGAACCGCAGGCGCCAGTACAACAAGCTCTGCAAAGGCTATATCCATCCCTGCAAGCAGAGTTTCCTGGCAGTAGTGGTGTCCTGCCCGCACTATCTTTCTCACTACTCACAAAAGTGCGGAAATTAGGGTTTAAAACAGGAGAAGAAACCGCCTGTGGCGGCTTTTCCGTGTAGGGGCAGTATGATTTCCTATGTGGGGCGGCAGGGCGTTTCTGCATGGGGGAAATGCCGAATTTTCACCTTTTGCAAATAAAACGAAAGCGCCATCATCGGATGTTGTCCGGTGGTGGCGCTCCTTTTTTGTTAGCTGTGAACTACGGTATACGGTAATGAAAACACCTCTTTTATTGTGTCAGTGCGGAGGAAGAGATATAATATACGAAAGATTATCTTACAAACTAAATTGCAAAACCCTTGTTCAATGTAGATTTATATAACATGTGTTTTCTGGTGGCTATTTTTATTTGATAAGTGCACTACACTGGCGGTTTGGAGTACAAGTAAACAGGTTACATATAGGAACTAAGAAGTGGTTACATGTTAGAAATAGCGTATAATTTACGGCTTTCAAATTTATAGGGCGTCTTCAATGAAAAGCAAAAAAGAGGTTATCAACATGGGAAAGAAAAAGAAAGAAAGAACAAATAAGAAGCTTTCCGCTAAAGTTAATCTTCAGGAATTGCAAGAATCAAGAAACGGAGGTCAAGCTGCATTGAGGGGCTATTCTTATCAATTCTTGTATTCGTGCAATTTGATATTATCTTCTGACGCTGATACAGTTTTTATTCTCGAAGGAATTGAAGATGTCGATGCTATAAAATGCAGTGATGGCAGTAAAACAATTACACACATCCAGGTAAAATACTCTACTCAGCACCAGGATGCCAGCTTTATGGATAGTGTGTTAAAAAACTATCTCGAGGCATATCTAATTGATAAGGATAGATATTTTAAATTAGTGTATGATTTTTCGGTTGCATCCGGAAATTTAAGGAAACTGTTTTTGGGAAATCTTGATAACAACTCAAAAGAATTTTGGAAGACTAAAATTGATAATATTAAAAATGAAACTGCTTCATGGAATTGGAGTGATTTCAATTTCGAAGATTTTATGCATCGGTTATCTTTCATAAATGTTAAAAAGGACTCTCTCGAGAAAAGTATTGAGGATTTTTTGATAAAGAATTTTGAAATTGAAACCGACAATATTTCTTTGTTTGCCAATGGCATCAAATTGCTGTGCCTTGACAAAATGGAGAGCCGTGCCAAAGTAACACGTAGTGAGATAACGCAATGCATAGAAAAAATAAAATTTGATGTAAGTAAAGGACCACAAAATCCAGCTCACGCTTGGATTCAAAGGCTTCAATTTTCTAGATCTGATGAATATTCTTCAGAATACTATGAAGGTAAAAAAGCTACCCCTTCAGATATTGCAAACAATCTACCGGTGATGCGTCCAGTTGTCGAAAATGAAATTATTGATTCTATCGCAAAAAATACAATCACTATTATAAAAACATCTAGCGGTCAAGGTAAAACCACGCTTGCGTTGCGGGCAATGTCCTTGTTAACTGGAGAATACACACCATATCAAATTACAAGGTGTAACGAAGATGCGGAGTTGGGGCATATCATTGAGTATTTTCGTATGCGTACACGAATAGGTGAAAAGCCACTTATTTTACTTGATAATCTTGATGCCCATTTAAGCGAGTGGAATTTGTTAGCTCAACTCATGCAAACAGGCGTCACCTACCATTATAAACTCCTCGTTACTTCTCGTGAAAATGACTGGTACAATTATGGCGGTGACATAAGCACTCTTCATCATTTGCAAGTTATTAAGCCTATTCTAAGCGAAAAAGAGGCCGAGGACATATATAATACTCTCAAAAAAGGGAAAAAGCTTCATGAAGATATTGCAGATTGGAAAAAAGCGTGGTCAAAGATCGGAGATCGCCGCCTTCTCATTGAATATGTATATCTTTTGACTCACGGTGAAATGATTGCTGAACGAATCTCTGCGCAAATGAAACAGATTGGCAACTCATCGGCAGGAGGCACGAAACTTGAAATTTTAAGAAAAGTTTGCTTTGCTGATATTTGCGGTATTAAACTTGAAACCAAGTCTTTAATTAGCAGCATAATATCTAAAACAGACTCGGATATTGGTGAAATACTTAAAAGTTTAGCTGATGAATTTCTAGTACATATTAGCTCGGAGGGTGACTATATCGAGGGATTGCATCCTGTGCGCTCGCAGCATATTATTAATCGATTGCATGAATATATTTCTCTCGATGAAACAGCTCTTTCTATCGCAAAGATTGCATCTGTTTCAGACATATCAGTTTTGTTTTCTCACTATCCGGAGTTCGATTTAGACAAGGATAGATTTTACGCTAACGTTGTTGATATGTGGCTGTATGGACCAGATTTATCACGCTTCGTTCAAGCAATTCGAGGTGCTTTTTCGGGAAGTGTAATGCAGTATTTCCAAACTCACAAGGCATTATTTGATGACGCATATGAGCACGGCGGATTAATGCTTGTAGCAACAGATCTTTGTCCCTTTACAAAATTTAAAGACTATGAACATGAACTGAATACACTTGAAAAAATGTCCGAAATGATGCCGGATAATACTAATATCCAGCACATGATTAAACTATGTGATTCGATTCCGAAATTTAGAACTTCAAAAACTGACATCTATTGCTTGTGCTCTGCCCTATATTTTAAATTAAAAGAAATTGATTTTACACACATCAGAGATTTTGAATCATATGCAGTTATTATGGATTGGCTTTACAATATTGATCCCTCAATGAATTTATCATCAAAAATTTCTCTGAATGATCTTTGGACCCAGGCCGAAAACCACTCTATTAAAACTATATCATCATTAATGTATTCATCTTTTTGCGGGAATGAAGAAGAATACAGCAAATTTGTTAAAAACAATTTTCCGAGAATCATTAGCTATCTCAAACATAAAACCAACTCTCACAAGATTCAAGTAAGTGACGATAATAAAGAAATAAAGGTTGAGTATTTACTTAGAGCAAGCGATCTTACAAAAGGCAATAATGAAAGTGTTACGAGGCTGACCGATATATGTCGTACCCTTCCTATATTTGAAACGTATTGTTCAGACGCAATCAAACCGCAAATCGATTTATTGGCAAGCTATCAAATCCCAAATAATACACATAAAGAAATGCCAAAAAGAAACATAATTATAACGTTCCACCAAGAGTTTAATGGTCTATGGTTAAGAACTATAGAAAGCAATTATGAGTTTGACACAGTATATGCATGGATTGATCATTGGCTTGATGTTCGTAAATATGCGTGTGATTTAATGGCTGCGAGTTCCGCATGTTTACACAAATTGTTGGGTAAACGGAAACTTGGTGATACTGCTAGTCTATTTGACACCTTACATAATCGCTATAACAGTATAATGGTCGCACATTTGTCATATCCTAGAGAGCACCGCCCGTTTGAAAAGAAACCCGAATTGCCGGCATTGTTTAATAAAGCAAAACGGGATTACTTTGATGGGATTCAAAATTTTGCAAACCAATTAATTGGTTTTATTAAAAAAGAGGAAAATGCGAAGCGCCTGGCAATTTATAATTTAAAAACAGCGTTAGCGGCACTACATAATGTTCAGAAATTTTTTAATGATATTACACTGGATAGCGACCTTCAAAGTAAACATATAGAACTATGTGCCCATGAAGAAAAAGTCATTTTTGAGACTTATATGTGTTGTGAATACTATTTATCTCATATACCTGATGCCAATTATAATAAATATCAAGTTAAAAGTTGGTTTTCATCATCCCGAAAAGCAGAAGTAGAGAAAGTGAATAGTGCCATGACAGATTTAACGGTATCATACGATGCCGTTCTACCTATAAGCGCATACCATGACAATATATTTGCGTGCTATCCAATATTGCTAAAAAATTTTGATCCAACAGATGAGGAGATGATGAACGATTTCTTAATTACAGCTATTCCATTTGCGAAATCTCCTTATGATTATTTGTTTTTATTGATGACAAACGATACTGGTGAAGTTATTCCGAATGCAATCAAGTTTCCCAAAAAGGCATTCCAATATCTCTACAATGCCATAAACTTAGGTCTAGAAGAAAAAATGGATCCTTTAGCTTCGCCATATCCTGTCGAGGTGACTCAAGAACTAGTAAAATGTTTCGATGGAGAGTACATACTTCAAGAAAAACAACCAACAAATATCGGGCTTAGCTGTATAGCTGATATGGGTGAAGAATTGTGGATGTATTCGAAAAATCGGGAGCTTCTTATTGACGAAGAAGACAAGCAATATCTTTCCGAAAACCTCAATGAAATAAAAAAGCGAATTGATGTAATGATAAAACACATAGAAACAAATGCAAGTGCAGATATGTTATCAGTGGCGAAAAAACTGTGCTCTGCTGTTTATCATGGTGATTCATTTGATGATGAAAAATACAATGAATTGATATCCTATATTCAAACAGTAGGTTCCTGATTACATGCACGCAATGTCAAATTGTTCATACCCTTACGGGTTAAGATAGTTGTCAGTTTCCCAAGAACGAAATATTGTGATATTCTATAGAAAATTGAACACTCAAGAAGGAGATGCAGACATGCGATATATTATTTAGCCGTGAAACTTCTCATTATGTTCATAGTATATGAACTACGCTGTCCCTAGATTTATCTCTTTTCATTGCACAATATATTTATATTTTTCGGAGTTTGTCGTACTTATTTTCCTCCTGCTGTATCTTCCAAAGTTCTGTTTGCAGGGTGGTCTTGCGGGCGGAGAGTCCGTCCAGCTCCGCTTTCAGCTTATCACTTTTCAGAGGGAGGAAGCTTGATGAGTCCGGTCTTCTTGGCCTTTCTGGCCGCCGCCTCGAACAAAATGATCTCGCGCTCAAACCCAAGCAGGAATTTTTTCTTGTCCTTTGTTGCCTTGCATCGGTCATAGATGGGCTTCAGATCTCGGTATGTATCGATCTGCTTTCTCAGAAGGTCAAGATCGGCAATCTGCTGTTCCGTATCCCTTAGTCTCTCCCTGATGCAGATGATGGCTTTCAGTTTTGCCTTGTAGCTAGTACCGTTTTGTGCGGCCTGATGCTCGACATATACAAAGAATAAGGGCGAAAAGTTAGAACTAGTAGCGGAGGGGTTTGCCGTCTCTGCCCCTGGACATAATCCAGAAGTACTCCGAGCAATTTAAGAGGTCGGAACTGCTTGCTAGCATCAACGGGCAGAGCATATCCGTTCCTGTGAAGCCGGAAAACCCGCTGTGCACGGCGGAAATGACCCTGAAGACGACTACGGGATGATTGATTGGATCATCAACAATCGCCGTCGTGGCGAGGAATTGAAGAAAGATTTAGGCGAGGCTCGCAGGATCACGCTGGAAAAATCCTTAGACGGGTGGGTTATGAGTCAGAGCAAGAAATGGAGTCTGGAATGGGCGTTCTTCCTGGGGGAGAACGGCAGACGCCAGTATAACAAGCTCTGCCAAGGCTACGTCCATCCTCTCCAGTAGAGTTTCCGGGCGGTGGCATTGTCCTGCCCGTACTATCTTTCCCGCCGTTCAAAAAAGCACAAGAATTAGGGTTCAAAATAGGCGAAGGAAACTCTGGTGTTAGCTTTTCCCTGTAGGAGAAGTATGATTTCCCATGTAGGGCGACAAAGCGTTTCTGCATAGCAAAACGGTAGGTTTTCACCATTAGACAAAATGGGAGCACCGTCGTCGGATCAACAGGCCGGTGGCGGTGCTCCTTTTATTGGCTATAAACTACGATAACAGGAAACGCACCTTTTATTGTTTTAGTGCAGAAAAAGTGATATAGTAATTGAAAATGTTGTAGAAATATTCGTTCCAAAAGTTTGTTTTCTTATAATAGTATAGCAATAATGGGAAGGTTATCTACAAATTCCAAGCACATATCCACATGTGTCCAGAGTTTCACTCATACCTTTTCGTGTTAAGCGACGGCCAACACAGTAATGATGTACTGTGGATAAAATATAAGCATGAAATTCAAAAGGGAGGTGATTGTGTGCCTGACAATCTGCTGCTGAAAAGAAAATTGATTATGCAGTCTTTTGCACCACTATTCCTGATTTTGTTCGTAAAGTATTATGACTGTGAACTGTTTCGCTTACTTATTTTATTCGCAAAGATATTAATTCAAACACCAACTGTTGCATTTGGGAAGGCAATTCAGCATCCAATGTTCATAACGATGTTGCTTGAGATATTTTGTTTGCTGTGGGTACTGTATTCTGTATATGCAGTAAGATCATTCAATGCATCCCAGAGGGCGAATTTTACAAGTCAAGGAGAATCACTTGTTAATATCGAAAAGATACCAGATTCTGGTGTGACCTTTTTTATGACATATGTGCTCCCAATGGCAATGGACGAATTAAATACCGGCAAAGGCATCCTTGTATTTGGCATTCTAATGGTAATGCTTTTTTTATTAATGTGGAAAACAAATTTATATTATCAGAACCCTGTATTAACTATATTAGGATACGAAATATTTTCCTTTCAATTTGAGTCTACACAAATGAGGGAATATAGAAATAAAGAGTGCATTGGAATCACAAGAGGTACCGTCAGAACGGAGCATAGTATAAAAAGACAGAGAATATCTGACAATGTATTCCTTGTGTATGAGGACAGAAGATAAAAGGTGGATGAGAATAGTGCCAAAGGAAAGAATTACAAACGCAATCAAAGAGATATTAGATGTAGAATATGGATTTGAGATTTATGTTGCGATGAAAAATGGCGACCAAATTATGAAAAGGTTTGTACTCGACGAGGGGAATCCTAATCATGGGAACGGGTTTAAGGCTAGGATTCGGGACAGTATTGAAAACACAGTACGTACCACATACCTTTCTGATGATAGTCAATATGCAAGTGGGGATTCTTTAGCAAATGAACAACATAGATTCTATGTAATTGCGCAGGATGATGATTATCATCCATTTGCTTATTTATCTATGCCAGAAGCACAACTAGAGAGTTTCAGACTGGAAGATAAAGAAAACGCAGATGCGCTACTATTCAAATTTATATTCCAACGTGAGGGTCATGTAAAGCAGTTCTGGGCATATCAGAAGATACTTCCATCATCGATTCCGAATAAAAAGAAACAGCACTTCCAGCTGACGACAAAATCGGAGGAACGCCCGGATGTTTTTATAGAATTGACGAATCAGATGTTTATAATAACGCAGAAGGTAGATCTTCTTGTTTTGCCGAGTGAGACAGAAGCGGATGAGTTTGCACTGGGCGAGATTATTACGGGTGAGATTAAACTAATGGAGCGCCATTTTGCTTTAGAATCTTTCGTTAGAGCCTCTGCCAAGCGTGCAGCGGTAGCTATTACCACCGTTGGATTAGTAAAAAATGTTGATAAATTACAAGAATATGTTCAGAGACCAAATAAGAAGTATGCAAAGAAAATGATGCAGATTCATAAATATCCCGTGTCTACAATGAGTAAAGATAGTCTGACTGAAAAGTTACATACAGTCGAACGATGGAAGGGCGTCTTTGAGATACAAGGAGAACAAGTGAATTTAAGAAACTTTACTGATGTAGAGAATATCATTGATTTATTTACTGAAAGATATACAAAATCTGAGGTCACTGGCCAGGAGTACGATACAGAGGTTAAGGACAAAGCCGAACCACGCACTATCACGTAATCGTAAATTCTAGCCGCATATAAAAAGTTGCTGAGTTTCCGCTTACAAAGCAGAATAGGCTTTAAAAGATCTCCAGTATAGCACCTTGCCACAAGCAACCATAGAACATCTTGTCCTTCATCCTCACGAAAAGCCCCTTACAGGCTGAAGGATCATCCTTTCCTCGACATGACTCTAGTAAGACCCGCATCGTTGACACGCTTAATCCAGCTAGGACATCAGCCTCTATCAGAATGAAAAATCGGATGTTTGTCCCAAAAGAAAGAAGATTGCAGCATGAAGTAGCTCAGACATTTGCAGAACTTATGGTACTGCTCGTCTACCACTAGGATTCCGGTCTCTCTTAAACTTTCTATTATTCCATAATATATGGCTCCGGCCTACACTGCTCCTAGCTTTATCTTCGAAAAAGTTTGCCGCCTTTTCAATTCTATTCTCGTTCTAATTCTTTTTTACTTCTCTAATTCGATTTTTATTGCACAACATATTTATATTTTTCCGGAGTTTATCGCACTCACTTTTCCTCCTTCTGTATCTTCCAAAATTCCGCTTGCAGGGCGGTCTTGTAGGCGGTGAGCCCATTTAGTTCCGCTTTCAGCTTTTGGGAAGCAGGAAGTTTAGCAAGCCAGGTCTTTTTGATCTCCCTGGTTGCCGTCTCGAACAAGATGATCTTGATCTCAAAGCTACGCAGGAATTTCTCCTTGCCCTGTAACGCCTTGTAGGGGGCATAGGTGTGTTTCAGTTTGCGGTAGGTGTCGATCTGTTTTCCTAGGAGGGCAAGGTCAGCGCTCTACTGTTCCGTGTTCCGCAGACTTTACCTAGTGCAGATGGAGGTAGCAGCAGAGCACCGTTTTACCAATTCCTCATAGCGGCCAATGCCGTGGTGAGAAAGTTCATGGTGGCGGCCGCCCGTTTCAGATTCTCAATGGCCACCCAACGCTGATAATCGGCGCTATGCTGGGCCTTGATGTCATTCTGAATGTCAATGAGCGGGCTAACTTTCCCTCTGGGTTGCCAGAGTCCTAGATGGGCATAAACCTCAGCGATTTGGGCGGAAACAGCTCCTTCCGTATAATCGGTGCCCGTGGTTTTGAGCTGGGGGAACCGCGCCTGATCCGGTGCTCTGGCAGAGATATACTTTCCGCGCTTGATTTCATATCTTTCCCGCTGCAAACGGGCAAGCAAATCGTCTAGGCTGGAAAACATGGGGATTAGCCGGTCGATGACGGCTTTCAGTTTTGCCTTGTGGTTGGTACTGTTCTGCGCGGTCTGATGATCAACATAACTCTTGCCCTTGTCCCGGCCTGGAACGTTGCCGAACAAACTGTCTTCTCTGCACAGCCGGTCACTGGCTCGGTGTGTCGTGTAATAACTGCATTTGTTGGAACGGTAGTGCTTGCAGTCGGTGAAGCTAACCGTATAGAAAATCTGATGGTTATGATATTGCCTTTATCAATATGGGTGGTAAGTACAAACTCGTACTTGCCGCTCAATAGTTTCTTTTGCCAGTTGCATCCCAATCTTATGGTCCTCCTTGAGCTGAAACTTCTCCAGGCTCAAAGGCTTGGATCAGGTGGCGCCCCATGTGCGTTCCCTTATCGATGGAATGGCGGCGTGTCCATTCAAATTTAATGTCAGCGGTTTCAGTGGCACGCCAAAGGAGGACACCAGCAGCTCCCCGTCTGTCTTGTCGGGGTTTCCGATATAATTTATGGTCCCTTTCAGTATGGGTTAAGGGGTATATACATTTCCTAACAACAGTTTGACATGCTGATAGAATCACCTGATCTATGACTATAAAAAGGACGTATTCCCCCCCATAAAAACACGACAGCGATATTCCAGGCTTATCAATTTTTAACATGCTATAAACAAAGAAACAGGCGCTATAAAGCATATTTAAAAATAGGCTTCTGAGCCAACAAACCGAGAGATACGAG
>OGEZ01001678.1_pt1 | contig 9837 bp, 9 predicted proteins | sample 1570831 | NCBI WGS metagenome assembly OGEZ01 (sample SAMEA2582059, study PRJEB24529) | metagenome | biome: Human gut stool | place: China | collected 2011
GCCAGGATGTCTCAATGGCAGGGGAAAGGAGAGGATTATACGGAGAACGAACTGGCTTGTTTTTTGAGTTTGTTCGACTCCTCCGAGAACGAGGTGACCATAAACCCAGATGGCTTATCCTTGAAAATGTTAAGGGAATCTTTTCCTCTGGCGGAGGCTGGGATTTTGCCATTGTTCTATGTGAACTGGCCGCATTGGGGTATGGTGTGGAATACGCGCTTGTCAATTCCAAAGACTACGGTGTACCCCAAAGCAGAGAGCGTGTGTACATTATCGGAGATCTTACAGGAAGAAGTACCGGAAAAATATTTCCTCTCAGAAGCCCAGGCAAGACAGCTCCTGCACAGATTATTGGAGGCCCGCAGGGAAGCAGGATCTATGACACAGGAGGTGTTTCACCAACTATCACTTCTGGAACAGGAGGATTAGGCGCAAAAACAGGTTTGTATTTTGTTGCGAAGGATGAGCAAAGCGGTCTTGTGACAAAACCATACAGCGGCACCATTGACGCAAGCTATGGAAAGGGCTTGGGATGCCGACAGCATAGGACAGGCATTTTGGAAAGCAGACTGCCAAGAGCTTTGCTGAATCCAGGAAAAGAAAAAACAAGACAAAACGGAAGGAGGATCAAAGAAGAAGACGAGGAAATGTTCACACTTACGGCATCCGACATTCATGGAATCCTTTTGGATTCCCGTATCCGAAGACTGACACCATTGGAAACATTTCGTCTGCAAGGGGTACCGGATGCATACTTTGAAAGAGCAGCCAGCGTATGTTCAGACGCACAGCTGTATAAACAAATCGGAAACGCAGTCACAGTGCCTGTGGTGCGAGCCATCGGCGAAAAAATAGCGGAATATTGGAAAGGGGAAAAATAAATATGATTCAAGTGACTTTTTGCAGTAAACAACTTTTTGAAAAGAAAAATGAGGTGGATGTTTCTCTCAGACTTCCTGCAGATGCAGAAACCATGAAACGATATTTGGAAGTAGCTGGCGTCAGAGATATGGATGATCTTTTGATCAGTGATTTCAGAATCCATGAGCTCTACGCATGGAGCTGTGGAGAGTATCAGGAATGGGACAAAGCTGATCTGAATGAGCTGAACTATCTGGCAGCAAGATTTGAGGAATTGCTTGAGGAAGAACAGGATGAGATGTATGATGCTTTATTGTGTATGCATCATCCGAAAAGTGCTGCTGATATGATCAATCTTTCCTATGGTTTTGAAAAAGTGTCTTATGATCCTGCAATTCGAAGCAATCAGGAATTGGGAGAACACCTTGTAAAGAACAATCTTTTTGTGGTTCCAGAAGATATGAAATCATTTGTGGACTATAACAAGGTGGGACAGCTTTATCTTTATACCATGAAACATTCGAAAGACGCTGGCATGATGCAAGTCGATGAGAATGGTTGTATCTGCGATAGTCACAAGGAGCAGGAAAGATATGGTTATTATGACGGAGTGAATGTTCCAGAGGAATATATGATTCTGACAGAAGAAGTTTTTGAAGATCAAGCACAGCAGCATATTCAAAGCTGAGAACAGACAGAGGGTCTGTTTTTTTATTACTTATTAAGGAGGAATTTTATATGATTCGTTTGTATGTGGCAAGTGAAAAGTTGGTAAAAGAGGAAAAAGACATCTGTGTCAGATTGGTGCTTCCGGTAGAAGAAAATGAAATCTGGATTGCTCTTCAGAAGGCAGAAATGGAATCGTTGGATGACTGCGAGATTTCAGATGTAGAGTGTGATGTGGAAGAAGCACAGGAGTTTTTGTGTTCTTTGGAGATCAGCAAAGCAAATATCTTTGAGTTGAATGTTTTTGCCGGTCTTCTTTCCGCATTGCCGGAAGATGAATTGATGCTTTATCGAGAAAAATTAAAAGATAAGCAGCCCAAAAGCCTCGAAGAAGCTATTTATGAGATTTGACGCAGGCAGAAAAAATTGCAAAGGAGGTGTAGCCGTTGAATGAAGTGATAAAACAAATGCAGAAAAGAATTGTGGAAGGCATACAGCTTCCAGATAAGAAACAGCAAAATCAGTTAAGAAAAGATGTGGAACAAGCACTGCAGGAAAGCATCAAGGATTTAGCAGAGCATGGCGGCGGACCGCAAGCAGAAGACAGGTTTTGGAAACGATTAGAGAATATTGCAGCCAAAGAGCCGAAAAATCGAATCATATATCAGCACTATCAGGATATTAGTTATTTCTGGCAGTATACGGAAAACTGGTATAGTTGCTATCCGCCGAACTTAAGTGAGGAAGAAAGAGATAAAGCTCTTGGTTATGCGGAATTTAAAAGAAAAAACGTGGAAGACAGAGAAAGGTATATGACCGTCTATTTCCCATGCGGCAGAATTGGTTTGAAAGGTTTTTTTGTAGACAATAAATTACCTGAAAGCTGTGGGCATACGGTTTATGGAGTTTATTGCGAAAATGAAAAAACATATACCATAGGAGAAATACTTGAAAAACTGCCAAAAGAAGAAATGGATGTATTTCAGCTCAACGAGCTATTTTGCAGGTTTGATAAACTGCCGGAGGAAATGCAGCGTGTATATGGCTTGACGCTTCCATTAAAAGAGCCGAGAACAGTAAAAGAAATGATCGACCTGATGGACCATCTTTCGGAAGTCTGTGTGGTAAACGGCATCCAAAATGAAAGGCAGTTAGGCGAGTTTTTGGTGGAAAATGAACTTTTTGATGTTTCATTTCCCGATGAAGTTTTGCCATATCTGGATTACGCAAAAATCGGCAGGGAACATATGCAGACACATCAGGGGAAACTTATTCAAGGTGCGTATGTGGAAGATACTTCTACTGATAATGTAAATCAATTCAGCCAAGAATCAAACGAAGAAAATGACCAAAGCGATGATTATGAAATGAAGTTGTGAAAGGAAGGGATAAAAATGGATAAAGGCTCATAGAAGTGAGGCGATGAAATATGGTAAACAGTATGATTCCATGGATTGGTGGAAAACGATTGATGCGTGAGTTCCTCATTGCACGTTTCCCACCGCATTATGATAAATATGTAGAAGTATTCGGTGGTGCTGGTTGGGTTCTTTTCGCCAAAAAGCCGGAAAGGTTCGAGGTGTATAACGATGCCAATTCCAATCTGACCAATATGTTTCACGTAGTAAAACATAAGCCCATGAGCTTTGTAAAAGAGCTTGGCTTTTTGCCGCTGAACAGCAGAGCTGAGTTTGATCTGATGCTGGACTGGCATAGAAAGCAGGATTTTTCACTGCCATATCAGACAGAAGAAATGGCACTGGCAAAGATCTATCTTTCCCCCATAGATTTTCGGGAGTATAAGGAACTGATCACAACACAGGCAGAACTGGGAGATGTGAGGAGAGCAGCCACATTTTATAAGCTGATCCGCTACAGCTATGCGGCAGGTGGAAACAGTTTCAATGGTCAGCCGGTGAATATCGCCCAGACATATCGCACCATATGGCTTGCCAACCGCAGACTGAACGAAAACGGCGTGAAGAGTGATAGTGAGATTCTGATGGCTGGCGGAAATCCGGGCAAAGGCGTGATCATACAGAATAAAAGTTTTGAGGTCATCATTGATTTGTATGACAGTCCAACAACATTCTTTTATTTTGATCCTCCGTACTATGGAACTGAAAAGCAGTATGAGGAATTGTTTACTTTGGAACAGCATTATCTGCTGCGTGAAAAGGCAGGAAACATAGATGGATTTTTTATGCTTTCCTATAATGACTGTGAGTTTATTCGTGAGCTGTACAAGGATTTTTATATCATATCTCTGGAAAGGCTCAACAGCATTGCGCAGAAATACACACCAGGGGGAATGTTCAAAGAACTTGTGATTACAAACTACGATCCAAATCAGAGATTAAACAGTCAGCCAAAACAGCTGACACTGTTATAAAAAGGAGGTATTGATATGACAATCAATTGTTTTAAAACTGTCAGTGCGAAGGGGTTGATTTATCTGCCTGTGGCACTTAGAAGATTCGTTGGAATCCATGAGGATGATGTGGTGCAGATAACCGGAAGGGGCGGGATCATTTTAATCAATAAGGCTGAAGTGACTGCGGAGAATCCTGTGGAGGTGCTGCAGGCAGATTTCCAAAAAGAAAAGGAGGATGCGGAAAAAGAACGAGATCAGATCAAAAACAGAATCAAGCAGTTGTTAAGCGAAGGAAAGTCCTTGGATGAAGTATTGGACGAAGTCCTTCGCTTTTTGTTTTGAAAAGAGGTGACAAGCATGGACATTGAAAAAGCATTGAGGCAGTATCAGAAAACAAAGAATTTTTCTGATGACTGCCGGAGGAAAAAAACAGAACTTTTTGATGATTTTCATGTTCTCCCCGATGACCTGACCATAGAACGCATGGTACTTGAGGAGAAAAGGAAAGAATTAGAAGAAAGGAGGGAATCCGTATGAAAAAAGCAATCTTATGTCTGATTGCGGCAGTATCACTGCTTCTGCCTGTATCGGCTGTGGCTGCTCCTACAGAAACTGGGGTGTCTGCTCAAGAAGCATCTGTGCAGGAAGCATCAGCTGCTGACAGTTCTTTGCCTGTACCCATTTCCGTGGAAAGGAAGAACATAGACGGTGTGGAATATCTGGTGAAGGTTTATGATCTGCCAGCAGATACACCACAGGAGCAGCTGGTGGAAGAAGACTTTGTATTGGAAGATTTCCTGTTCAGCTATATCGCTGCGGATAAACAGCTCAATGAGAATAAGGACACAAAAGAAGTCACAGAAGACGCTAAGGCAGAAGGCGGTTCCAAAAATCTGGAAGATGTCATCAAACTCTTTCCAGCAACAAAAACATATGACAAAGATGGATATCAGGGTACATTGACACTGGATACCGGCAGCATCGTCACAGAGGTAGCAGGCTATACCACCAAGAATTATACGGTATCTGCCACAAAGGAATACCCAGGCTTGATGTATGCCGATCCTTCTTATGTTGCCCAGTCAACAGTAAAAGACGGATATACACTGCCTTTAACAGATGTCAGCTGGACGGTGATGGGGACATCCCTTGCCGGAGATACATTGGTACCTACAGAGTATAAGGCAGTAGCCACATATTCCAAAACATTCAGCTCTCAGGTGCCTACAGGCTATGTGTCCACAGCAAGGTACAAAGGCAATGTAACAAAGACAACGGCAGATACGGCAACCTTTACCATTACTTACGCAGGAAAGCTGATAGAAAATGGAATGCCGCCAGTATTAAAAGCAGTAACAGGCATTATTGCGGTACTGCTTTTGGGCTGTGCCATTGCCATGCTGTTGCTTTATCTGAAAAACAGGCAAGGGGCTGATGTGTATAATCTCATTGACAAAGAGTATATCTGCATTGGAAGACAAAATGTCAATCCAAAGCAGCCTGTGATTGATTTGAATGAGTTTGAGGACTTGATTCAAAGCAATGTATTCCAGTTTGTGCTGGACAAGAAAACAACAAAGGCACTTTTCGGCAGGAACATCAGTGTGACCTATAAAGACATGACAGTAAAGCACAGAGTCAATGAGAAAAAAGGAGAATATCGATTTGAACTGGATTTGGGAGGTGTACTGGATGCGGAATAAAATGAGAACGATGCTGCTTTTGTTTTTATTTTCTACTATTGGCTTCTGCGTGCCAGCTTATGCTCTTGATTCAGATTTAAGTTACAATTACAAAACAGAGAATCAAGAGGAGTTTGTTATCGTGGGAAAATCTAATATCAATATCCAAGGAGAGATTCCGGATTATCTCAGGGATATTTATGATGTATCACCGCAGACAGTCTATGATTCAGAGTATGGCGCCTCGGTCAGTATTTTTGCTTCGCAAAAACGGCTTCGCCGCCGGATTTCTTTCCGGTACGATGTAGTGGAGCCAAATGCACCATCCATTAACAACACTACATACGCACCAACCAATGCGCCAATCAATACGTATACCCAAAGTCCAAACAGTCTGATTACAGGTACAGCCTATGGTGGTGGTACTAGTGGAAGCTATACAGCGAATATTTCCTCAGACGGCTATGTGACAAATGAGATTCCGGAACAGGTATATGACGAAGTTCTGCAGTATCCCTTAACAACCATTGAGCAGGTGCGAAACAGCGATGGAAGCATTGGTGTATTGAAGATTCCTGAAATTGGGCTGACGGTAACCGCCTATGACGGCGATACCTTCACAGCGATGAAAAAAGGTGTGGGACATTTGGCTTCTACTTCCTGCTGGAATGGAAATATCGGTTTGGTAGGGCATAACAGAGGAACCAATGACTACTTTGGAAAACTGAAAAAACTGGATATTGGCGATGAAATGACCTATACCACAAAACTTGGCACAAGAACCTATGTGGTAAAATCCATTACAAAGATTGCCGATACGGACTGGTCAAAACTTCAATACACCAGTGACAACCGCCTGACATTGATCACCTGTGTGGAAGATGTGGGCGATCAGCGTCTTTGCGTGCAGGCGGTGCAGAAATAATCTTTTGCTTGCAGTGTAAATGCTTTTCCAATATAAATGATATTGAAAGGAAAACAAGGGGAAGGAGGCGAAATAAATATAGAAAGACTTTGACAGAGATACGGTTTCCAATTGATTCAAAATGCAGTGAAAAAGAAAAAGGAGCGTGAAAAATATGAAAAAACGATTAGCAGCCATATTGGCAGCCACAATGGTATTAAGTACAGCACCAAGTGCTTTCGCTGCTGACCAGATCACAGTTACAGTTGATGGGGAAAAGGTCAATTTTGAGGATCAGCAGCCAGTGAATATTGATAACAGAGTGATGGTTCCTGTAAGAGATGTGGCTGAGAAAATGGGATGGGAAGTCACCTTTGAAACATATCCTGGAAATACCTTGGTTGACGGAGTTTTCCAAGATGAACGCCACATTATAATCCAAAAAACTGTGGATGTTGGCAGGGATTTAGGAAGAAATTTCATCTATCTCACAAACATCACGATGGAAACCAACTCTATCCTCGTAGGCAATTCTGGATATTACGCAGAAGAAGAAAAATTAAAAGCTACACCAGTGGTACAGAATGGCAGAACACTGCTGGGTGTCAGAGATATCGCAGAAGGACTTCATGCCGATGTTGTCTGGAATAGTGCCACCCAAACAGTAGAAATCAAAACTAAGCCGGCAGAACAATTTGCCTACTATAAGGAACTGTTAGATTACGTTGATAGATATGCAGAAGGAACTGCTGAATCTACAGAACCGGAAAAAGAAAAAACGGATTCCCTTACATTTGAGGAAGAACAGCGTCAGAGAACAGAAAAATATGCAGCAGAACAAAACGCAAAACGTGATGAAATAGCAGAAGAAGTCATTCGTCTTACCAACGCTGAACGAGAAAAGGCAGGATTGAATCCACTTGAAATGGATGATTCTCTAATGAAAGCTGCGGATGTGCGAGTCAAAGAAATGGGAGAAAGTTTTTCACATACAAGACCAGATGGCAGCAAATATATAACTGCGGCACAAGAAGCTGGGTATTCTGGTAGTTATGTAGGAGAAAATGGCAGTGCCGGCAAAAGCACAGCAGAATATATAGTCAGCTCGTGGATGAACTCAGAAGGACACAGAGAAAATATCTTGAATCCAAATTATAACTATATTGGAGTTGCTTACAACTACAATATAGGCTCTGAATATGGCAGTTATTGCGTACAGATATTTGCAAGATAACAAATAGAAGTGAATAGTGCAGGCAAAAAGAGATACAAAAATCAATTGTATCTCTTTTTTTAATGCCAAAAATCAATAAGGAGGGAACCTAAATGTGTAAAACAAGAAGAATCATTGCTTTTTTGCTGGCGATGCTCATCGCCATTCCAACAATCTCCTTGTCAACGGTTCGCGCTGCCGAAGAAGGCAGTGATATCACCAAAATTACTGTTGTTAAAGGCAAGGATATCAATGATATGCTGTATGGCGGAAAAAAAGTGCTTCATTCCTCCGCATGGTGGTACGATGCGGATGGTAATAAAAATCCAGCATTTTGTGTTGATCCCAATAAGGCTGGTCCTGGAGAATACTTTGCTGGAAAGTATGATTTGAATGTGGCTGGTGCAGAAACAAATGAAAAAGTTGCCGCCATCATCAATAACAGTATTCCATATAAGACGTATCAGGAATTGGGTGTAAACAGTGAAGAAGAAGCCTATGCTGCTACAAAGGCAGCCATTTGGTGTGTGATTGGTGTGTCAAATTATACAAATAAAGATGCGTGGGATTGTCCTAGTAATCCGAACGTAAAAAAATTATTTGACAAACTGGTTGATCTAGCATTGAACAATCCAGAACCAGTAAAAGCTGCGGTATATGGCACAATTAAAGTAGATGAAGAACCAGTGGAAGAAGAAAACTACTTTGTGCAACGCTTTCAAGTGCAGGAAACAAGTAATTCTGGAAAGAAAATCACGAAGTATAAGGTCGAATTGACTGGAGATTATCCAGTTGGAACAATCATCACAGGTGAAGACGGCATCGAAAAAACACAGTTCAAAGGTGATGAAACATTTGCAATCCGTATTCCCAAGACTTCTGTCCCTGTTGGTGGCAGTGTGGAAGCAAATGTAAAGATTTCCGCAAATCTGTATTCCAATGTTATCTTGATTGGCAAACCTTTGAATGGTTTGGATGGCAAAGTACAGGATATGGAAATTGGGATGCCGAACCAGTCCATTACTATTAATGCCAAAATGGTAATTGGAGTACCAGATATTCCTGGTAATCCGGGTGATGGCAAACTAAAAGTCATCAAGCTGGATGCCACAGATAATGCAACCCCTTTGGCAGGTGTAACATTCGATTGTTATAATGCACAGGGGCATTTAATTGATACAGGTACCACAGATGAATCTGGTATTTGGGAACCGAATATTACGGAGTCTGGTACCTATACGGTAGTAGAACGCTCTACCAATAATCGATATCAGCTGACTGAGCCAACCACTTTGGTCATTACAGTAGAGCCGGATCAAACAGCAACGGCAACATTTCGTGATTATCCGCCGCATATTGTGGTGACAGAAAAAGAAGATGCAGAAACAGGTGAACCAATTCCTGGTGTGCAGTATGAAATCATGCAGATCGATGGAAAAGGGGCTTGGAGAGCAACAGGCAAAACTGATGCAGAAGGAAAAATCACATGGGAAGATGTACCAGACGGTACCTATCTTGTAAGAGAAGTATCCACCGTAGAAGGTTATATCTTGGATCAGACACCTCAGTATGTGACTGTAAGAAACGGACAGGCTGCCGGATTAAAATTTTTGAATAGTAAATTTCCAGGCTTGACTATCACCAAGATCGACCAGCAGACAGGCGAAGTCATTACTGATCCAGCTACTTTCAAAGTAGAACAGGTAGACGGCAGTTACACAACCACAGTCACAACAGAAAATGGTGTTGCTGCACTGAAAAATGTACCCGTAGGTACTTATAAAATCACAGAAGTAACTGCACCTGAAGGATACGCATTGGGCGATTGCCCTCAGACCATATATCTTGGCAAAGACAAGAATATTCAGGTGGTTATGAAGAACCTGAAGAAACCTGTACTTACCATCGAAAAGATCGACGGACAGACAGGTGATGCAGTACCAGGCACCAAGTTTGAAATCAAGAAATCCGACGGAACTTTGATCGGTACCGTAACAACAGGTGCAAATGGTAAAGTAACAGTCGGTATGAAAGGTGGCGAACTTGGGTACCTTGATCCCGATGTTTATACCGTAACAGAAGTATTTGTACCAGAGCCTTATGTGCTGACAGGCGAACATCAGGATATCAGACTGAA
>OGEZ01001680.1_pt1 | contig 9825 bp, 6 predicted proteins | sample 1570831 | NCBI WGS metagenome assembly OGEZ01 (sample SAMEA2582059, study PRJEB24529) | metagenome | biome: Human gut stool | place: China | collected 2011
TACGGAGCCGAGGATGTGGAAGAACTGGCTGACACTGCTCATCTCGTTGTCGGCCGATTTCGAGTTGCCCCGGGTAAAGGCCACTTTGACAAAGCGGGACATCGAGGAAAGGTCGCCCGGCAGGCCGATGCCGCCCATGCCGCGGCTGAGTTCCGGCAGATCCACGCCGGGAGCGAAAGTGTTTTTCGGGGTCCGGGGGCTGAGGGCGCGGTAGTTGGCCAGCATGGCCATCTGCTGCGGGAACGGCGGGTTGTTGGTCAGCACCTCTACAGGATTCTCGTACACATGCAGGCCGTCGGCCACGGCCTCCACCGTGATGCTGCCGGTGCGGTCAGTGATGAGCCAGTGCAGCTTTGCCGTGGGCAGCTGGGCGTTAAACGGGATGTCCACAAGGTTCAGCTTGGCCAACAGGGCGCGTACCTCGTTCAAATCGGCGCACTGGCCCAGCAGCCAGGGGATCAGTTCAAACACCGAGATGTTGTCCTTTCCGTCCGTTTCCGACTGGCAGGCAGCGTTGCCCACAAAGTTCAGCCCTGCAATGCACAGGCCTTTCTCGTTGACAGCATCGTAGTAGAGCGGATACTCCTCGGCCACATAGGCCATACCGATCATGGCGTAGTGGGTGCGCATCTCCCCCGCCCGACGGAACGTGAACGGGTAGTTGCGCGGGGTGATGGTCACCTCATCCCCGTAAGAAAATTCATAATCCAAGTTGCGGCCAAAGTACAGGTCTTTGGTCCGGTAGGATGCTGCCGTACACATAAGCGTTGGCTCCCTTCTTATTTTTGAGTAGTATAGCACAGTAGTGGGGCGGTATCCATTGCCAAATTGTAAACAAATGCCCGGTACGCAAAAAGCACGGTGCCCTGCGTGGAGCACCGTGCTTTCATTATGTCCGTATTTTACGCCAGGACGAAATGATAGACCAGCGAGACCGCAATGATCAGCGCACAGACAATGGCAGTGATCGGCGGGGCCCAGTGGATGATACGCTCGGCCATCTCATCGTCTTCGCTCACCTCGTCATCGTCGGCATAGCGGCCGCGCTTTTTGCGAGGGGCGTAATCCTCGTCATCATCGTCGTCCAGATCGTCATCTAGCTCGTCGGTGTCGTACATCTGGGTGCCCTCGTCATCGTCGTCATCATCGGCAAACAGACGGCCCTTGGGGGCGTAGCGGCGGACGCGCTCGTCCTCCTCGTCCTGTTCCTCGTCGTGGGCGGCAAAGCTCTTGGGGTCGTAGGCGGCGGTAGCACCGGCGTCATCCTCGATCTGGCTGTTGATGGCAGCCTGGGCAGCGGCAGCGGTGGCGGCGGGATCAGCCTTGGGGGCCACGGGCTGCTGCGGGGCAGCCTGCTGGGCCACGGCATTGATTTCCTGCTGCTGGCGCTCGGCCGCACGGCGGGCATCCTCCAGGATGTTGGTCAAGGTCGCTTTGATCTGGGCACGGTCGCCGCCGCACTCCGAGCAGACCGAGGAGTTTTCCTCATTGGGATGGAATGCACCGCAGGCGCAGAACCAGCCGTACTCGTTATCCTGCGGCACGCAGGTCAGCTGGGCGTTGCCGGTGCGGTTCTGCAGGGTGCGGGCGATGGAGGCGGGCAGCACGCGGGGCAGCTGCAGGCGCACACGCTTGTAGGCGCGCAGATCGACGCCGCGGCCGTTCAGGAACGCACGGTCCTGCTCGACCTCCACGCTGGAGACCGGCGTATCGCTGACATAGACAGCATCGTCACTGCCAAAGACCTCGCCGGGCTGGGCATTGAGCTGCTCGTAATAGAAATCGTCCTCGCACAGGACCTGGCCTGCGGCGTCCTTACATTTGAAATGGACGACCAGACCGGTCAGCGGCTCAGTGCCGACGTTTTTGAAGGTCAGGCAAACCGCAACTTCGCCGGTGACGTCACCTTTCAGCAGTTCTACGCGAACAAACTGGACCGGGCTGCCGGCCGTATAATAGTTGGCGCGGGACTGCGCCATCAAGGAAAAATTCTGATCCATGGTTCACACCTACTTTTTACTGTTGCACGTCGGGCTGGTCCGTAACCTGCTCGGCATCCGTATCGGATTTCGGCTGTTCGGCCTGGACGGCAGGTGCTGCCGGTTCGGCGGTCTTACCGTTGGCCAGATCATAGGGCGGCAGGGTGCCACCCTCCATCAGGGTCTTGAACTCTTCGCCGCTGATCTTCTCGCGCTCCATCAGCACGGCCGAGACCTTGTGCAGTTCGGCCATGTGTTCGGTCAGGATACGGCGGGCCGTCTCGTAGGCCTCATCCACGATGTCGCGGATCTCGTTGTCGATCTCGGATGCAATCGCCTCGGAGTAGCCTTTGCCCTGGCCGAAGTCGCGGCCCAGGAAAGTCTCGCCGGGATCGCCGCCGTAGACCACGGGGCCCAGCCGCTCAGAGAAGCCATAACGGGTAACCATGGCGCGGGCAGTCTTGGTGGCCTGCTCCAGGTCGCTGGAAGCACCGGTGGAGATGTCCTCCAACACCAGCTGCTCAGCCACACGGCCGCCCAAGGAGGTAACGATGTTCTCAAACATCGCGGTCTTGGTAACGTAGCTGGGGTCCTTCTCGGGCAGGTACATGGTATAGCCGCCTGCACCGCCGCGGGAAATAATGCTGATCTGATGCACCGGGTCATGGTGCTTGCTGAAGTAGCCGGTGATGGCGTGGCCGGTCTCGTGGTAGGCCGTCAGGCGGCGCTCCTCGTCGGTGACCACATGGCTCTTCTTTTCGGGGCCCATCATGACCTTGACGGAAGCTTCCTCGATCTCCGGCTCGGTGATGGCCTTCTTTCCCTTGCGGGCTGCCAGCAGCGCAGCCTCATTAACGAGGTTTTCCAGGTCAGCGCCGGAGAAACCAGCCGTGGAACGTGCAATGGTCTTCAGGCTGACATCGGGGCCGAGGGGCTTGTTCTTGGTGTGGACCTTGAGGATCTCCTCACGGCCCTTTACATCGGGCAAACCGACATAGACCTGACGGTCAAAACGGCCGGGACGCAGCAACGCCTTATCCAGGATGTCGGCACGGTTGGTAGCAGCCATCACGATGACGCCATCGTTGGCATCGAAGCCGTCCATCTCGACCAACAGCTGGTTCAGGGTCTGCTCGCGTTCATCATGGCCGCCGCCCAAACCGGCGCCGCGCTGGCGGCCCACGGCATCGATCTCATCGATAAAGACGATGGACGGCATGGTCTTTTTGGCTTTTTCAAACAGGTCTCGTACACGGGAGGCACCGACACCGACGTACATTTCGACAAAGTCAGAGCCGGAGATGGCGTAGAACGGCACACCCGCCTCGCCTGCGCAGGCACGGGTATTGAACTTGCCTGGAGCCTTGAGGAACTCGACGACTTCCTGCAGTTCTTCCTTTTCTTCATCAGCACCAGCCACATCAGCGAAGGTCGCCTTGCGCTGGCTCTCCTGCTGGTCCTTGACCTTGGCACGGCCGACATTCATGATGCCGCCGCCCGCACCGCCACGGTACATCGACATGAACAGCATACCGACGCTGCCCAGCATGACCGAGTAGAAGATGATCTCCAGCCAGGGCACGCTGGTCTTGACGGCCACGTAGTCGAAGATCATCGGGGCGTCGGGGTTGGCCTCATTGTAGGCGTCCACAAACTCGGTGATCTTACCGGTGTTGAAGTCGCCGCCGTAGGGCAGCTTATAGCTGACGTAGACGGTTCCGCCGTTGGCGGGCAGTTCGTCGTCATCGTCCTGGCTGCCGCTGAGGTTGGTCAGCAAGCCGCCAGACGGCAGATCTGCCGTGGAGGACGTATCCTCCGGCAGAGGCATCTTGCCCTCTTTAAGCCACATCTCCAGGACGTTGGTGTTGCGGTCCAGCCGGTAAGAGGTCACCTGCTGATTCTGGAAATAATAGTAGATGTCAGAGTAATTGACATGCTTGGAAGCCGAAGCCGCCACCAGCGGTGAGAGACTTACGAAAAGCAGTACCACTACCATGAGCACGGCAACCAGCAGGATGCCGCTGAAACGAGGTTTGCGCTGCAAGAAATCAACTCCTAAAAACCGGCGCGAGGCCGGACGATTTTACGCCCACCCGGGCTTTACTTGGAATACACTTCCGGCTTGAGGACACCGACATACGACAGATTGCGATATTTTTCGTCATAGTCGAGACCGTAGCCGACAACGAACTCATCAGGAACTTCAAAGCCGCAGTAATCCGGCTCAATGTCCGCCTTGCGGCGGCTGGGTTTGCTGAGGATGGTGCAGAGCTTAACGCTGTTGGGGTTGCGCATCTTCAGCATCGGCACCAGGTGAGACAGGGTGATGCCGGTGTCCAGGATGTCTTCGACGATCAGCACGTCTTTACCGGAGAGGTCGGCGTCCAGATCCTTGATGATCTTGACAAGGCCCGTGGAGGACGTGTTGGCTCCGCCGTAGCTGGAAACGACCATAAAGTCGATGCCGCACGGGATGCTGACAGCCCGCATCAGGTCCGCCATAAAGACGACCGAACCTTTTAAAATGGAGACCAGCAGCAGATTCTTGCCTGCATAGTCCTTGCTGATCTGCGTGCCCAGCTCAGCCACGCGGGTCTTGAGCTGTTCTTCCGAGACGAGGATATGGTCAATATCCCGATCCATGACACTCTGCATAATTTATGCCTCCCCTGTTTTTTCCGTCCTCACCGTCAGCACTTCATGCGTATACGCATCGGGGGCGCAACCTTCGGCAAAGCCGCTGCCCCAGAGCCAGAGCACCTCACTGCCGCTGGCCAGCAGCGGCAGCAGCGCCCGCTCATCCAGCGGGACGCCCAGTTCGTTGTAATATTTTTTGAGTGTTTTACGTACATGCCTGCCAGCCGGGCGGAAACTGTCCCCCGGCTGCCGTGTGCGCAGCATAACATTCCCTTGTATTTTAGCACAATCCGCACAACAGTTTAAGTCTTTTTTGAAAATTGGTTGATTTTTTAGAAATTCTTCATACTTTACGCGCCGAAATTCCACAAAATAACCACCCGGAAGGCTAAAACTGCCCTCACCAAGGGGCTGCGGCGGGGCCGGCGGCGGTTTTATGCCCTGCGGGGTCAGGCGCAGCAGCACGCCGTTTTTGATCTTATAGGTCACTTCCGGCGTCAATTGCAGGGCACCTTCCCGCTGCAAAACAAGGAAACGCAGAAGGTTTACATACTTTTCTTCGGCGTCCCGCACAGGGCTGATAAGCGCATGCAGCGCTGCATCCAACACCGGGCCGCGGGCGCGGCAGAGGGTCTCGACCTCATAGCCGCCCTGCACAGCAGCCGCCTGCAAAAGCGCAGCTGCTTCGGCGGTCAGCCAATCATCCAGTGCCCGCATCTGGCGGCACAGGCGGGCGATTGCCTGTTCCGCCGCCGGGTTGACGCTTTGCAGCGCCGGCACCACCGTGTGGCGGATGCGGTTGCGGGCGTAAAGGTCGGCGGCGTTGGTCTCATCCTGCACATAGTTTTGCCCAAGGGCGGCACAGTATGCCTCGGTATCGGCGCGGGTCAGGCACAGGCAGGGGCGGCGGTAAATGCCGCGGCAGGGCGGGATACCTGCCAGCCCGTGCAGGCCTGTCCCCCGCGCCATGCGGAACAAGAGCGTCTCCGCCTGGTCAGAACAGGTGTGGGCCGTGGCAATCAGCGCTTCCTCCCGAGCGGCCAGCTGGTCGAACCAGGTATAGCGCAGCTCCCGCGCCCATTCCTCACTGGGCTGGGGCGGGATGGGCACACCCTCTTTCTCGGCATCATACAGGAACAGTTCTACCCCGTTCCGGCGGCAGAACGCCGTGACAAAGTTGGCGTCAGCCCGGGCTGACGCACCGCGGATACCGTGGTTGACGTGGGTGGCCAGCACTTCGATGGCCAAGTCTTTGCGCCGCCGAAGCAAAAAAAGCAACAAAGCCATAGAGTCTGCTCCACCGGAGTAGGCTGCAATGACTCTGTCGCCAGACTTGAACAGACCCTGCTGGCGGCAGTAGGCCAACAGAGTCTCCTCGATACACTGTACAGTTTTTTCCGCGTCAGTACTCATGGCTCACATCCAAGTTGCTGAAGCGGGTATGCGCGCCGTCCCAGCCCAGGCGCACAACGCTGGTCTCACCGTGACGGTTCTTTGCCACGATGCACTCGGCCTCGTTCTCGTTGGCCTGGCTGTCCTCGCCGTTTTGGGAGTTGTAGTAGGCCGCACGGTAGAGGAACAACACGACATCGGCGTCCTGCTCGATAGAGCCGGAATCACGCAGGTCGGAAAGCTGGGGGCGGTGGTCCGAACGGCCGGTAGTCTTTTCCGCTGCACGGGAAAGCTGCGACAGAGCGATGACCGGGACGTTCAGTTCCTTGGCCATGATCTTCAGGTTTCGGGTAATATCACTGATTTCCTGCACGCGGCTCTCAGTGCGCTTGGCACTCTGCATCAATTGCAGGTAGTCGATGATGACAAGGCCGATCTTTTCCTTTTTGGGATCTTGGTTGATGGTGCGGATCTTCGCCTTGATCTCCGGCACCGAAATGCCGGAGGAATCGTCCATATAGATGGGTGCGTTATACAAAAGCGACGTAGCCTGGGCAAAATCGTTCCAGTCGGAGTTGTTCAGACGGCCGGTACGGAATGCCTGGCTGTCGATGTTGGCAGTGCTGGAAAGGATACGGTCGGTCAGCTGTTCGCAGGTCATTTCCAAGCTGAAAATGATGGTTGGAACCTTCTGCTGACGCGCCACGTTGGTGGCGATGTTCAGCGCGAAGGAGGTCTTGCCCATACCGGGGCGGGCGGCCAGAATGATAAGGTCCGAACGGCCCAGGCCGGTAAGCACGGTGTCCAGGTAGTTGAAGCCCGTGGGGATGCCGGCGAACTTGTCGCGGTCGGCACCGCTCAGCTTCTGCATGGTGTCGATAACTTCCAGGATGGATTCCCGGATGGTCTTGACGCCGGATTTATCGCGGCCGCTGCGGATGTCATAAATCTTCTGTTCGGCGCTTTCCAGCAGCATGTCGGCATCCTCGCCGGAGGATGTCTCGCTCAAAATGCTGCGGGCGGCTTCGATCAGGCGGCGGGCCTGGTACTTTTCCCGGACGATCTTTAAGTAGGAATCGACGTTGGAGATAGCCGGGACCGTCTCGGCCAGGTGGGTAACGTAGACCTTGGCATCGTCTGCACCGGCAAAGGTGCCGTTGTTGCCCAGGGCGTTGACCAGCGTGATGAGGTCGACGGCTTCGCTCTCGGTGTAAAGAGAGCGCATCGTCTCGTAGACGGCGCGGTTCTGATCCGAATAGAACATTTCAGGTTCCATATCGGTGATGAGGCGGTTCAGCACCGTTTCATCCATCAGGGCGGCGCCCAGCACGCTCTGCTCGGCCTGCATGTTGTAGGGCATCTGGATGCCCAGACTGGACAGGCTCAATTCTTCATTTCTCGGCATGGCAGACTCCCCTCCTTTTGTCTGTGAAGTTGGTTGGCTTTACAGTTCTTCCACTTTCAGTTTGAACGGTGCGACAACGCCGGCATACAGGCGCACAGCGGCGTCATAGCTGCCAAACTCCTTGATAGCGGACGGCAGCTCGACTTTTTTCTTGTCGATCTCGGTGCCGGTCAGCTGGGTCAGCAGTTCAGCGACTTCTTTGCCGGTGACCTTGCCGTACAGCTTGCCGGAGGCACCGCCTTTGACTTTGGCGGTGATGACCTGGCCCTTGATCTTGGCAGCCAGCTCCTCGGCAGCCGTGCGGGCTTCTGCCTCATGGTGGGCCTTGGCCTCGCTCTTGGTGCGGGCCTGGTTCAGGGCAGCGGCATCTGCAGGGGCAGCCAGGCCGCGGGGGAACAGAAAGTTGCGGGCGTAACCGTCCGAAACCTCATGGATCTCGTCTTTTTTACCGATGGTCTTGACATCCTGTTTCAGAATGATCTTCATATAGATTCCCTCCGTATGTCTCTATTTTTACCGTGCCGCGTCCTGCTGGGCAGCCTGGGCGGCGCGGTAAATGTCAATTTGTTCACGGATGCGCGTTTCGGCATCCTGCAGGGTACAGTCATGCAGCTGGGCACCGGCCATCATCAAATGACCGCCGCCGCCCAAGGGCTCCAGAATGACCTGCACGTTCAAGGCACCCATACTGCGGGCAGAGATGTTGACGCCGCCGTTTTTGGCGACAGCCACAAAGCTGGCGTCCACGCCGTTGATGGTCAGCAGATCGTTGGCCGCCATGGGCAGCACTACGTTCATGCCAGCATCCAGCTCCTCCGAGAGGGCGATGGCACAGCCTTTGTAAATGTAGGCGCTTTCCACAATGTGGGCGCGGGCCTCGTACTCCTCTTTCGAGGTGTTGAACAGCAGCTTGGTATCGGCAGTCTGGGCGCCGCGGCTGCGCAGCCAGGCGGCAGCCTCAAAGGTGCGCACGCCCACATGCAGCGCAAAGCTGCGGGTGTCCAGCATGATGCCAGCCAGCAAGGCCTGGGCTTCCAGCGCAGTGATGTTATCCTCTTTGGGCAGGAACTGCAGCAGTTCACACACCAGTTCGCTGGCACTGGAGGCGTAAGGCTCGTGGTAGAGCAGCAGCGGGTTGTCGATATGGCCGACCGCCATGCGGTGGTGATCGATGACAACAACGCGCTTGCACTTTTCGTAGATTTTCTGGCTTTCCAGCAGGCGCTTCTGGTAGGTATCCACCACAATCAGCAGCGTGCGGGGCGTGATAACATCCAGCGTTTGGTCCGGCGGGATGAAGTTGTGTCCCTCGCCTGCATCGATGAAAGTCTTCAGCAGCGGGCCTGCCAGGGTGGCGTCGCTGTTGACGGCGATGACCGCCGGGACGCCGCAGATCTTGCAGATGCGCAGCACACCGATGGCCGAGCCGATGGCATCCAGGTCGCTCATGCGGTGGCCCATAATGATGACGCTGTCACTCTTTTTGATAAGGTCGCACAAGGCGTTGGCGATGATGCGGCTGCGCACATGACTGCGCTTTTCGACACCGTGGGAGATACCACCGTAGAATTCAAAGCCGTCCACGGTCTTTACAGCCGCCTGGTCGCCGCCTCGGCCGAGGGCAATATCGATGCTCTCACGGGCCATCTGGTGACATTCCTGCAAAGTCTTGCCGCCGTGACCTACGCCGATGGACAGCGTGGTAAAGCCGCCGGGATGCAGCGCGCGCACCTGGTCAAGAATTTCAAACCGTTCCTGCAGCATCCAGTGGATGTCGCGTTCCTCCACTACCGCAATGTAGCGGCTATTGGAGATCTTGCGCAGGAAACCGGTGCTTTTGGCGATGTACGCTTCCAGCAGACTGTTGATAGCTTCCAGCTCCTTGGCCTGCTCGCTGTCCTTCATGTCGTCGAACAGTTCATCGTAGCTGTCGATCACGATGATCAGACAGGCGGGGCGGCTGGCGGTGTATTCCTCCAGCGTTTGTTTATAAACGGTATCGTCCACAAGGTAGACGATGTTGGCCCCGCGGCTGCCCTTGGCGGCGCCTGCGTAGGCCGTGAACCGCTTGTTCCCTACGGTCAAGTCCTGACCGTGGGGGCGGCTGCAGACCGCAAGGTCCAGTTCCGGGAAAAGCCGGTCGATGGGCCGGGTCACGGCATCGGTGCCGTTCAGCACTTCCTCCCGGAAGATAGTATTATACCACAGCACGCGGCCGTCTGCAATCAACATCGTGGGGATGGGCAGGCCGGTCAGGCTGTACTGGATGCGGCTGTTCTCAAAGTCCGTACTGCAAAGGTTTTTGGCCACAAAGGTGCGCAGACGGCGGCGCTGATACCACAGTACGCCCAGCGCTGCAACGACCAGCACGGCCGGGGCAATGAGCCATTTGGGCGACAGCAACGCCACCGG